>Ga0299912_10003204_pt1 | contig 13411 bp, 15 predicted proteins | sample RVTome_2_FD_207667 | JGI IMG/M metagenome (GOLD analysis project Ga0299912, IMG submission 207667) | Soil microbial communities from uranium-contaminated site in the Upper Colorado River Basin, Wyoming, United States - RVT95D214 (version 2) ...
CTCCACGGTCGCTGAGGCCTTGACCTCGATGCCGACGAGCCGACCCGCGGCATCCTCCAACACGAGGTCCACCTCCGGCCCGGTGTGGGAGCGGAAGTGGAACGCCTCCACGCGCGTGTGGCTCCACCCGGCGTGCCGCCGAAGTTCGTTGGCGACGAAGTTCTCGAGCAAGGGTCCCAGCACTCCGGGCTCCCGGCGGACGCGTTCTTCGGTGACGCCGAGCAGGTGAGCGAGGAGGCCGGTATCCCCGAACAGCAGCTTCGGAGCCTTCACCAGGCGCCGCCCGAGGTTTCCGGACCACGCCGGCAGGGACTGGACGAGGAACGTCCGTTCCAGCAGGGCGAAATAGCGCTTGAGCGTGCTCGCCGGCGTGGCAAGACCGCGCGCGATGTCGGACAGGTTCAGCAAGCCTGCCGCACGTGCCGCCAGCAGCCCGGCGAGCCGGGGCAGAGCGGTAAGGTCCTCGATGCGGGACAGCTCTCGAACGTCCCGACCGAGGACGGTGTCCAAGTACGCGGCGAACCACGCTGCCCTGCGCCGCACCGCCCGGCGGCCGACGGCCTCGGGGAATCCCCCGCGCAGCAACCGCGCGATGATGCCATCGCGGTCCTCCGGACCGCCGCGGAGCCTCGGCGCCGGGTCCTTGTAGGCTGCGTCGAGGAACCCCTCGCGTCGGCCGTGGATCTCGCCCTGCGTCAGGGGCGCAAGCGTGAGGATCTCCATCCGCCCGGCGAGCGACTCGGCGATCCGCGGGAGCAGGAGGACGTTGGCCGAGCCGGTGAGGAGGAAGCGTCCCGGCCGCCGGTCCCGATCCACGGCCGCCTTGATGGCCAGGAGCAAGTCGGGCGCACGCTGGACCTCGTCGATCACCGCCGGTCCGTCGAACCCGGCCACGAAACCGGCGGGGTCGCTCCGGGCGGCGCCGAGGACGGTGAGATCGTCCAGGGTGACATACCGGGCGGGGCCGCCGTGGCCCGCGAGGCTCCGGGCGAGTGTGCTCTTGCCAACCTGGCGGCCGCCCTGCAGCAGGACGACCGGGGTATCGGCGAGGGCTTGCCGCAGGGGCCCGGTGAGATGCCGCGGGAACATGGCGCGAACGTAACTGGGGTGTCGCTGAAAATCAACCATCTGATGGTGGATTGTACGTCAGGGAAGCGCCCGGGGGAGCGATCCTCCGGGCGCTTCGGTCTTCTATATGAGGGATCCGTCAGGCCGCTACGTATGGGATCTGCGCGGACGCCACTGGCGTGAATCGCAGCAGGCAGCGGAACGCCTCGCGGTGCGCGGCCGGCGACGGCTCGGGCGAGACGTACAGCGCGGCAATGAGGTCCCGCCAGCGCAGCAGCTCCCGCCGGAGCCCCGGGAGCGGCCGGGTGGCTATGGTGAGGTCGGTCAGGCGCAGGACTCGCTCGTAGCTGCTCAGCAGCCGTTCGCGATCCTCCGGACCAAACAGCTTCCCGGCGCGATTCATCTCGTTGCCGATCATCAGGATCTGCTGATCCAGTGAGAACTCCGACCACCGCTCCGGCGTGAGGGAGGCGTGCTGGTCGGCCATCAGAGGGGTTCTCCGTTGCCGAGCACGGCCGTGGCGACCGCGCGCACTCGGCCGCGGACCGTCGCGTCCTCGATCGTCATGCCGCGATTGCCCGTTGCGGGTCGGATGTTGATCAGGGCGGAGTACTCGATGCAGTTCTCGGGGCCGCGCCCAGGGTAGTAGTTCGCGCCCCACAGGTCGTCCTGCGCTGATCCATCCGCCAACAGCAGACTCTCGCCGTCGGCGTGAAGTTGGCCACCCACGGCGACCACGCGGCGCCGAACATCCACCACGAACTTGACCATATCGCCAAAGCCGTCCCGGACCAGGCGGGCGAGTTCGGCCCGGTCCAGGGGGTTCACGGCGATGACGATCGGCGGCTCGGTCGGCATAGGCTGGGCGGGAAGTGTAGCATGCCGCGCGCGAATAGGCACGCACCGGCCGCTGCGGCGGCGGCGCACCTCCTCCACCGGTTGCTCGGAGCCTTCGTCTGGGAGGCGGGCGATGGACGAGGGCCCGGAATCGCTCTCCATCACCTCACGGTGAGCCAGTGCACGCTGTACGGGACGACGATCGGGCGGCCGCCCGCCCATTGGCGCAAGGCGTGCGCGACGCGGGAGGTTTGGTGGTGCCGGCCGGTCGCCGCGATCAGCAGCAGGCCGGCGTGCGGGCGATGCTCGTGGTAGGCTTCGAGCGTAAGTTGAATGAAGTCGTCCCGGTTGCGCGTCACCAGGATCCGGCCCTCCGAAGCGGCCCGCCCTAGCTGGTCCGCGTCGTCGGCCTCCGTCATGCCGACGTCGTGGGCGCTGACGGCATCGAGCCCGAGGTCGCGGCCGATGGCCGCAATCCTCGGGCTCAGATCCGCGTCCAGGTAGAACCGGACGCGTTGGATCACGTTCTTCGCCGCGGGCCGGGTCGCGACCACGGCAGCGTCCGGGCGACTCGGCTTTCCGACCACTCCTCCTCACGCTCGATGCGCTCCTCGATCTCCGCCGGATGCGCCGCGGCGTACGCCAGGGCCTCCTCCAGCTTCTCGCGCGGCACCCAGTCCAGGGACTTAGCCAGCCGCGCCAGCGATCCGCGCGCCGCCCGGTAGTCCCGGACGACCTCCCACACATCGACGCCGGCGCCGGCGAGCGCCGCGCGGCGCCGGCCTGGCGGCCCCACGAACACGACGTGGCGATAGCGGCGGGTGCGCGCCGACTCCTCGAGCATCTCCGTGGCGACCGCAGTGAAGGAGCGGCCGCCGCGCCGTGCCTCCAGCTCGATGGCGCGAGCGAGGCCGGCGGGGAGGCGCAGGGACCGGATGCGGGTGGCGGCTGACATGAACTGACATTACACGTATGACGCGTCTTACACAAGACTGGGTGCACCCGGGCTGGCAGGGCGCAGCGGCGGGCGTGAAGCGCAGCAGGGGCCCGGCGTCGTTGTGCTCGTGCTCGAAGCACCTGCGGGTCCACGAGGGCGACCGGGTGCGGGCGGGCGACCGCCTCACCGAGGGTCCGGTGAACCCGCACGACATCCTGCGGATCAACGGCCCGCGGGCGGTGCAGGAGTACCTCTTGAACGAGGTGCAGGAGGTCTACCGCCTCCAGGGCGTGAAGATCAACGACAAGCACATCGGCGTCATCGTCAAGCAGATGCTCCAGAAGGTGCGCACCATGGATCCGGGCGACACCGAGTTCCTGGAGGGGGAGCACGTGGACAAGAACGTGTTCCGCGAGGAGAACAACCGGGTGGCGCGCAGGGGCAGCACGCCGGCCTCGGCCGAGCCGTTGCTGCTGGGGATCACCAAGGCCAGCCTGACCACCCAGTCGTTCATTTCGGCAGTAAGCTTCCAGGAGACGACGCGAGTACTGACTGACGCGGCGATCCGTGGGGCGCGTGACGACCTGTTGGGGCTCAAGGAGAACATCATCATCGGGCACCTGATCCCGGCGGGGACCGGCATCTACCGCTACCACGAGATCGACGTGACGCCGCCGGAGGGCTTCGAGCCGCCGCCGCCGCCGCAGGAGCCGGCGGCGCCCGGCGGGCCGGTGCCGGAGCTGGTGGTGGCGCTGGAGGAGTAACGACGGCTCAAAGCTCGATGCTCAAGGCTGAAAGCGCCCGGGGCCATGCTCCGGGCGCTTAGCTTAGCGCCACCAGTGCAAGGATTCGCGCCGTGGTGCGTCGAAACGGTTATGGCTCCCGTCCGATCCATCCCACGTTCATGCGGTGTCAGCTTGCGTCCCCGAGCCGAGGCCGAGCAGCTTATGGGCATGCCGCAGACGGTCGAGCAGTGGACGGCCGCTATGGTTCGCGCGCTCCCCGACGACGGGAAGCGCTACGAGTGCGTGGACGGGGAGCTGTTCGTGACCCCGGCGCCGCGCTTGCTGCACCAACGTGCCGTCCGAGAGCTGTTCCTGCGCTTACACGCCTTTCTGGTCGAGCAGCCGGTCGGGGAGGCGTTGTGGTCGCCGGCTGACATCGAGTTTGACCCGCGCACGCTGGTGCAGCCCGACGTGTTCGTGGTGCCGGTCGGCGCGGGCCGGCCGCGCACCTGGGAGGACATCGGCGGCCGGCTGCTGCTGGCCGTCGAGGTGCTCTCGCCGACCACGGCGCGGGCCGACCGAGTGGTAAAGCGGCGGAAGTACCAGCGCGCGGGCGTACCGGAGTACTGGGTGGTGGACCTGGATGCTCGCCTGGTCGAGCGGTGGCGGCCGGGAGACGAGCGGCCGGAGCTGCTCATGGAGCGCCTGTCGTGGCGGCCCGATCCGGCGCGGCCGGGGCTCGAGATCGAGCTGGGCGTGTTCTTCGAGGCGGTGCTGGGCGAGTGAGGCTGGTTGAAGAGTCCAAGAGTTGAAGAGCTGAAGCGCCCGGGGCTGAGGGGCTCCGGGGCGCCCGTACTTGCGTCGCGCAAAGTCCAGGCACAGGCGCCGCGACACCACCACGAGCCAGGTCGTGAACTTGGTGCGTCCGTCGGGTTGGTAGGTGCGAAGTCGGTGAAAGTCGTCGCGACGCAGTTGCTCGAGCAGGAACGCGTAGGCGTCCATCGCGGCGTCGTAATCGTGCCCCACGCTGCGGGCCACATGCAGCAGCAGCCGATTGTGCGCCGCGAGGAACGCCGCCCACGCCTGCTCCTGCGCCGCAGCGTCCGCGGTGGCGAGAAGGCTGGAGAACTCGGGCGGCAGCCCCAACGACGTGCCGGAGGCCGTCGCGGGCATGCCGAACCTTCCGATCGGTTAGCCCAATCGTACGTGGCCATCAACGCTGCGGTAAGAGCGAACCGGTAGGCAAAACCAAACTATGACAGTCGGCTTTCGCGTCCGCCAGGCGTCGTTGATGGTCCGAGCGATTCCAGGCGCTGGCTAGCGCAACACGCCGACGACGGTTAGCACCAGGGAGACGGTCGTGAGCGAGGTCCCCACCCAGAAGACCAGCATCCACTTCATGAGGTCGGCCTTCAGGGCCGCCATGTCCGCCCGTAGCTCGCCCCGTAGCACCGCCAAGTCGTCCTTGGTCGCGTAGCGCTCCAGGTCTGCCTTGGTGGCGAAGCGCTCGAGGTCTGCCTTGGTGGCGAAGCGCTCGAGGTCTTCCTTGGTCGCGAAGCGCTCCAGGTCTGCCTTGGTCGCGAAGCGCTCCAGCTCTCCCCGCAGGCGAGCGTGGTACTCGTCTGCGAGCCGGGTCAGATCGGCACGGGATGCGGCATCCACCACGTTGAGCAACCCCACCAGCTCGTTGGCGACGTCCTCGCCGAACGTATCGTAGAAGCGTTTGGACAGCTTCACCGTCACCGGCACGGGGACACCTCCCTCTGGTCCGGTGACAACCTAAGCATACGCTCGGCTCGGCCCGGCGCGAAAGAGCGCGCCGAGGGGGCGAGCTGTTGCGCGCTGGTTTTCTCGACAGTTACGCCCCGACCTCGCGCGCCGCCCTCCGCAGCTCCTCGATCAGCTCCGCGAGGTGCTCCCACCGCGTCAGGTAGCTGATCACCATCACCCGGATCGCCCGCACCCCCACCGTGGTCGTCGCCGAGATCCACTGCCGCCGCGAGGCCATCACCCGCTCCACGATCCGGTCCTGGACGGCATCGAGCCCCGGTCCCGTCCCCCGGTCCCCCGGTCCCCCCGTCCCCCGGTACCGCACCGCCGCAATCGCCGTGTCCACCGGCGTGACCGCCTCCCATGCGCCGTCCGCCGTCAGCTCGCGCACGAAGCGCTCGGCGAGCGCGACCTGCGCCTCGGCCAGCGCTCCGTAGGACCGCCGGCCCACGAGCTTCATCGCCATCCAGAGCTTCAGGGCGCTGAACGGGCGCGAGCCGGCCATCCCGTGGTGCCGGAACTCGATCGAGCGGCCCGTGTCGGGGATGTAGACGTCCTCGGCGGTGAACGCCCTGAGCCCCGCCTCGCCGTCCTTCGTGAGGATCGCGCCGCAGGGGTACGGCATGGACCACCACTTGTGCGGGTCCATCGTGATCGAGTCGGCGCGCTCGATCCCCTTCAGCCGCGCGCGCAGCGCATCGCTCATCAGTCCACCAGCGGCGTACGCGGCGTCCACGTGATACCACAGCCCGAATTCCTCGGCGATGTCGGCGACTGCGTCCAGCGGGTCTATCACGCCGTTGCTCGTCACGCCCGCGATCCCGACGACGCAGAACGGCCGCAGCCCCGCCGCGCGGTCGGCCGCGATCGTGCGATGCAATTCCGCGACGTCGATGCGTGAGTTCCCGTCCACCGGCACCCGCCTGAACCCGTCGCGGCTGCCGAGGCCGAGGATGTTCGCGCTCTTCTCGATCGAGAAGTGCGCCTCCGTCGAGGCGTACAGCACGGGCCGCGCGCCGAGGCCGAACACGCCGCGCGTCGTCGTCTCGGGGATCGTGTTGGCGAGCGCGATCTTGAGCCCGGTCGTGTTCGCGCTCGTGCCGCCGGCCGTGAGACTGCCGAAGCTCGTCTCGGGGTAGCCGGCGAGGTTGCACAGCCAGCGGATCACCTGCCGCTCGACCGCCGTCGCGGCCGGGCTGTGGTGCCACGCGCCGAGGTTCTGGTTCAGCGCCGCCGCCAGCGCTTCGGCGAACACCGCCACCGGCAGCGGCGTCGGGTTCATCAGCCCGAAGTAGCGCGGGCTCGGCAGGTGGAACGAGTTCGGGACGATGTCGCGCCGGAACCGCGTGAGCAGTTCGGGCCACGAGGAGCCGTCCTCGGGCAGCGGCTCGGAGAACAGCGCGAAGGTCCGCTGGGGGGTCGTGTCCGGGACGACGGGCAGCTCGCGCAGCGCCGCGTAGTGCTGCGCGATCCAGTCGGTGGCCGCCCGGCCGAGGGCGCGCACATCGTCGTCGGTCGGGTCGAAGGGCGTCGTGGTCATGAGGGTCGGAAGCTAACCCGGCGCGCCAAGCGGAAGCGAGGCAGGACGTTGCGTCACGGGGGCGGGACGCTCGCCGCTTGGAGTCGGCGCGAACGGCCCTCCGGAGGGGCCGCTCCCTTGACCCTCTGCGGAGCCCCCCTTACCTTTTCAAGTCTGCGGCCGAAGTGGGCCGCCGGTTTGTTCTTGCGCCGTTGTTCGAGGGCTATGCCGACGATCAATCAGCTGGTCCGGACGGGCCGGCACGACGTGGAAAAGAAGGAGAAGGCGCCGGCGCTGCGCGGCAACCCGCAAAAGCGGGGGGTGTGCACGCGGGTCTATACCACGACGCCGAAGAAGCCGAACTCGGCGCTCCGGAAGGTCGCCCGCGTCCGGCTGACGAACGGGTTCGAGGTGACCGCCTACATCCCGGGCGAGGGGCACAACCTGCAGGAGCACAGCATCGTGCTGATCCGCGGGGGCCGCGTGAAGGACCTGCCGGGGGTGCGCTACCACATCATCCGGGGCACGCTGGATGCCGCGGGGGTGAACGAGCGCAAGCAGAGTCGCTCGAAGTACGGGGCCAAGCGGCCCAAGGCGGCGAAGTGAGCCGGCGGCCGCGCAACGTCAAGCGGCCGGTGCCGGCCGACCCGCGCTACGACAGCCAGACGGTGTCGAAGTTCATCAACAACCTGATGACGCAGGGCGGCAAGTCGGTCGCGGAGCGGATCTTCTACTCGGCGATGGACGTCATCGAGCAGCGGACCGGCCAGCCGGGTGTAAACGTCTTCAAGCAGGCGCTGGCGAACGCGAAGCCGGTGGTCGAGGTGAAGAGCCGGCGGGTGGGCGGCGCGACGTATCAGGTGCCGGTCGAGGTGCGGCCGGAGCGCCGGACGGCCCTGGGGATGCGGTGGCTCCTCCAGTACAGCCGCGCCCGGGGCGAGAAGACGATGGCCGATCGCCTGGCGAACGAGCTGATTTCGGCGTCGAAGGGCGAGGGCAACGCGATCAAGAAGAAAGAGGACACGCACCGGATGGCCGAGGCGAACAAGGCGTTCGCCCACTACCGGTGGTAGGTATTCACCCTTAGCGCGAACAAGATAGGGCCGCTGCGGCAGTCAGAAGCGGCCCCCGTCCGGCCCGGTCGGCGGACGAGCGCGGAGCGAGACCTGCGCACCTGTGCGCGGACGGTCGCCCCGCATTTTTGCTGGATACGGGGAGCGGAATGGCACGCACGACGTCGCTCGACAAGTATCGTAACATCGGCATCATGGCGCACATCGATGCCGGGAAGACGACTACGACCGAGCGCATCCTGTACTACACCGGGCGGACGTACAAGCTCGGCGAAGTTCATGACGGCACCGCCATCATGGACTGGATGGAACAGGAGCAGGAGCGGGGGATCACGATCACGTCCGCGGCCACCACGGCGCAGTGGACGCGCTCCGGCGTGCCGTACCGGATCAACATCATCGACACGCCGGGCCACGTGGACTTCACCGTCGAGGTGGAGCGCTCGCTGCGGGTGCTGGACGGCGCGGTGGCGGTGTTCTGCGCGGTGGGCGGCGTGGAGCCGCAGTCGGAGACGGTGTGGCGGCAGGCGGACAAGTACGGCGTGCCGCGCATCGCGTTCGTGAACAAGATGGACCGGGTGGGTGCCGACTTCGACAACGTGGTGGCCGAGATCCGCGAGCGGCTGGGCGCGAAGGCCTGGCCGGTGCAGCTGCCGCTCGGCCAGGGCGAGCTGTTCACCGGCGTGGTGGACGTCGTCCGCCGGGTGGAGATCGTCTACGAGGAGGAGGCACAGGGCAAGCACTGGCACGAGGGGCCGGTACCAGCGGCGCTGAAGGCCAAGGTCGAGCAGATCCGCCGCGACCTCATCGAGGCCGCGGTAGAGTACGACGACGCGCTGCTCGAGAAGTACCTCGAGCGGCACGAGCTGTCCGAGGAGGAGGTCCGCCGCGCAGTCCGCGCGGCGACCTGCAAGCTCGGCATCGTGCCGGTGTTCTGCGGCGCGGCGTTCAAGAACAAGGGCGTGCAGCAGCTGCTGGACGGCGTCGTGGACTTCCTGCCGAGCCCGCTCGAGATCGTGCCGGTGCAGGGCCATACGCCGCACCATGGCGAGGACCGCTCGACCCGCTGCGCCGGCGACGACGAGCCGTTCGCCGCGCTCGCGTTCAAGATCATGACCGACCCGTTCGTCGGCCGGCTCACGTTCATCCGCGTCTACTCCGGCGTCCTCGACGCGGGCTCCTACGTCTACAACAGCACCAAGGACCGCCGCGAGCGCGTCGGCCGGCTGGTGCAGATGCACGCCAACAAGCGCGAGGAGATCGAGGAGGTCCGGGCCGGCGACATCGCGGCGGTCATCGGCCTCAAGGACACGAAGACCGGCGACACGCTGTGCGACGAGGACCAGGCGATCATCCTCGAGGCGATGCGGTTCCCGAACCCGGTAATCGACGTCGCCATCGAGCCGAAGACGAAGGCCGACCAGGACAAGCTGGGCGTCGCGCTGCAGAAACTGTCGGAGGAGGATCCGACCTTCCGGGTGCACACCGACGCCGAGACGGCCCAGACGATCATCTCGGGGATGGGCGAGCTGCACCTCGAGATCATCGTGGAGCGGATGCGGCGCGAGTTCAAGGTGGACGCGAACGTGGGGCGGCCGCAGGTTGCCTACCGTGAGACGATCCGCCACCGCGTCGTCGACGTCGAGGGGAAGTTCATCCGCCAGACGGGCGGCCGCGGCCAGTACGGGCACGTGGTGATCAACCTCGAGCCGGCCGCGCCGGGCGCGGGCTTCGTGTTCGACGACAAGATCGTCGGCGGCACGGTGCCCCGGGAGTACATCGGCCCGGTCGAGCAGGGGATCGAGGAGGCGCTGGAGAACGGCGTGCTCGCCGGCTACCCGGTGGTGGACGTGAAGGTCGAGCTCGTGGACGGCAGCTACCACGACGTGGACTCGAGCGAGATGGCCTTCAAAATCGCCGGCTCGATGGCCTTCAAGGAGGCCGCCCAGCGCGCCCGGCCGGTGCTGCTCGAGCCGATCATGGACGTCGAGGTGGTGACGCCCGCGGAGTACATGGGCGATGTCCTCGGCGACCTGTCGAGCCGCCGTGGCAAGATCGGCGGCATGACGCAGCGGGCGGGGGCACAGGTCATCGGCGCCTCGGTGCCGCTGTCCGAGATGTTCGGCTATTCGACGACGCTCCGCTCGATGAGCCAGGGGCGGGCGGTGTACACCATGCAGTTCTCGCGGTACGAGGAAGTCCCAAAGGCGAAGGCCGAGGAAATCATCAACAAGGTAAAGGGCTGAGACCATGGCCAAGGCAAAGTTCGAGCGCACCAAGCCGCACGTGAACGTGGGCACCATCGGCCACGTCGACCACGGCAAGACGACCCTGACGGCGGCGATGACCAAGGTGGCGGCCGAGAAGGGCTGGGGCACGACGTACGTCACCTACGACCAGGTGGCCAAGGCCTCCGAGTCGCAGGGCCGGCGCGACGCGACCAAGATCCTGACGATCGCGACCAGCCACGTCGAGTACAACACGCCGAACCGGCACTACGCGCACGTGGACTGCCCGGGCCACGCCGACTACGTGAAGAACATGATCACGGGCGCGGCGCAGATGGACGGCGCGATCCTCGTGGTGAGCGCGGTGGACGGCCCGATGCCGCAGACCCGCGAGCACATCCTCCTGGCCCGCCAGGTGAACGTGCCCGCCATCGTGGTCTACCTGAACAAGTGCGACATGGTGGACGACGCGGAGCTGCTCGACCTCGTGGAGCTCGAGGTGCGCGAGCTGCTCAACAAGTACGAGTTCCCGGGCGACGACATCCCGGTGATCCGCGGCTCGGCGATGAAGGCGATCGCGGGTGACGCGGAGAGCGTGAAGTCGGTCGAGGACCTGCTCGCGGCCATCGACAAGTCCATCCCGGAGCCGAAGCGCGAGGTTGACAAGCCGTTCCTGATGCCGGTCGAGGACGTGTTCTCGATCACCGGCCGCGGCACGGTGGCCACGGGCCGGGTCGACCGCGGCAGGATCAAGGTCGGCGAGGAAGTCGAGATGGTCGGCTTCGGCGCGGCCAAGAAGTCGGTCGTGACCGGCGTCGAGATGTTCCGCAAGCTGCTCGATGAGGGCCGGGCGGGCGACAACGTGGGCCTGCTGCTGCGCGGCGTCGAGAAGACCGAGATCGAGCGCGGCATGGTGCTGGCGAAGCCCGGCTCGATCACGCCGCACACCAAGTACAACGGCGAGGTGTACGTCCTGACGAAGGAGGAGGGCGGCCGCCACACGCCGTTCTTCAAGGGCTACCGGCCGCAGTTCTACTTCCGCACCACCGACGTGACGGGCAACGTCCAGCTGCCCGAGGGCGTCGAGATGGTGATGCCGGGCGACAACGTGCAGATGACGATCGAGCTGATCACGCCCATCGCGATGGAGGAAGGGCTGCGCTTCGCGATCCGCGAGGGCGGCCGTACCGTGGGCGCCGGCGTCGTCACCAAGATCCTGGAGTAGACCCGTGAAGCAACTCGGCCGGATCCGGATTCGCCTCAAGGCGTTCGACCACGCGGTCATCGACCAGGCCGCGGCGGACATCGTCCGCACGGCCGAGAAGACGGGGGCGCAGGTCACCGGGCCGATCCCGCTGCCGACCAAGACGCAGCGGTGGACGGTGCTCCGCAGTCCGCACGTGGACAAGAAGAGCCGCGAGCAGTTCGAGCTGAAGACGCACAAGCGGCTGATCGACATCCTCGACTCGCGGCCGCAGACGGTGGACGCGCTGACGAAGCTGGATCTGCCGGCCGGCGTGGACGTCGAGATCAAGGTGGAGTAGGGATGAACGCCATCATCGGTCGCAAGCTGGGCATGACCCAGCTCTTCGCTGAGGACGGGACCGTCACCCCGGTGACGGTGATCGAGGCGGGGCCGTGCCCCGTGGTGCAGGTCCGCAGCGGGGACGGCGCCATGCGGGTGCAGCTCGGCTTCGGCGCGGCCAAGGCGAAGCGCGCGAGCCGGGCGGAGCGGGGCCACGCCGCGAAGGCGGGGCTCGAGGCGGCGCCCAAGGTGCTGCGCGAGTTCGCCACCAGCGGCGAGGCGCCCCAGCCCGGTGCGGTCGTCACCGTGGCGGCGTTCGCCGCGGGCGAGACGGTGAAGGTCACCGGCGTCTCGAAGGGCCGGGGCTTCCAGGGCGTCGTGAAGCGCTACGGCTTCGGCGGCGGCCCGGCGAGCCATGGCAACACACGGTTCCGGAAGCCGGGCTCGGTCGGACCGGGGACGGACCCCTCGCGCGTGATCAAGGGCAAGCGGATGCCGGGCCACATGGGCGCGCGGCGCACCACACAGATCGGCCTCACCGTCGCCAAGGTGGACGCGGAGCGGAACCTGCTCTACGTGCAGGGGGCCGTGCCGGGCCCGGTGCGCGGCATCGTGACGGTGCGGAAGGAGGCGCGGTGAGCGACCTGCTCGAAGTCGTCGCGTACACCGCCGCCGGCGAACCGCGCGCGCGCGCCGTGAAGCTGCCGAGCGAGCCGTTCGACGGCCGGGTGCACGAGGCCGCGATGCATGACGCCGTGAAGGCGTTCCTGGCCAACCAGCGCCAGGGCACGGCCAAGACCAAGACACGCGGCTACGTGTCCGGCGGCAACCAGAAGCCGTGGAAGCAGAAGGGTACCGGCCGGGCGCGCCAGGGCTCGATCCGCGCGCCGAACTGGCCGGGCGGCGGCACGGTCTTCGGCCCGGTGCCGCGCGACTACCGGGTGGACCTGCCGCGCAAGGTGCGGCGGCTCGCGCTGCGCTCGGCGCTCAACGCGCGGGCGCGGGAGCGCGCGCTCAGCGTCATCGCCCCGCTCGGCTTTGCGGAGCCGAAGACGAGGCGGATGGCGGAGCTGCTCGGGAAGCTGGGGCTCGCCGATCGGAAGGTGCTGCTGCTGACCAGCGAGCTGAACCCGAACGTGGCGCTCTCGGCGCGCAACCTCCGGAATGTGGACGTGAAGCGCTGGGCCGACGCGAACACTTACGACGTGCTGCGCGCCGAGGCGGTGCTGGTCGAGGAGTCCGCGCTGGGCACGCTCGAGCCGGGCGCCGAGGTGACGCTCGAGGCGCCGGCGCCGAAGCGGCCGAAGCAGCCGAGGACCGAAGACGAAGGACGGAGGACCGGGGCCGAGGCACCCGTGGGGGCGGAGCACAAGCCGGCGGCGAGGAAGAAGGCCCCCGCGCCGAAGGCGAAGGCCCCGGCCAGGAAGGCGCCGGCCAGGAAGGCCGAGCCCAGGCCGGCGGCGAAGGCGAAGAAGGCCGAGAAGCTGGCGGCCAAGGCGAAGAAGGCCGAGCAGCGGGCCGCCAAGGCGAAGAAGCCGGCGACCAAGAAGCCCGGCAAGAAGAAGGACTGAGCGATGGCGCAGAACCAGGGCATCGTGATCAAGCCGGTCGTGACGGAGAAGTCCTCCGCCGCCTACGAGGCCCGGAAGGTCTACACCTTCCGCGTGCACTCGAAGGCGACCAAGCCCGCGATCCGGCAGGCGATCCAGCAGATGTTCGCGGTGACGGT
>Ga0299912_10003205_pt1 | contig 13408 bp, 8 predicted proteins | sample RVTome_2_FD_207667 | JGI IMG/M metagenome (GOLD analysis project Ga0299912, IMG submission 207667) | Soil microbial communities from uranium-contaminated site in the Upper Colorado River Basin, Wyoming, United States - RVT95D214 (version 2) ...
TTCCGGGATCGTTTCCTGCTCACCAATCCTGCGGGTAAGGTCTTTGTGGATATTTATTATGCGTACTCGCCTTTTATAGCGGACTTCATTACAGAACATGAAACGCTGCGAGCGCCGGTACGCTTAGGTCTCCTGCCAATTGTGGGAATAAGTTGGGTTATGTTAAATATAGATCCTATTGTTGGCCTGGGATCCATTCTTTTTCTTTGTTACGGTCTTAATAGGAGAGAATTATGGGCGGCAACACAGAGGCTATAGTCAATATTAAATCAGGAAAGATTGAGGGTATTTTAGAAGATGGAATATTCGCGTTCAAGGGAGTGCCTTACGCGGCTCCTCCTGTGGGAGATCTAAGATGGCTTCCTCCCCGGCATGTTGCCCCATGGAAAGGCGTCAGACCTGCCAGGTATTATGGAACCATCTCGCCCCAGAATGAGCTGCCCGGAGGCGAGGTAATCCCCATTAAAATCGAGGAACCGCAGGACGAGGACTGTCTCTTTTTAAATATATGGACAAAAGGTCTTGATAACAGGCGACGGCCGGTAATGATATGGATTCACGGCGGGGCCTTTATTATAGGCTCCGGTTCAGAAGCAATGTATAGAAACAGTAACATTGTAACCAGGGGGGATGTGGTACTGGTGAGTATTAACTACCGCCTTGGCGCCCTTGGTTTCATGAATCTCAAGGAGATCACAGGCGGCAAGATCCCGGCAACCGGCTGTGAAGGACTTCTGGATCAGATCGCCGCGCTTCAGTGGATCAGGGACAATATCGAGGCGTTTGGAGGGGATCCGGATAATATTACTGTTTTTGGGGAGTCCGCCGGAGGTATGAGCATAGGCGGTCTTATGGCTATGCCCCTGGCAAAGGGTAAATTCCATAAGGCAATTCTCGAAAGCGGTGCGGCTAATACGGTGTGTTCCCTTGAAGAGAGTGTAGGGATAACGGCCAAATTTCTGGATATTCTGGGGATCAAAGGCAATGACACAGACGCCCTTCGTTCCCTGACTGTCGCGCAGATACTTGATGCTCAGCAGAAACTGGGCATCTATCTAATGAAAAAGGAAGGAAGGCTCACACCTCATCAACCTGTAGTGGACGGAGTCGTAATGCCTGAGATTCCGATTGAGGCGATAGAAAAGGGTTCAGCGGCTGATGTAAAGACCCTTGCGGGGACTAATCTTGAGGAGTTCAAACTCTTTGCCGTTACGGATCCCGCGTTGCGGAATGTTGATGAGAAAGGGATGATAAGCCGTCTAAAGAGGTTAATACCTCCTGAGCAGGTTTCCAATGTTATCGCGGCATACAGGAAGGCGCGGGAACGCCGGGGTGAAGGCGCGGGCCCGAAGGAGATATTGATCGCCATACAGACCGATCTCATGTTCCGGATATCCTGCCTCAAACTTGTGGAGGCCCAGTGCAGAAACAATCAACCGGCATATAACTATCTGTTTATATGGAAATCCCCGATGATGGGAGGAGCTCTTGGGGCCTGTCACGCCCTGGAGATAGGATTTGTGTTTGGCAATCTTGACGACAGGTTCTGCGGATCAGGACCGGACGCCAAGGCGCTGTCAAGGAAGATGCAGGACGCCTGGTTTGCCTTTGTCCGCACCGGTAATCCGAGCTGCGAAAGCCTCGGCAAATGGGAGCCATATTGCGGGAATAGGGCAACAATGATATTTGACAGGGAATGCCGGATTGAACTGGCGCCTTATGAGGAGGAGCGCGCAATCTGGGACACATTTGATATGCTTTTCACGATGCCTATATAGCTGTATCCGCTTTCCGCGCGCGATGAATCGCGCCCATTTGTCCGTTGTCGGCTGTCCATTGTCAGTTGCACTTTACGGTATGCCCTCTGCGCCCCTACGGACACGGATCACGGACACGGTCACGTCCTTTTAGGTTTAAGCCAATTCACTGTTTAACAAATCCACCATTTAACTATTTAACGAATTGCGCAACACTCATTCCAGCCACGGACCACCGACACAGACCACGGACACTGTCACGTCCTATCACAGCCTTCCGTCTAACATGCTTCTTAATCCGCATGTAACGCCAAAGTGATAATGTCCTAATCCACCAAAGTAGAAATGTCCGAAAGAAGGAGTGCTATTGTGTCGATTTTAATTATAGGGAGGCACGATGGCAGGAAAGGACATTTTGATGATGAGCAGGAAGGAAATCAGGCGGTTACATGTGATTAAGAAAGTAATTGAAGGAGGGGTAAAAGGGAAAGAAGCGGCGGAGTGTTTAGATATCAGTGATCGGCAAATAAGAAGGATAGTCAATCGAGTGAGGGAGGAAGGGGAAGAAGGAATAAGGCACAGGCTGAGGGGGATAGAATCTAAGAGGAAGATATCAGAAGAGATTAAGGAAAAGGCGGTTAAGGTTTATAGAGAAAAGTATGATGGGTTTGGGCCTACGCTTGCATGTGAGAAGATGAATGAAGATGAAGGGATAGAGGTTAGTGATGAGACATTACGGAAGTGGCTGATAGAGGCTGGGGAGTGGAAGAGGCGGAGTTGGGGGAAGAAGCATCGTAGATGGAGGGAGAGGAAAGATTACAGTGGAGAGATGGTGCAGATGGATGGTTCCCATCATGATTGGTTTGAAGGGAGAGGAGAGAGGTGTGTTTTGATGGGATATATAGATGATGCGACAGGAAGGGTGTTTGGAAGGTTTTATGATTATGAAGGTACGATAAATGCGATGGAGAGTTTCAAGAGATATATCAAGAAGAATGGGATTCCCCTAAGTATATATTTAGACAAGCATACGACCTATAAGTCTACGGCCAAGCCGACGATAGGGGAAGAGCTTAGTGGTAGTGAGCCGTTAAGTGAGTTTGGAAGAGCGTTAAAGGATCTAGGGGTTAAATTGATTCATGCTAATTCACCGCAAGCTAAGGGTAGAGTGGAGAGGCTTTTTAGAACATTGCAGGATAGGCTTGTTAAGGAGATGAGGTTAAGAGGGATTAAAAATACAGAAGAGGCCAACAAGTTCTTGGACTACTATCTGCCTCTGTATAACAAAAGCTTTTCTCATACTCCCCAGGGGAAAGAGAATCTTCACCGCAAAATACCTCAAGGAACTAATCTGGATAGTATTCTCTGTATCAAGAACGAAAGGACATTAAGGAATGACTTCACAATAGCTTACAACAATAAATTATATCAGATCGAGGACAATATTAGAGCAGAGAAGGTAACTGTTGAGGAGCGAATAGACGGCTCAATGTTCATAACCTATAAAGGCAAGCGGTTAAAGAATAAAGAAATTCAAAAAAGACCAATTAGTGAAAAAACAGTGTCAGAGCAAAAGGCAAGGAAGGTTTCAATCCCATCGGCGGATCACCCTTGGAGAAAACCTTTTCTTAAGAGATATCCTCATAACAACCAAAGTGTATCTATGCAACTTACACCTTGAAAACCGGACATTTCTACTTTGGCAAAAAGCGGACATTTCTATTTTGGCTTTACATGCTTCTTAATCCGCATTGACACACAAAGCCAATTTCTCTTATACTCCTCACGCATTTTTATCTCACTCGCCTTCGCCAGGATGCCCCGTGCGGGGGCACGGGGAGCTTCACCTTTATCGGCGACCTATAGACAGTGAGGAGGCATGTCAATGACAGACAAAATGAGATTTGAAAAAATACTGGAGCCCGGTCAGATAGGGAAGGTGCGAACCAAGAACCGGATAGTAAAGACCTGCGGCGGGGCGGAGGATATTGGCGGAAGAAACAGGGCCTTTCTTGAAGCAATAGCCCGTGGCGGCACAGGCCTTATTATATGGGGAGACGTTGCGGTTGAACATCCCAGGGGCATTACTATCCCTATTACCAAGAGATATCTCAGTGATGATACAAATATCCCGGCATTCACGAAGATAGCCGAGGTCATACACAAACATGACTGTCCGGCATTTATGCAGCTGTTTCATACCGGTCCTCAGGCAATGCTTACAGGTGATCTGCAGATAATATCCTCTTCAGGCCTGACTGAAAATGAGAGGGTTGAATTACTGGCCCCTATGGCCCCCAGACAACTGACGATCTCTGAAATCGAGGATCTGGTGGATAAGTTTGCCAATGCGGCGGAACGGGCCAAAAAGGCCGGGTTTGACGGTGTGGAGGTAAATGCGGCCAGGATGAACCTGATTAACAGTTTTTTATCCCGTGCATGGAATAAGCGTCAGGATAGATACGGCTGCGCGAGCCTGGAAAACAGGTCCCGGTTTCTCGTTGAAATCATACGTGAGATAAAAAATCGGCTGGGACAGGACTTTCCCGTCATAACGCTCATTAACGGCATTGAACTCCGGATAGATAAGGGCATCACTGTTGAGGAGGCCCAGGGTTTTGCCGCGATACTGCAGGATACCGGTGTTGATGCCATTCATGTAAGGGTCTTTGGGTATCACGGCTTTGACGGCCTGGATGCGTCTCCGAAGGTTACTTATTATTCAGAAGATACAAAACCGCTGCCAAAGGAACTTGACTGGAGCCGGAGAGGGAAGGGCGCCCTGTCGCCTCTGGCCGCTGCCGTGAAAAAGGCGGTCTCCATACCCGTTATTACCGTGGGCGGACTGGAGGATCCTGTTGTCGGGGAGAGGATACTGCGGGAGGGCAAGGCAGACTTTATCGGTATATGCAAAGGCCTGATGGCGGATCCGGAAATCGCCAGAAAGACCGCGGAAGGCAGGCTTGATGATATTGCCTATTGTCCGGACTGCAGGGACTGCGCCAGAGTGCTTTTTTCTATGGTAATGACCTCTGAGCCTGTAGCGATACGATGCAGGTTAAATGCCGCTCTGGGCAGCGATCAGGACTATGAAATCCGGCCCGCTCAAAAGAAGAAAAAGGTGGTCGTTGCGGGCGGAGGACCGGCCGGGATGGAGGCCGCGAGGGTGGCGGCGATCAGAGGGCATGAAGTAATACTTTATGAGAAAGAGAATCGATTAGGAGGCCTGCTGCCCTGGGTCGCTATGATAAAGGGACCTGAGGCTGACCGTGACGCGATGGAACTGGCTGACTACCTGAAAAACCAGATTACCAAGCTGGGTGTCAATATCAGGCTGGGTCAAGAGTTTAATCCGTCACTGATCCCGGGGATAAATCCGGACGCGGTCATACTGGCCACAGGAGGCATACCTGCTGTCCCGGACATACCCGGGATAAACAGCGGCAATGTGATCCACATTGATGATCTGTATCACAGGATGAAGGATGATCTGGACTTGATTGAGCCGGCTATCATGAGGGGGATGTCCGGATATTGGGAATCTATCGGGAAAAATATTGTTATTATCGGCGGCACCATCGAGGGCAGCGGATTGGCCGAATTTTTGGTAGAGCGATGCAAAGATGTCACACTGGTGGACGAGGGTAATATATGGGGGGATGAACCGCTGTTGAGATCTCCTTCCATGCGAAAAGTAAAGACCATGCCGGGGATCAAGTACGAGAAAATAACAGACAAGGGGCTGATTATCACCACGAAGGAAGGCAAGAGACGGACCATTGAGGCTGATACTATAGTCACGGCCGCAAGCCCCAGACCGGACACCGGGCTTTTGAAGGCCTTTGAAGGGAGAGTTCCGGAAATCTATCTGATCGGCATGGATGACAAAGAACCCGGCTCCATAATGAATGCTATCGGCAATGGCTACTGGGTTGCCAGGGGTATTTAATGCTGCTACGGCCTGGCGCCGGACTTCCGCAGCAGCTGTTCCAGGACATCTCGACGGTCCGGCGATGCCTTTCTGAAAGGCGCATGGATGAACCATTCAAAATAGTCCGGCTCATAAAACAGCCCATGCTGTGTGAAGGGATCATTCTCCCTCAGCTGTCGGGCCATCTCGATCGATCCAACGGAAAAGATCGTCAGGTCATAAAGGGAATCCGCGGATGGACCGCTCTCCCAATCATATCCCATGGCCGTAGTGCCTCCCGGCCCCAGCCTGTTATAGGCGTGCTGCGCCAGAAATGACGGTATTGGTCTGCCCTTTTTGTCGTTTTCCTCGATCTCCTTGATGCGGGGAGCGTCCGCCCTGGCGAGAGAGACGATGAGCCTCCGCGGCGTCACATTTTCCACGTTTATCACAGAAACCGTCGGTTCCGCTCCAGGCGGACAGGAAGGCAGCGCGCCGTTTCCTCGCGCAAGCCCCTCGATTATGCCACGCATCGGCTCGCCTATCTTCCAGTAGGGCGTGTGAACAGACCATTCCATCCACCAGTCATTGGTGAAGATGCCCGCTTTATAAAAGGCATCATCATGCATCAGCAGTTTGGCAGACTCCATATCCGGGGCGGTATAGATATGGAGGATCCGCGTAAAGCCGGCTGAAGGGCCTGCCTCCCAGATGGAGCCGTTTTCTCCCAGTCTGTGGGTGTGCAGGAGGTGCTGCTGGTGGAGATCAGCCATGTCGTCAGGGAGATTCGCCCCGGTTTCATAAGTCCTGCTCAAGGCCGGCCGCGCCTCCGGCCTGACCTCCGCGAAACACGCGAACAGCCTGTCAGGGATGATCTCATTGGAGACGATCCTTTTTTCTATGTAGCCCTGTTTGTTCCTGTCCATTGATCAACCCCCGGCCAGGGTTTTTTTAAGACGCTCTTCCATGGGGATCATTTGCAGGTTTCGTTCACCTGTAGTCGGCATGATCACCATGGTCATCACCGGTCTCTGTACATTCTTCCATATCTGCGGAAAATGGGCTAATCCGGCCGGCACATATACGGCAGACGAGGTGTTGATAACCACCTTTTCCAGCTTATCCCCCTCGCCCAGCCAGAACTCAATTTCGGCCCCCAGTTTGGCAGTGTCTTTTGGATCGGTGCCCAGAAAAAGAAATATCTCTTCGTAGTCATGTTTGTGGGGATTGAAATCTTTGCCGGTTCCGACATTTATATCGCCGGTAATGAAACCGTATTCGATTTTTGTATGCGCATCGGCGATAAAGTCGTTGGAGAATATCACCCTGGGGCCTGTATCCAGATCGCTCCACACCGGGAGTTTATCGGTTTCCGGGACTTTATCGACATAAACGTCGCCGTCGCGCACAAGAATCGCCGGTCTTCTTATCACATATTTTTCATACCTTTTTACTGCCATTTTCATTGCCTCCCCATGATAGTTTCCTTTTTTTTAGTTGCCGTTTGATGCTCCCTGTGCCTGGCGCCCTGCGCCCTGAGCCTTTTCCTCATCCATCATTCACTGATCGGTGTGGCAATCTCAATAATTGTACCGTCTATTGACCTGACGTAACTGACAACCTGGCCCCATGGCTTTTCCTCCGGCTCTTTTATCGGCACAGCTCCGGCTGCTATTGCCTTTTCAAAGGCGGCCGCCACATCATCTGTCAGGAATGACAATTCTATGCCAAAAGGAAAATCATTCATATTCGCTTTATGATATCTTCCGCCCAGATTGATATCGCCCATTTTGTGCGCGGCAAAGGCCAGTGTCGTATCGCCCGTTGACAGCTCTCCCCAGTCTTTTGACTCAAGGATGTGTTTTGTCTCAAAGCCAAAGGCCTTTTTGTAAAACTCCAGTGTCTCTTCCACGGATGAAACATAAATAATTGTATATCCGAATTTCATTTTTTTTGTCCCTTTTGATTATTGATAATATGCCTTTTTCAGTCCTTTTTTTATAGCCTGGATGAATATAAATCAAGAAATAATCATAAATACCGGATTTGTGTTCGACCATACCACCGACACCGTCACGCTCTCTGTCCCCCTCTTGAGGGGGTGCAGGGGGAGGCACACCATTTAACGATTCAACTATTTAACCATTTATCAGCCTTCAACTTTGAGCTTTCAACTTTGAGCTCGAATAACGACTTTGTCACGCTAGTCAACAACTTCCCCTAATTTCTTTTTGACATGATCTCTGTAATCTGAAAAACTATTAAGCGGATAATGCAATCCGGATACAACTCAGGGAAGAATAAAACAGATAAGGGATTTATGATAATCAGGGAAAAATGAAGACTTATACATGGGCTATAGCCATCGCAGTGATGGCATCTTTGTGTATTGGAAGAGGCAATGCATCTGCTGAGCTGGTATGGCAAACCTCAAAGGAAACGGCTGTTTCCATGGCCAAAGACCAGGGGAAATACATCCTGTTATTTGGAGGACGGGAAACCTGCCCAAATTGCCGATACATGATAAATACCGTATTCGAATCCACATCTCCGCCAATTAAGGATCTGATCGAACAATCCTACATTCCGTGGTATTGTGATGTGGACAATAGCGCGGAATGGTATGACTATGCGTCCGGATTAGGGTCTTTTACCTTGCCTTTGATCTGCATTATTGATCCGAACGACAGCGATACTTATCTGGACAGGACTACCGGAATTCAAGATACCCAGGAATTTTATTCGCGGTTATTGAATCCTGGCGAGGTTGATGATGACAGCGACGGCACGCCGGGCGCAGGGGAGACCGCATCTGGAGGCTGTGGCGGTGGAGGAGGCGGTGGCTGCTTTATTGCCACAGCGGCCTACGGATCTCCTATGGAGAAACACGTGAAGATACTGCGTGACTTCCGGGATCGTTTCCTGCTCACCAATCCTGCGGGTAAGGTCTTTGTGGATATTTATTATGCGTACTCGCCTTTTATAGCGGACTTCATTACAGAACATGAAAAGCTGCGAGCGCCGGTACGCTTAGGTCTCCTGCCAATTGTGGGAATAAGTTGGGTTATGTTAAATATAGATCCTATTGTTGGCCTGGGATCCATCCTTTTTCTTTGTTACGGTCTTAATAGGAGAGAATTATGGGCGGCAACACAGAGGCTATAGTCAATATTAAATCAGGAAAGATTGAGGGTATTTTAGAAGATGGAATATTCGCGTTCAAGGGAGTGCCTTACGCGGCTCCTCCTGTGGGAGATCTAAGATGGCTTCCTCCCCGGCATGTTGCCCCATGGAAAGGCGTCAGACCTGCCAGGTATTATGGAACCATCTCGCCCCAGAATGAGCTGCCCGGAGGCGAGGTAATCCCCATTAAAATCGAGGAACCGCAGGACGAGGACTGTCTCTTTTTAAATATATGGACAAAAGGTCTTGATAACAGGCGACGGCCGGTAATGATATGGATTCACGGCGGGGCCTTTATTATAGGCTCCGGTTCAGAAGCAATGTATAGAAACAGTAACATTGTAACCAGGGGGGATGTGGTACTGGTGAGTATTAACTACCGCCTTGGCGCCCTTGGTTTCATGAATCTCAAGGAGATCACAGGCGGCAAGATCCCGGCAACCGGCTGTGAAGGACTTCTGGATCAGATCGCCGCGCTTCAGTGGATCAGGGACAATATCGAGGCGTTTGGAGGGGATCCGGATAATATTACTGTTTTTGGGGAGTCCGCCGGAGGTATGAGCATAGGCGGTCTTATGGCTATGCCCCTGGCAAAGGGTAAATTCCATAAGGCAATTCTCGAAAGCGGTGCGGCTAATACGGTGTGTTCCCTTGAAGAGAGTGTAGGGATAACGGCCAAATTTCTGGATATTCTGGGGATCAAAGGCAATGACACAGACGCCCTTCGTTCCCTGACTGTCGCGCAGATACTTGATGCTCAGCAGAAACTGGGCATCTATCTAATGAAAAAGGAAGGAAGGCTCACACCTCATCAACCTGTAGTGGACGGAGTCGTAATGCCTGAGATTCCGATTGAGGCGATAGAAAAGGGTTCAGCGGCTGATGTAAAGACCCTTGCGGGGACTAATCTTGAGGAGTTCAAACTCTTTGCCGTTACGGATCCCGCGTTGCGGAATGTTGATGAGAAAGGGATGATAAGCCGTCTAAAGAGGTTAATACCTCCTGAGCAGGTTTCCAATGTTATCGCGGCATACAGGAAGGCGCGGGAACGCCGGGGTGAAGGCGCGGGCCCGAAGGAGATATTGATCGCCATACAGACCGATCTCATGTTCCGGATATCCTGCCTCAAACTTGTGGAGGCCCAGTGCAGAAACAATCAACCGGCATATAACTATCTGTTTATATGGAAATCCCCGATGATGGGAGGAGCTCTTGGGGCCTGTCACGCCCTGGAGATAGGATTTGTGTTTGGCAATCTTGACGACAGGTTCTGCGGATCAGGACCGGACGCCAAGGCGCTGTCAAGGAAGATGCAGGACGCCTGGTTTGCCTTTGTCCGCACCGGTAATCCGAGCTGCGAAAGCCTCGGCAAATGGGAGCCATATTGCGGGAATAGGGCAACAATGATATTTGACAGGGAATGCCGGATTGAACTGGCGCCTTATGAGGAGGAGCGCGCAATCTGGGACACATTTGATATGCTTTTCACGATGCCTATATAGCTGTATCCGCTTTCCGCGCGCGATGAATCGCGCCCATTTGTCCGTTGTCGGCTGTCCATTGTCAGTTGCACTTTACGGTATGCCCTCTGCGCCCCTACGGACACGGATCACGGACACGGTCACGTCCTTTTAGGTTTAAGCCAATTCACTGTTTAACAAATCCACCATTTAACTATTTAACGAATTGCGCAACACTCATTCCAGCCACGGACCACCGACACAGACCACGGACACTGTCACGTCCTATCACAGCCTTCCGTCTAACATGCTTCTTAATCCGCATGTAACGCCAAAGTGATAATGTCCTAATCCACCAAAGTAGAAATGTCCGAAAGAAGGAGTGCTATTGTGTCGATTTTAATTATAGGGAGGCACGATGGCAGGAAAGGACATTTTGATGATGAGCAGGAAGGAAATCAGGCGGTTACATGTGATTAAGAAAGTAATTGAAGGAGGGGTAAAAGGGAAAGAAGCGGCGGAGTGTTTAGATATCAGTGATCGGCAAATAAGAAGGATAGTCAATCGAGTGAGGGAGGAAGGGGAAGAAGGAATAAGGCACAGGCTGAGGGGGATAGAATCTAAGAGGAAGATATCAGAAGAGATTAAGGAAAAGGCGGTTAAGGTTTATAGAGAAAAGTATGATGGGTTTGGGCCTACGCTTGCATGTGAGAAGATGAATGAAGATGAAGGGATAGAGGTTAGTGATGAGACATTACGGAAGTGGCTGATAGAGGCTGGGGAGTGGAAGAGGCGGAGTTGGGGGAAGAAGCATCGTAGATGGAGGGAGAGGAAAGATTACAGTGGAGAGATGGTGCAGATGGATGGTTCCCATCATGATTGGTTTGAAGGGAGAGGAGAGAGGTGTGTTTTGATGGGATATATAGATGATGCGACAGGAAGGGTGTTTGGAAGGTTTTATGATTATGAAGGTACGATAAATGCGATGGAGAGTTTCAAGAGATATATCAAGAAGAATGGGATTCCCCTAAGTATATATTTAGACAAGCATACGACCTATAAGTCTACGGCCAAGCCGACGATAGGGGAAGAGCTTAGTGGTAGTGAGCCGTTAAGTGAGTTTGGAAGAGCGTTAAAGGATCTAGGGGTTAAATTGATTCATGCTAATTCACCGCAAGCTAAGGGTAGAGTGGAGAGGCTTTTTAGAACATTGCAGGATAGGCTTGTTAAGGAGATGAGGTTAAGAGGGATTAAAAATACAGAAGAGGCCAACAAGTTCTTGGACTACTATCTGCCTCTGTATAACAAAAGCTTTTCTCATACTCCCCAGGGGAAAGAGAATCTTCACCGCAAAATACCTCAAGGAACTAATCTGGATAGTATTCTCTGTATCAAGAACGAAAGGACATTAAGGAATGACTTCACAATAGCTTACAACAATAAATTATATCAGATCGAGGACAATATTAGAGCAGAGAAGGTAACTGTTGAGGAGCGAATAGACGGCTCAATGTTCATAACCTATAAAGGCAAGCGGTTAAAGAATAAAGAAATTCAAAAAAGACCAATTAGTGAAAAAACAGTGTCAGAGCAAAAGGCAAGGAAGGTTTCAATCCCATCGGCGGATCACCCTTGGAGAAAACCTTTTCTTAAGAGATATCCTCATAACAACCAAAGTGTATCTATGCAACTTACACCTTGAAAACCGGACATTTCTACTTTGGCAAAAAGCGGACATTTCTATTTTGGCTTTACATCTTCCGTGAATAACCCTTGACGTAATAGAGAAATTCATTTATCCTTTGTATCCATTTTCCCAATCAGTTGAGATATTTATATTCCACTTGAGACCTTATTGAAGCTCCTGTTGCTTTTAACGCGAAACTTCCAACTCCCTTGGCGCGCCGAAACTCATTGAGTGTAGGCGGCTGGTTCCTATAATGTAGTAACTTTGTTCTATGAGCCATGAGCTATGACCTATAAGCTAATCTGAATCTGCTTCTCAGTCCGAGAACAGGCTTGATCCTTAAAAAATGGAGAATTCTCTAATGACTAAAAAACCTAATTATAAAAATCTGAAACGGGCAGTTAAAGACCTAAGGAAAAAGGACTCGGCTCACATGCTGACGGAGAAGGCATTGGAAGATAGTTCAAAGAAAATAAAATTCTTTGCCTATTCGGTATTACACGATTTAAAAAGCCCGGCAATTGGCCTCTATGGACTTACAAAACGATTGAATAAAGATTATTCGGATATCCTTGATAAGAAAGGACAGATGTACTGCGAGCAGATTTTGAAAACCGCTGAACAGATTGCCGCACTTGTTGAACAGATCAATGTTTTCATTTCAACCAAGGAAGCGCCTTTGACTATTGAAAAACTGAAGCCGAAAGAAGTTCTTCAGATGATTAAAGAAGAGTATTCCGCTCAACTCACCATCCGGGAAATAAGGTGGTTGGAGCCTGATAATATCCCTGAAATCAAGGCAGATAGATTGTCAATAATAAGGGCCTTCAGAAATATTATAGACAATGCACTGAAATACGGCGGCGAAACATTAAGTGAAATCAATATCAAATACAGGGAATCCGATGAATTCCATATTTTTTCCGTCCAGGATAACGGCATTGGCCTGAAAGATCAGGTTTCTCATAATGATATCTTTGCCCCATTCATCAGGAGTAAAACATCCAGGGGGATCAAAGGATCAGGTCTGGGCCTGAGTATCTTGAGGGAGATATCAGAAAGGCATGGTGGGGAGGTATGGTTGGAGATTGGCCGGGACAGAGGAATAACCTTCTATATATCAATTTCAAAGGGATTAAAATTATCATAGAATATCCCATAATCCCTACCCCCTACCTCCCTGTCCCTTGCCCCATGCCCTATATTCTTGCCTCTTTCCTATTTGCTGTGAGCAATGAGTCATGAGCTATCAGCTATCCCTTTCTCACCATCTTATCTTCTAGCCCTCTCATCTTCTTATCTTCTGCCTTGTGCATTATGAGCTATGAGCCATGAGCTTCTTTATGCCTTGAGCTTACTATATTCTCTTTTCTATTTCCTCTTTTCTCATTTCTATCATCCTTAAGACAAT
>Ga0299912_10003206_pt1 | contig 13408 bp, 9 predicted proteins | sample RVTome_2_FD_207667 | JGI IMG/M metagenome (GOLD analysis project Ga0299912, IMG submission 207667) | Soil microbial communities from uranium-contaminated site in the Upper Colorado River Basin, Wyoming, United States - RVT95D214 (version 2) ...
ATTGCGGCTCACTCCTAAAAGCTCAGAGGTTTTAACCTGGTTACCCTGGCAATATTTTAGAGAAAGATCGAAGACCGTTCTTTCCAGGGCTTCCTCTAAATGGTCGTAGATATGTCCATCCGAATTGGCCAGGATCTTGGGGAAGACAGGCTCCAAAATCTCGGAGAAAACCTTATAGTAATCTTTTTTGATTTTTTCGAAATCTATCTCCAGCCTTTCCCTGTTTTCGCTATAAATAGGAAAATGCTCTGGCAAAAGCAGTCCGCCTTTGCTCATCACTACTGCAGTATGAATATTATTCTCTAACTCCCGAACATTTCCAGGCCAGGGGTATTTCTGTAAAACCTTTAATCCGGAATCGGATATGCCTTCCACATTCTTACTGATTAGCCTGGCATATTTTTTAAGAAAGTACTCAGCTAAAAGTGGAATATCAGATCTCCTTTCACGCAAGGGGGGTAAATAGACCGATACCACTTTGAGCCTGTAGAAAAGGTCAACCCGGAAATTCCCCTCCTTGATACAATTTACCAGACTCTTATTAGTAGCGGCAATTATCCTCACATCAACTTTTGTGCTCTGGTTACCACCTACCCTCTCAAATTCATGTTCCTGCAATACTCGTAAAACTTTACTCTGGGTCATCAGGCTCATATCTGCGATCTCATCCAAAAAAATAGTCCCTTTATCTCCCTGTTCAAATTTCCCCAGTCTTCTCTGGTAAGCTCCGGTAAAAGCGCCTTTTTCAAAGCCAAAAAGCTCTGATTCCAGAAGAGCTTCTGGCAAAGCCGCACAGTTGACCGAAAGGAAAGGTTTGTCTTTTCTTAAACTATTTCGATGAATTGCCCGGGCTACTAACTCTTTGCCGGTCCCGCTTTCACCCATTACCAGAACCGATGCATCCGTGGGAGCTACCTGACCAATGAGTTTAGCTATTTCCACGATCTCCGGACTTTTCCCTACGATTAAATCTTCTTCCTCTTCTGGTTTATCTCCTTTATCAAAGCTGGATGAATCCCCTCCTCCTTTTTTCTCCTGCAGGGCTTTATCCACAACTCTGGCAAGCTTTTCCAGCTGAAAAGGCTTGGTTACAAATTCATACGCCCCCTCTTTCATGGTCTCTATTGCCGCTTCCGTGGAGATAAATCCGGTAATGACTATCACTGGAATTTTCAGTTCTTTTTCCTTCATCTCTTTCAAGATTTCAATCCCTGACATCCCCGGCAGATTTATATCCAACAAGACTAAATCTGGTTTAAGATTATTAATGTTTTCTAATGCCTCTTTACCATCGGAAAGAGTATGAAGTTTCAAACTCTCCGTATTAAAATAATTATTAAGAGATTCACAAATCTTGGGATCGTCTTCAATTAAGAGGATTTGTTTCATTTTATTATATTTTCAATTTTTTTGAAAAACTCCTAATCTATTAATCGGCAAAAGGGGAAGAATCTTAAAGTAAAATGAGGCTTTTAGGGGATTATTATAATAAAAAAAGCCCCCGTAGGGGGGCTTTTTTGTTAAAAACAAAATTAATGTTTTGGAACTACTTTCTAAATCTAAACCTGGCGAAACCACCCAGACCCATTAAGCCAAAACCTAAAAGGGCTAATGTCGAAGGCTCAGGTATGGGAGTTTCCGGAGTTGCCGTTCCGCTCCCCTGACCACAGCGACCTGTAGAACGGTACCTGCCAATAAAATTAGGATCACCCATCTGGGCAAAATCATCCGCATCAAAAATAGAGGTAACATGGGTTAGATGAATTCTAAAAGCCATAGGTCCTGTGATATAATCGCCCACAAATAGATTCTGAGATCCGGATGCGACCCATCCACGATTATTAGCTCCATCATCCTTAAGATAAACCCTGAACTTGCCATAACCGCCAGGAGCATTTTGATCATAAAGAATATCATAATCAGAATTAACAACTAAGCTGTGGTGAATAGCGGTATGAACATCACCGGTAACTGCACCATTAACCAGATTCAAGCTATTCCCCACGCCGACAATAGAAGCGTTTATTGTTCCATCCGCCTTGAAAAAGAACCCTGAAAGAACCGGGTTGGTCAAAGGATGACCAAACCAGTAGGTTGGAACCGAAGGTGAGGTGTTGTTGATTAAAAAACCCACATCTGCAGTTCCAAGACCGAGATTAATATCGCTCACCCAGGCAGTAACAGCACCGCTGAGAGCAGAGCCATCGCTTGACGTTCCATAAATATCAAAAGTAGCAGTGGTTACACCTGATACCGGAACGCTTAAACTTAAGATTAACCCTATTAAAACTATTAGCTTTTTCATTTCTCCTCCTTAATTATTTTACCATAGTTTCTTCTCTTCAAATTCACTATATAGCAATAAATATGCCAAATTTACCAATAACTAACATATTGAACAACAATTGGTTATAAAACCCGCTTTTCATACAGCCTCATGAAATGTCCAATTTGTTGACAGGGCTATTATTTTTATTCTAAGTGCATATATTATAAGATGTTACTGAATTACAGAAAACTGGACAGTTTAGGTTAATTTTTTAGAAGGAATGACTAATAAAAGGAACAATATTAACTTATTCTATGTTTCTTCTTCTTTCTTAAACTTATACTTCTCAATCAATCCATAAAGGGTTGTTCTGCTAACATCTAAATATTTAGCCGCATTCGAGACGTTCCAATCATAGACGTTTAGGGCTTCCAGAATAGCCTCTTTTTCAGCATTTTCCCTTATAGTCTGCAAAGAGAGAGGTTTCTTTGATTCCTCATTTGCGCTGAAGCCGAGGTCAAATGGGGTTATCCTTTTACTCTGACACATTATTACAGCTCTTTTAACTTTATTCTCCAATTCTCTGACATTTCCAGGCCAACTATATTCTTTTAATTTCAAGATGCTTTTATGACTGAATGAGAGATTTATTTTGTTGAATTCCTTTGAGAACATATTCAGCATGGCATTAGACAGAATAATCACGTCATCATCTCTATCCCTTAAAGGCGGAAGATGGATGTTAATAACACTTAACCTGTAGTAAAGGTCTTCCCGGAACTTTTTTAGCTGAACTTCCTTTTCCAGCGGCTTATTCGTAGCTGCAATTATCCTGACATTTAGCGTGATTAGCTCCTTACCCCCGACCCTTTCTATCTTATAGTCCTGTAGAAATCTCAAAATCTTTACCTGTAGAGATAAAGGAAGCTCTCCGATCTCATCTAAAAATACTGTTCCTCCATCTGCATATTCGAACTTCCCTTTTTTCTGAGCATAAGCATCAGTAAATGCACCTTTCTCATATCCAAAAAGCTCTGATTCCAATAGGGTTTCAGGGATAGCTCCGCAGTTGATAGTCACAAATGGGTTATCCCTTCTTAAGCTCTTACGATGGATAGCTTTTGCTACCATCTCCTTGCCAGTCCCGCTCTCTCCAGTGATAAGCACAATTACATCCGTCGTCGCAATCTTTTGTATGGTTTTAAATACCTCCATCATCTTTGGACTGGTGCCGATTATATCTTCAAATATTTTTTCCTCTAATTTCTCTACAAGCTCTTTATTCTCGCGTTCCAATCGCTGGATGTGAAGAGCTCTTTTGATGATAATCTTCAGCTCATCCAAATTTATAGGCTTGGTATAGAAATCACATGCGCCTGAACTTATCGCTTTTAGTGCATTTTCCTCTTCCCCATGTCCGGTAATAACTATCACTTTCAAAAGAGGGTCTATTTGCAGAAGGTCCTCTAGTATATCCAATCCATCTTTCTCATGTTCATAAGGGGAGAGGGCAACATCTAAAGTAACAAGATCCGGTGTTTCCTTGCGAGCAAGCCCTAAAGCTTGTTCCGCATTCGAAGCTAAAAGGATTTCATATTCATCCTGTAATGCCCAGGAAAGCTGAGTTCTTATCCCCTCTTCATCATCGACTATAAGAATTTTCTCTTTTTCCATCTATAACTTCCTCACGAATTAAACTTTTTACAGGGGCAGCTCTACCGTAAAAGTAGACCCTTTGCCCTCTTCACTTTCCACCAATAACCTGCCTTTATGTAATCCCACTATCTCTCTACACTGAAAAAGACCAATCCCCAGACCTTTTTTCTTGGTAGTCTGAAAAGGCTTGAAAAGATTGTTTCTGATAAAATCTCTGGACATACCTGCCCCAGTATCTGAAACCTTTAATCGGATTAAGCCGTTTTTCTCATCCAACTCTGTTATTATAGATAAAATTCCTCCCTGAGACATGGCTTCAAATGCGTTAATTATAAGATTTTGAAAAACCTTTTCCATCTGAGACTGATCACATTTCAGCAGAGGTAGAGTTCCCAAATTTAATACCAACTTGATCTGTGTAAAATTTGAAACTTTCATCCTGTCCAGAAGATTTTTTAAAACTTTATTCAGGTCACAGCTTTTCAAGCCTAACTTTATTCCCTCTGAAGCTGAAGAGAGTTTACTCATCAGTTTTCTCATCCTTTCAACTGTATCTGATATGGTTGCCAAAGCACTTTTTTGAAAATCAGGATTTTTAAGCTTTTCATCCGCATTCTGTAGAAGTAACGAGAGCATAGAGACAAAGTTCTTCAGATCGTGCAGGATAAAGGATGATAGTTTGTTGAACGATTCCATCTCCTTAGAAATTATTAGCTCCTCGCTGAGTTTTGCATTCAGTATGGCAATCGAAGATTGATGTGCTACTCCACCTAAAAAAGAGAAATCTTCCTCGGTGAATGGCTGATTGCTTTCTTTGGCTCCTAAAAGCAGAAGTCCCACCAGATTTCTCTTGGCTATCATAGGGACGCAGAGTTTCAGCTTCAACTCCTCCAGTTGCTTCAAAAAAAGATTACCCTCTTCAGTTGAAAACTTTTTAAACCCCATCTCTTTTATTCCTACTGGTTCTCCATACCGAAAGATCCAATCCAGGAATTCCTCCTCCTTTTTCATCCTGAGGCCTAAAGAGCTTTCTTTCGGATGATAGGCTACAGAAAAATCACCCTTAGATTCAGAAAGGAGGATTACGACATTTTCACTCCGGAGGTTAGTTGAAACAACCCCTGCTACCTCTTTGAGGATCTCTTCCAAGTCCAGAAGTGAAGCGATATTCTCGCTAAACCTGGTCCATTCTGCCCGGTAATCCACTTTCCCCTTATAAAAGCCCTGATCCACAAATCTTTTTATTCTTTCCTTGATTGAGCCAGAGACAACTAATGCAGACAGTATCACAATCACTAAAAAAGCAGCCAGAACGGATAAAAATACACTCAGGCTTCCACCATACGATTGAATCAGTTTAGCAATCAATCCGACAATGATTAAATATCCTCCGATCAAAATAGCTACAGTTGAGGAATAGACCACCTGTCGGGTGATTTGAATCGAAACGCCCTTTTCTTTCAAATAACGGGCTAAACTTATCGACCATAAAATGCACAAGACTCCCCGGCTCAAAAAAGCAAAATCTGGAATCCGGACATATAGAAAACCATAGGTCACTAAATAAATAAGCAATAGTAAAAGAGCCAGACTAAAAATGAAAGGGGCGCCTAACCTTTTTTTCTCTGCCTGAATAGAGGAGTGGAAGGTTTTCTCCAGATTTAAAATCGATAAGAATGCTCCCGCTAAAAGAAAGATCAGAAAAAACTTCCCCTGGACGCCAAAGTAAAATCCCAGATCCCCGAAAATATCCTTCTGCAAAAGGATAAGCTTTCCTTTCATCTGCCAGAGAAGAAAGATAAGACTCAGGCAAAAAAAGGGGATAAAGGTGAGTAATCCTTTTTTTAGCTCAGCTTTTGAGTCCTCCCGGCCCAGGGTAGAGGAGAAAAGTATCCAGAGCGGAGGGGTGAAAATAAGCCCGCAAGCTAAAAGATAAAAACTGAGATCTGTCTGGATTGGAGTAGTCTTCAAAGAAAGCCAGAGGAATCCTGAGAGGAAAAAGATGAATGAAAGGTTTAAAAAAAGAAATGAAGTTTTGCTGACTCCTCTGATTGATTTAAACAGAACCCAGATTTCACATCCTATCAAGACCAGAAGGGAAAGACCAATGATTATTTGAGAAAAACTAAACATTGAAACCTTTCAAAATCTACACCCCTTATATTACTTTCGTCAAAGATTTTTTCCACTTGAGATTAAAAACCTTTTAATCCATCCCCTGGTCATAAAGATAGAATCGGGTGAGGGTGGAGATGAGGATATAGTTGGCAAGCATAGAGACGAAAATTTCTAAAACCAGAATCAAAAAGACAATCTCCGGATTGAACTTGGAGATAAGGAGAGCCGCTCTTCGATTTAAAAAGGCGAAAGGAAAAGTTAAAAGATTGGGCAGTAATACAAAAAAATAGGTGCTGAAGAAATTCCTTTTATAGATGGATAAGCTTAAGCCTAAAGCCGATATGATATTTCTGCCACTTAGGACTATTGCAGAAATGGTAAAGGCAAAAAAACCGTAAAAAATTAAACCCGATCCCAGACTCAGAAGCTCGAAAGCTAACTCTCTTTTAAAGCTCCCACCTAAAAACCCTCTACCCACCCTGGAAATCAAAAAGAACCAGCCTAAAAGAACTATAGTCTCTATTGCCCATACTCCTAACAATAAAAGATATTTGGAAAAAGCAACCTTTATCCCTTCGGTAAGTTTAATCCGGTTATCCGGCAGAAAAAAAGAGAAGAAAAGATAGGTACCCCAGCCAATGGTAAAACTGCCAATAATCCCACCCAACAAAAGATTAGCCCTGGAAAAAATCTTAGGCAAAAAAAGGAAATAGACGGGATAATGCAGAGCAAACTCTCCGATAAACTTTTTAATTAGAGGAATAAAGGTCCACGAAAGTAAAGGAGAATAGAAATTGACTAGAGCTAAAAGCAAAAGTATCTGAATTAAAGCATATAAAACGAAAGGTAACCAGAGTAAAGGTTTTTTAAAGGACCTTAATCCAGCCAGATATACGGAGAAGAATAAATTTATTTTCTCTAAAATGTTCATTTTAGCTCCTATAAATGAAGACTATAATCCAGCCCGTATCCACGAATCCGTTCCCGAACCTCTGGATATCTGGTAGCCATCTCAGAAGAAAAGATTTTATTAGGGCCAGCAGACCAGATCAGAAGGATCTGAGACCAACCCTTCCTGATCATATACTACTACATAATAACAATACTTAGCTCCAATTTTAAGCTGGGAATCATTATAACTGGTGGTAGATTGCTGGCTTACAATGGCTATGCTATTAGTATCAGTAACTCCTTGACTTGTATCTTCTCTGAAGACCTGGTAGAAATCGAAATCGTCATCATGGTTTTGAGACCAAGAAACTCTCAAAGTTGTGCTGTCCACACCAGATAATGATACTGTAACCTTTGCCGGAGGTTTATTTTCTAAGGTAGTGCCACTTTCCACATTGCTCCCGCTTGAAAGCCCGGATTGGTCATAGACATAGACCTTATAATAATAGGTGGTCATAGAAGAAAGTCCGGTATCAGTATAGCTGGTTACCGTGCGGGAAAGAATGGTATTTACCAGCAATGAATCATTATCCACTAAATTTGTTCTTCCCCGGTAAACCCGGTAGGAATAAAAATCGTTATCCTGATTCTGAGTCCAGTAGATAGTCAACTTTGACTGGGTAGGGGAGGAAGGAGGGAAAAGCAGAACCGAAGACGGAGGAGCTTGAATGGTAACTTTACCCGGAGCAGTAAATGTGGGTGCCTGATTACCCGCCTCGTCCTTAAAATGACCTTTTACCAGAGCATCTTCCATCTCTGAATCCAGGGGGATAAGATAATCCAGCTCATATACCCCATCTTCAGAAGTCTGGTCTCCATTGGTCCCGTCATCATACAGTTTTATATTGGTAGAACTTCCTAAATCAATTTTGGCTTCCCCTAATGTTTCTCCACTTTCTAATCTAAAATGGATAACCTCACCCGGGTTTTTAGGTTCACCCTGGGTATCTTCAGTCAAGCTCAATATCTGAGCCTGCGTATCCAGAATGATTTTGTCCTGATAGAAGCTGACCGATTCGTTCCCATCCTGATCTTTATATTTGACATAGACCACCTTCTCACCATCCCCTGATTCCAAAACCCAGCTTCGGGTAGTTGAAAAATTCTCCCAGGCGGAGTTTGAAAAAACCGAATCATTTCCCAAGAGCATATAGGAGGTAATATTAGGAGCAATCAATCTCAAACTGACATTTAGGGAATTGGTTAGCTTACGGTTTTCATTGATGATTATGCCATATAAATTGGGCCTGGCTGAGACGATTTTGGATTTATACCCTTCAAACCCTTTTTTATCTAAAGCAGAGATCTGATAAAAATACTCCTGACCATTTTTTACTGACCGGTCGGCGTATTGAGCAACCAAAGTGGAATCATACAATGATGGCGTAGCTCCACTTGAATCTGCTCGATAGATGTTATATCCACCTATCTTCGAGGTATCATCTACCTCCCAGAAGAGATCTATCCTCTGATCACCAACCTTTAAAACGATCTCCTTAGGAGTTGGGGGTATAAAGAAATCCTCATCCGGGCTGGTAGGGCTTTTTATTTTTCTCTCACATCCGTTTATAAGGATGAAAAAGAAAAATAAAACAAGAATCGCAATTTTTCCCCTCATCTTTCTCTCCTTTTAGAAATTCTTGGTTAAGCTTAGTTTCACCTCTCCGTTTTCAGGCTCAAATGAAATTGAACTACTCACTCCCAGGCCATCTTTAAACGAAGGGAAAAATACTATTGCATCCATAAGATTAAATCCGTAGGCTGCTGATGCTAAAATCAAAGTAGTCCTTCTAAGATTCTCCGCATCGTAAGCCTCTCTCTGTTTCTGATTCAAAACCTGTTTTCGCTGGTATTTCTCTTCAGCACTTTTTGCTGTATTATAATCATTTTTAGCTGAGACACAAGCATCATTCTTATTGGAGAAGTAATCATCTGCTACTACATAAGCTATTGCAGCCCCCAAAGCTGAAAAACTAAAGAGGAAGGCTTTATTTTTCTCACCGTAGTAAAATTGTCCCCATCCTGGGATTAAAGCTGACCTCAAGGCACCTTTTAATCTGGTCCTGGGAACAAGGGTAATAGAAAGGTATTTAGGGGTATTCTCATCTAACCAGATATTGGTTGACCAACCCTCATAACCCTCTTTAAAAGCTTTAACCCTATATCTCCCCCTTAAATTCACAGGAAGGGTAACCGGGGTGGTGGCAGTCAGGTTATATTCTCCTTCTAAGAAAACTGTTGCTCCAGCAGGAACTGAGGTGACGACCAAACCAGTCTCAGGTTTTTTCTCTTCCTCCTGAGAAAAAGCAGGCCGGAAAAGGATAAAAATCAGAATTACAAATCCGATTCTGGAGCCACAGGCCCTTATCATCCTTTTAACTTTTAGGTTAATCATGTTTTCTCCTTGGTAATCAACCTCTTTAAAACCTTTATTCAAGATTATTTGAAAATACAGTTTTAATAAAAATAATGCAAGTCTTTTTTAACTATACGGAAATAAAAAAGTCCCGCACTTTTGGCGGGACTAAAGATATCCAAATTCGTTTACTCAACACGCCCCTTTTCCTGTAACTACCACTAAAACCGTCTTGAGCAATATCCTTATGTCTTCGACTATGGACCATCCCTGAATATAATTCAGGTCATGATTTACTTTTAATTTAACGTCTTCAAACGAAGAATCGTAACCATTTTTTACCTGAGCCAGACCGGTTATGCCAGGTTTAACTTTAAGCCGGTGAGGATACCCATCGATCTTTTTCATAAAATCTTTTACGAAATGATACCTTTCCGGTCTGGGTCCTACTAAACTCATCTCCCCTTTTAAAACGTTGAACAATTGGGGCAGCTCATCTATTCTGGTTTTCCTCAGTACCTTTCCGATATTGGTAATCCGGGGATCCTCCTTTTTAGCCCAAACGGGACCACATCCCTTCTCTGCATCCACCACCATAGTTCTGAATTTATATAGATAGAAAATCTGACCATAAAGATCTTTTCCCCTGCGTTCAACTTTTCTTTCGTTTTTATTTATTTTTATTCCTAAGATCCTTCTGTCTTTTCTTCTCTTATTCAGACCTATTCTCTCCTGACGGTAAAAGATCGGTCCAGGTGAATCTAACTTAATCAATATAGCGACTATAAGAAATAAAGGTAAACATAGAAATACGCCCAGTGCAGAACCAAGTACATCTATAATTCTTTTCAGGAGTTTCTCAGCTTTATTTAGATAATAAGCTCCTAAGCTCATTCCTTTTTTTTCCTCAGGGAGCAAGATAAAAGTCAAAATAGAGAAAAAGAGATATAATGTAGATAAAAGATACTCTTTAATCCACATTGAGATTTTATATCTCAATGTTTTAATTTCTCTGTAGATCTTAGAGAAAATCTCAAACTTAGAGGAAGTTAACCCAGGTTCTGTTTGAGTGATGATATTTTCATCAAATCCACCAGGGATTAAAGTTCCTTCTTTAAATTTAGTATTATATTTTTTTTGAGAAATTGTAGATATAGTATTAGACATGTTTGTACCCTCGCGCCAGATTTTTTTCCGCTCCTAAAATACTTTGATAATACTTTGAGCAAATAAATTGCCAAATAATAAAAATTGATTTGAATAAAAATTTTATGCCTTTTGCAAACGCGAGAATAATCTATAACTTTATATTTACCAAAAACTTACACCGGTAGATTTTTTCGTTTTATGCACTGATAAATAAACATAATATAACATATCTTGTTAGTGATAAGCATAATCATATTTTTTATGCAAATCATTGCATATTTTAGGTAATAACTTACATTACAAAATCTTATCCGAAAATGGATCCGTAGGGTTTGAATTCAAGAGGAAATTTGAAGGTTATTAAATTTTGTGCAGCTATTCTTTTACTCTACTAATAATTCTAATAATCCTGCTTAAAATGAAAAGAGAAAACACGGAGATAAGAAAGACTATCAATCCAGAAAGTTTATGTAGAAAATCTTCAGCTAATTTCGGACTAACAACATAAGCACCTACAGCTGTTATTAAAATGCGGAAGATATTTGCACCTATGGCAATTGGGAAAATAGATAAAAATAAGATAAATCTTTTTAAGTTTGACTTGAAGGTAACATAAGCGAAAAAAGTCCCCAGAGCTAAAAGAGAAACCAGAGACCTTAATCCTGAGCAAGCCTCAACCACTTCCAGGGAATAATTGGGAAGATAAATGATATTCCCCTGTCTGATAGAAGGAAGACCAATAGAATGCAGGATATAATATGACAATTTTGTAGAAAAAAGCTGCATCGGAAAAGCAATTGAATAATAGATCACATAGGGTATGGGAACCATAAAGGCAAGGAAAGCAACAGGAAACAAAAGCTCTTTAGCCCATTCCTTGCCATTTAGATAAAATAAGAACCCGAAAAGAACGATAACCAGAGAAAATCTTGCAGAGAAATATTCACTCCCCGCAGTACCTATGATATAAATACCCAAACCTGAAAGAAGGATTAAAAACCCCCAGTAGGACCTCTTTTTCTCCAGAGATTTTAATCTATCCTTTTTTTTCCAGATAAGATAAGCGCTGACCAAAGGAACCAAAAAACCATGAGAATAATTAGAATCCACCCACCAATCATTAACTAAGCCGATTATCACCTGAAAATAGAGCAGAATAAAAAGAAAAACTAAAACATAAGTTGACCAGTCGAATTTAAAAGAAAATATCTGATCTTTTTTAGTCATTTGCCTTCTCTCATCTGTCTTTTTTGAGAAACTAATAAGACTTATCGGAAAATATACAAAAAAAGAGACGAAAGACAAAAGAAAAATCATCTTTTGAGAAAATAGTTGCTATTCTTAGCAGCTATTTATCATAATTAGTTGTAATAAAAAAATAAGCTTTAAATAAAGATACCTTGAAAAAGTATTTTTCAAGGAATTGGAGTGCGAATCTATAGGTCTATCTTAATTAATTTTTTTATTATTATGTAAATTCCCCTTGACAAATCCTTTTTATATCCTATAATAGGATTGAAATTACCTTAGATTTGTTTAATTACTTACCTGAAAGGAGAAAACAATGAAAAAGAAAGTTATTTTAGGGTTTTTGATGGGGTTGCTTCTTTTGTTTTTTATCACCTCTACCTGGGCAGTGGATGCAAAAAGAGCTAAACTTTATGGACATCCAGAGCAAGATATGGAAAGGGTACCTGTAATTCCACAAACCATAACTAATTATCCCTCTACGATAAAATACATCTTGATTCCTAATATCCAGAATCTCCTAATATTAATGCTTATTGATAACACTACAACCAAGATTTCCACCAAAGTGGATGATTCAGCAAAAAAATTAACAATCGGGGTTAAAGAACAAGATGAGTGATAATCAACAGAACTCAAAGGTGGGTTTAACTCACCAGCTTGATGAAATAGAAAAGCTAATTGAGTATAATGATTATATAACAGCCTTAGCTCAGATCAGGGAGGTTCAGAGCACAGGTAAGTTAGGTTCTTTTTCTTTGCCAGAAGAACCGTTTACAGAAGAGGTGGGGCAGTTTTATTATTCTGCTGCTAAAGTTTTACGACATTTCGGGAGTTATGAGGAGGCATTAGAAACAGGTCAAAGAGCTATTTCTATATTCATTGAGTTACACGATGAGCTAAAGATAGCCCAGATACAGTTTCTCTTGGGTTTAATTTCTATAGCCATGGGTAATCTCAAATCTGCAGAGATAGAGATAAGAGATGCCTTAACTGGTTATAAGAGGTTAAATGACCTTGAGGGAGTCATTAGTTGTCTTAGCCGACTTTCTAACATAGAGGTTATTAGAGGAAGCTATTCTAAATCGATAGAATATCTTCAGGATGCACTCCTCTATGCAAATAAATTAGGAGATTCCAGGAGAAAAGCTTTTCTTTACGGGAATTTAGGTCAAAGGTTTACGATGATTGGAAGCTGGAAAAAGGCAGAGAGGAATTTGCTTTTAAACACAGGATTGAATCGACAGGCAGCAAATGAGATTAATTTATGCAGAGGACTTCTTTCCCTGGGTTATGTATATTTTCTGAAAAGAGAATTTAAAAAAGCTAAAAACAGTTATGAGGAGTCTTTATCTTTAATTCAGAAGAACAACTGTGTGCGTGAGCTATCAATTTATCATGAGTATTCTGGTGAATTAGCTTTTATTCAGGGAGACCATCAATCTGCTGAAAATCATTATAAAAAAGTCTTTGAGATAATGGGAGAGAGAGCCCCGGAAGGGGATATGATAAGCCAGACCTATCGTCTCTTGGCAGATTTGCAGGTAACTAAGAAAGAATACGACCAGGCATTTAGCTCTTGTCAAAAAGCTCTAAGGGTTAGTAAATCTTTAGGAGAAAGAGTTGAGGAGTCTGCCTGTTATCGCATTCTTGGGCAGATT
>Ga0299912_10003207_pt1 | contig 13404 bp, 11 predicted proteins | sample RVTome_2_FD_207667 | JGI IMG/M metagenome (GOLD analysis project Ga0299912, IMG submission 207667) | Soil microbial communities from uranium-contaminated site in the Upper Colorado River Basin, Wyoming, United States - RVT95D214 (version 2) ...
GGAGGCCGGTGTGGAGTTGGCCCAATCGACCGGCGATTCGATCCGTGTCATCCGGGAGCATACGCAACAGGCGGTGGCGGCTGCCGAGCAGATCGCGGCCAGCGCGCGCCAGCAACTGGCTGGAATGGATCAGATCACACATGCGATGGAGAATATCAATCTCGGCGCGACGCAAACGCAGAAAGGCATGCACCAAGTGGATCAGGCAGCGCAAAACCTGAATGATCTGGCCAGGCAGTTGACCAGCATTGCACAACAATACAAGATCGGATGACGAAAGGCCGTTTGTGCATACTTCCCTATAAAGTCACTGACCTAACGCCTATCTTATAAACATCAGAAAACCATTCAAAAAAGAGACAATGCTGGATGAAGGTGGAAAAGATCCTTATTCGGAAAGAAATCTTGGGTTAACCCCTTGATCACCCTACCATTAATATATCGTGCAACAACTTTGATGGGTTCCATACGATACCTTTGATCTTTTCACCCTCTATCAAAAAACCTTTTCACTCTTCTTATCTTTGCAATCTGATAGCCTTTTTTCAGTTTGTCCATAGATCACCATCCTTTTAATTCTAACCAAACATATTTGAAATTCCCCAAATGTTAGAGATAAATGCTCAGACTTCAATGTGTAAGAACCTATAGCCACTTCTTCTTTCGGAAATAGGCCAACATAAAAACCCCAATTCCAACCATGATCAACCATATGATCGGATAACCCCAGCGCCATTCGAGCTCCGGCATATACTTAAAATTCATCCCATAAATTCCAGCAATAAAGGTGAGTGGCATAAATATCGTAGCGATGATGGTCAGTACCTTCATCACCGCATTCAACCGGTTACTGACGCTTGAAAGGTAGATGTCCAGCATGCCGGAAACCATGTCCCTGTATGTTTCGATAGTATCAATCGTCTGAATGGTATGGTCGTATACATCTCTGAGATAGACCTTGGTAGACTCCTTAATCAGTGATGATTCTCCTCTTTCCAGACCACTGATGACCTCCCTCAAAGGCCAAACCGCCTTCCTTAAAAATATCATCTCTCTTTTTAAATGATGAATGACCTGTAAGATTTCGGAGGTTGGATGCGTCACCAACTTGTCTTCCAGGAACTCTATCTTCTCTCCCAGTTTTTCCAAGATGATAAAATAGTTGTCAACGATGGAGTCTAGTAAAGTGTAAGCGAGGTAATCGGCCTCCATTTTCCTGATGCGGCCCTTACCATTTCTGATTCGCTCTCGAATTGGGTTGAAGGTATCCCCTTCCCTCTCCTGGAAAGAAATGACAAAATTCGGACCAAGGATCAAACTGATCTGCTCAGATTCTATCTCACTGCTCTTATCATTGTAATTGAGCATCCTCAAAACAATGTATAGGTATTCTCCATAATCCTCCATTTTGGGACGTTGATCTGTGTTGAGGATGTCTTCCAATACAAGAGGATGCAATCCATAACACCCACCCAGTTTTTCTAAAATCTCAACCTGATGAAGACCATCAACATTAATCCAAGTCACCGTCGGTTTATCTTTAAAGAGGAAACATTCCTCAATCGTTTTTATTTCTTGCTCTTGAAAATGTGCCTCATCATAATCCATGATGTTAATCTTTGGTGCCTCAGCCTTTTTCTCCCCAATATGAACAAGAGTTCCAGGTGGAAGCCCGGCCTTTTTAGATCTCCTCTTAACCAGTTTTGGCATCTCCCATCACCCTTCTAACAGAGACTTATTGAGATGGAGCTTTCAATAACAAATTTCTTATCGTCATGTTCTCTGCCTCTATTTTTCTTTAGTAAGTATACATGACGACATAAGTCTGATACAGTTTGTCATTCCGGGCTCGACCCGGAATCCAGTGTTTTTCTGGATTCCTGCTGGAGTTTATCCCGTACTTGCTACGGGGCGGGAATGACAGCCTTTGCAATGATTAATGTCGCTGTGTATAACACTATATTATTGCGTAACGGATTTAGGGTCAAGAGAATTTTGGAGAAAGGGAGATTCCTCTGAAATCCAATCTCTAAAAGTAAATCCCTTGCTTCTATTTTAATGCTATAATGATGGCGTTATCTCATTTACGATTTGAATGTGAGTGAGTTCGAAAAGGAGTTTCAAAGGTTTAGTTAAGGGGGGGGTAGAAGGCGAAGCGATGAAGAGGAAACTGGTCATCGATTGTGATGTAGGAGTGGATGATGCCTTAGCTTTAATCCTTGCCTTTCATTCATCCGAACTATCAGATCTATCCTGGTCCGGTAGACGAACTCTCCACAAGGATGGCCCGTGAGGTTCCCAATGAATTGACTTTGATTGCCACGGGCCCCCTCTTGATGATTGACATCTCTTGAAAAGTCCACTATGTTAATGTTGATTTTTCCGTTGAAAGGAGCCACCTATGAATGAAGTGTTAAATGCGATTAAAAATCGAAGGACGATTCGGAGATTCAAATCCGATCCCATCGATGAGGAGAAAATCAAGATGATTCTTGAGGCGGGAAGATGGGCCCCCTCTTTCAGCAATCTGCAACCCTGGAAATTTATCGTCACCAAAGATCAAAAAGTAAAAAATGAACTGGACAAGGCTTCCAGAGAGAGCGTTCTTCATTTGGGGATCAATGAAGCACCACTGGTCATCATCGTTTGTGTGGATCTCCGCATCGATCCCCTCCATGCGATCGAAGCTGGAGCTGCTGCCACACAGAATATGGCCTTAGCCGGGCATAGCTTAGGTTTGGGAGCGGGGTGGATCGGCGTTTGGGGAACGGAGGCCGAAACCGCTATCCAAAAACTCTTTCAACTCCCTGAGACGACTCGAGTGGTCTCCCTTCTTCCCATCGGGAATCCTGCCGAGTCCCCACAAGGTAACCGCAAACCCCTCGAGGAGTTCATCCAGTTTCGATAAATGAATAGGGATAGCATTTAGGATCTGAAGATTTTGGTAAATATCTAATGGGTGAGAAGATGAAACATTACCCGATTCCCTGTGGTAAGAAGATCATATCATTGGCCATTCCAGATCATGTCCCGGTTCAGTGGGTGGAATCTCGGGAAATGGCGCCCATTCCGGATGTGGGAAGGGCAGTTGAGGAGTCGCTCAACCGCCCGATCGGAAGCCCACAACTCCGAGATTTGGTGAAACAGGGGCAAACCGTCGCCTTAGTAGTGACGGATATCACTCGGAAACTTCCGGAGGAGATTATCCTGCCTCTCCTCCTGAGAGAATTAGAAGCAGGGGGGATTAGAAAACGGGATATTACCGCAGTTGTCGCTACAGGGACGCACCGTCCCAACACGCCTGCCGAACTAAGAGAAAAGTTCGGAGAAGTGGTCAATGAAATCACTTTCATCAACCACGACCCATGGGATCCAAAAGGTCTGGTAAACCTGGGCACCTCTCCTGGTGGAATCCCATTAGTCTTCAATCGAACAGTCGTTCAGGCCGACATTCGAATCTCCACTGGTGTGATTGAAACCCACCTCTTTGCAGGTTACAGTGGCGGGGTAAAAAGCATTGCTGTTGGAGTGGCTGGTGAGGAGACCATTGGTGCGACCCATAATTATCAAATGCTTCAACAGACACGGCTCGGAATTGTTGAAGGGAATGATTTTAGAAGATTTCTCACGGAAGCAACCCGGGCATTGGGACTCCATTTTATTGTCAATGTGGTCCAGACCGGCAAGAAAGAAGCGGTGAAGGTAGTGGCTGGAGACCCTGAGGGAGCATTTCATGAAGGTGTAAGGGTGGCTCGAAACCTCTATGAGGTGGAGATCGATCAGCCAGGAGAGATTGTAGTGAGTGGTGTAAGCTATCCGAAGAGCCGAGACCTATATCAGGCGACCCGGGCTGGCAATGTCGTTGTATTCGGTCCCAAGCCAGTGGTAGTCAAGGGAGGAGTGATTCTCATTCCCACTCCCTGTGAGGATGGATGTGGACATCCAGGGTATTGCAACATCATGAAGAGAGCAGAAAATATAGATGATGTGATCGCCATTTCTCGGGAAGAAGGATTTGCGCCTGGGGAACAGAAGGCATTGATTTTGGCCTGGATTCTAAAACAGGCAAGGATCGTGATAACGGACTGTTCCCTTCCGGAAGAGACACTAAGAGAAATTCATCTCGAGTCGGCTTCGACATTGCAGGAGGCATTGGATCGAGAATTGGAGAGAAATCCAAAGGCAAGGTTGGTTCTGATACCGGATGGGCTTTTAACGTTGCCGATTCTTAAACATTAGGATCAATGTATATTTCTGTAACTCAGCCCTTTAGGGCTGATTATATCAAGGCTGAAGCCTTGAATTACAAATCTTCTAAGTAAATACCTTGCTCATTTGGAGGAAAAAATGGATTTTCAACCTAAGGGAATCATTCCAGCGATGGTAACGCCGGTAACATCGGATGGGAAGATCAATGTGGAAGCTCTCAGAAAACTCACAAACTACCTGATCGAGGGAGGAGTTCATGGCCTCTTCCCGATAGGAAGTCAGGGAGAATTTTATGCCCTCACCTTTGAGGAGAAAAAGCGGATCATTGAGGTCGTCATTGAGGAGACCAGAGGACGGGTGCCGGTCTACGCAGGCACTGGAGCGATCACCACGCGTGAGGCCGTTGCTTTGACACAGATGGCTGAGGCCGTGGGTGCCAGTGCAGTCTCTGTCTTAACACCTTTCTTTATCCATCCCAACGAGACAGAGCTTTTCGAGTTTTATAGTGCCATTGCCAAAGCCACACGGCTTCCTGTGCTTCTTTATAATAATCCCGCGAGGACCGGAGTGATCATCTCAGCGAACTTTGTTGTCCGTGCATCGAAAGTGGAAAATATTGTCGGCATCAAAGATTCCTCCGGGGATCTGACACTCACTGCTGAATATATCCGAAGAACCGATGAAAAGTTCTCTGTTCTGGCAGGCCGGGATACGCTCATCTATGGAACACTCTGTTACGGAGGAAAAGGTGCCATCGCTGCAACAGCCAATGTAGCCCCTAAAGTCATCGTTGAAATTTATGAAGCCTTTCAGGCCGGAGACTGGAAGCGATCGCTTGAGGCCCAATTCCGCTTAGCTCCGCTCCGACTGGCCTTCGATTTGGGCACTTTCCCCGTTGTCATTAAAGAAGCCCTCAATCTGATCGGGATCAATGCCGGAATCGGGATACCACCAGTGGGAGGAATAAGTCCCAAGGCCAAAGAGGAGCTAAAGGAGATCCTGAAGAATATGGGATTATTAAAATGAGCTAAATTCGAAGCACGAAATCCAAACCAGATGGATTTAAATGTCAAATGTCAAATGTCAAAGCTCAAATGCCAAACAAAGTTTAAATTCCAAAGTTCAAATAAAAACATTTTGACATTGGGTAATTTGTCATTTATTTGACATTTGAAAAGCGGCTGATTTCATGAAGGGGGCAAATGAAAACAGTCGAGCCTCGAAGGACTGAAACGCCCTTGATCATGGGTCTTCCCTTACCCTTCCTCAATCCCTGCCAGACGTTTGGCGCAATTCTTTTTATAGCTGATGTCCGATTCCCTAAAGATCGATGACCTTTTCCTTGTGGTGGCTCATTTTTGAAGTCCCGTTCTACTCCATCATGATCAGGGCTGCGCCCGTAAATGGCTTTTCCAATCTGCAATCCGAATTCCGCAATCCGCAATTAGGAAAGTTCCAGTCCCCTCCGAAAAGCATCGAGATTCAGTGCCGTTGCCTTCTTCGGAACGCTGACCTCGATGGCCTTTTCCATCGATTCCACAGAAAGCAAGCCTGTCTTTTTAATGAGGGCTCCTAAGATGATCAGATTCGCCACAACGATATTGCCCATCTCCTTATCTGCAATGCTCGTTGCGGGGATGGAGAGAATATCATAATCCCCTGGCTTCGCTCCCTTCACCAGATCCGAATCGATCACCAGCAGTCCTTTGGGCTTCATCTTCCCGATGTATCTGGGAAGGGCTTCTTCTGCCAATGCGATCAGGATATCCGGCTTCCTCACCTGGGGATCGGAAACGGGTTCTTCGGAGATAATGACCTCTGCCCTCGCAGAGCCACCCCTTAGCTCTGAGCTGTAAGATTGGGTCTGAACCGCCTTCTTGCCTGCGAACAGGGTGGCTGCAGTGCCCAGCAGAATGCCTGATAAAACAACCCCCTGGCCACCCACTCCTCCAATGAGTATCTCTTTACGACTCATTCGACTCCTCCTCGGGCCTTATTTTTCATTTTCTCAACCTCCTCCAACATCTCCGGCTTCTCCATGTCGACCAGCTCTCCAACCACGATTCTGTCCTTCAGCTCCTCCTCCGAGAGTTTGGCCGCCTCTTTTGGTGAGATGGATCTTTTCTTATAATCCTCCATCATCTGGACAGCACTGCCCATCCCTGTCTTCCTTCCAAACTGGATCGGGCATTGTGAGAAAACCTCGATGAAGGCAAACCCTTTCTTCTGGATTGCCTTCTTGACCGAGTTGGTCAACTGCCTCGGATGGGCCACTGTCCAGCAGGCCACAAAGGAGGCACCTGCAGCCATGACCAGCTTGGAGATGTTAAATGTATTTTCAACCGTACCGTAGGGTGTGGTCGTTGTCTTGATGCCCATGGGCGTGGTCGGGGCGGCCTGACCTCCTGTCATTCCATAAATCCCGTTGTTAATGCAGAGGACAACCATCTCAATATTTCTTCGGGCATTCTGTATCAAGTGATTCCCACCAATGGCCACCAAATCCCCATCTCCGCTCACCACCATCACCTTCTTTTCAGGAAGGCCCATTTTGATCCCAAAGGCAAAAGCGATCGGCCTGCCGTGGGTTGTGTGAAGTACATCGGCATTGAAAAAGGGACTGGGAATCCATGCTGCACAGCCAATTCCTGAAACGAATACGAAATCGTCCAGATCCATACCGAGCCCATCGATGGCACGAAGAATCGCCTGGGCGACGATTCCGTCTCCACACCCCGGACAGAATGTATTGTGGGTGACCGAAGGTCTTATAAAGCGGTGAAAGGGATGTATAAGCTCACTCATTTTGCCACCTCCCGAATCTTCGTTAGGATATCTTCCGGATCCTGAATCTCCCCGACCAATCTCGGAGGCAGAAAAGAGACCTCGGCAAAATGGGCTGCCTCTGCCTTGATATAGGGATACATCTGACCCAGATTATTCTCCAGTACAATGACGTGCTTTGCCTTTCTTGCCATCTTCTCGATCTCCTCCCCTGGGAAGGGCCAGGCCGTGATCAGGCGTAACGTTCCTACAGGAAACCCTTCGTCCCTTGCTTGCGAAGCAGCCATAGCGGCTGCCCGTGCCACAGCCCCATAGGAGACCAACACGATCTCTGCACCCTCATAGTCACGCTCCACCAAGGTGATCTCATCCTTGTGCTTGAGGATCTTATTGCTCAATTTCCGGATGTAATTGTCCAACACAGAAATGTCGATCAGGTTTCGCTTTCCCACCTCATCGTGGCAGGAACTGGTCACGTGGGCCTTGAACCCCCTGCCAAAGATCGGCATGGGAGCCACCTCTTCACTGAGAAAACCCTTGATGGTCTGGGGATCCGTTCCTTGCTCAGGAACCTTTCGATAGACCGTCTTGATCTTTTCCGGCTCCGGGATGGTCACTTCCTCCCGCATGTGTCCCACAAAGGCGTCTGAGAGGATGAAGACAGGGGTCCGATACGTTTCGGCATAATTGAAGGCGATAACAGTGAGATCAAACATCTCCTGTGGTGACGAGGGACAGAGGCCAATGATCTCATAATCCCCATGGGACCCATACTTCGCCTGGACCATGTCCCCTTGGATTCCGATCGTCGGCATCCCGGTGGAAGGAGCTCCCCTCTGGACATTGACGATGACACAGGGCGTTTCGACAGCAATGGCAAAACCGATGTTTTCCAGCATCAGGCTGATCCCTGGACCAGAGGTGACGGTCATCGACTTCTTCCCGGCCCAGGAAGCGCCAATGACAGCAGCGATCGCACTGATCTCGTCTTCCATCTGGAAGAAAGCACCTCCAACCTGTGGCAACCTTTCCGCCAAATGGTTGGCGATCTCCGTCGCCGGCGTGATCGGGTATCCTGCTGTGAACTCGCAGCCGGCTGCGATGGCACCCTCCGCGCAGGCCACATTCCCCATCATGAAATATCTCCCTGTATGCACCCGTTTTCCGTTCATCGTTTCACTCCCTTCTTCCGCTTTTCTCCCGATACCGCAATCGCCAGATCAGGACAGAAGATCATACAATTCTCACACTGCGTACATTGATCTTCGTTCACCACTTCGGGTGGCCGATATCCCTTCTGGTTAAATCCCTCGGAGGGCTTAAATACCTCCTTCTGACACGTGTAAAGACATATCCCGCATTCGTCCACGCCTTTACATAATTCCTTGTAGATTCGCAACACAGTCACTTTAATCTCCTTTCCATTCCCCGTTTCGGTTGATTCACCGGATGAACCGGAGCCTTTCCTTCCAGAATACGGATGACATCTTCTGCCACTAAACTCATTCTCCTCAAGGCCTCATCCGTATGGGCTGCCATGTGAGGCGTACCGATGAAATTTTCCAGTTTAAGCAAAGCATGTTCCTTTGTAGCGGGCTCGACCTCATAGACATCCGATGCAGCCCCTGCAATCCTGCTCTCTTTCAGTGCGGAATAGAGGGCTTTTTCATCCCAGATCGGTCCTCTTGCGAGATTGATGATGTAGGCAGAAGATTTCATCAGCCCAAACTCCTTCTCTTTGAGCAGACCTTTCGTTTCGGGCAGCATTGGAAGGTTGATAGATATATAATCGGATTGAGATAAGACCTCTTCCAGACTTACTTTCACCGCTTTGATCTCTTTCTCCACTTCTTCATATCGAATGGCATCGTAATAGAGGATCCTCATGTCAAATCCTTTGTGGCCAATTCGGCCGATCGCCCTACCAATCTTGCCAAAACCAAGAATCCCGAGCGTTTTTCCATGAAGTTCTCTGCCAATGTATTGGTAACGGGCCTCCCATCGGCCCTCTCGAAGGGCTATATCCGCTTTTTTGAGCATCTTTGAAAGAATAAGGACCAGGCCGAAGAAGTGTTCGGCAACAGAGATATCGTTGGCATCCGGAGTATTCACCACCCATATCCCTTTCTCTGTCGCTGCCTCCAGATCGATGTTCTCCACTCCGACTCCATGTCTTCCAATGACCTTGAGCCTGGGGCCGGACTCTATCACCTTCCGGCTCACCTTTCCATTGGCCCGGATGATGATCCCATCCTTCTCCCTCACTTCTTTCATCAAGGAGGACTCTTCGAAAGAAGTAGCAAAGAAGATCTCTGCTTTCTCAGCCAGAAGGGCCTTTCCCACAACATGCATGTCTTCGTAAAGTAAGATCTTAAATTTTTTCATATTTGTGCTATACCCCTCCCCTCACATAGCAGCCAATCCTTTCAACTGTGTCAAGTAACTATTTTTAGAGAATCTAAGGTGCTGGAAGACGAGTTTTTCTAACTCTTCCAAATCCCTCTTCTCAATCGCCTTGACCATCATCCTGTGTTCCAAGATGGATTCTTCAATTCGGTTGGGCAATGACCAGGCATTAAAACGGACGATATGGGATTTCGTACGAAGGAAGTCAATCATATCGTCAAGGTAACTATTCCGGCAGGCCCTGAAGAGCATTCGATGAAATTCCGAATCCATCCCAATCATCTGGTGGGTCTTTTCACGGAGATGTCTTTCCACCTCCTTAGAGAGTTTCTTCAAGTTTTGGATCTCTTTCTGGGTAATATGCTTTAACACCAAGCGGGCTGCTATCTTTTCCAGTTCGGCTCGAACAAAATAGATTTCCTCGATCTCCTTCACGGTCAGATCGGCCACCACAGCTCCCCTATAGGGAGTGTTTCTGACGAGTCCCTTCGCCTCCAGCTTCTTTAAGGCTTCCCGGATCACCGTGCGGCTAACTCCAAACCTTGAAATGAGATCCATCTCGACCAGACGTTCTCTTGGCTTGAGTTGGCCTGAAAGAATGGCCTCTTCTATCTCTTCGGAAACCCTCATGAAATTTACGCTTGACATCTGATTTGTCTTCGTTTAGAATGATGCGTATTTTAATACAATATTGTATACAATTTTTAAAGAAATATGTCAATTTTTTAATCCCTCTGGGGGTGCTATAATGACTCGCTTTAAAACCCTCTTCAGTCCCTTACGAATCGGAAATTTAGAGTTAAGGAATCGGATCGTAATGCCCCCTATGGCTACAAACTTTGCAGGTGAAGATGGGGCTGTCAATGACCGACATATCGCTTATTATGTGAAACGAGCCAAAGGCGGAGTGGGTTATATCACCTTCGAGCACACCGGTGTTCTGAAACAGGGCAGAGCCTTCCCTAATATGGCACTGATTGATTCTGATCAACACATCCCTCCTTTCAAAAAATTGGTGGAGGCCATCCATAAAGAAGATGGAAAGATCGTGGTTCAGATCAATCACGCTGGCCGCCAGACCTCTGCCTCAATTACCGGCTCTCCCATTGTTGCCCCTTCTGCCATTCCCTGCCCCGTCAGAAAGGAGATGCCCAGGGAACTCTCCTATGGAGAGATTCAAAATATTGTCGAAGCCTTCGGGCAAGCCGCATGGCGTGTTAAAGAGGCAGGGGCTGATGGTGTGGAAATCCATATGGCCCATGGGTATTTAATCAATCAGTTTCTCTCTCCCTTCTCCAACAAGAGGGAGGATGAATATGGAGGCGACGCGGATCGGCGAAGGAAGATGGCCATTGAAGTGTTGACAGTGGTCCGAAATAAAGTAGGTCCAGATTTCACAGTTCTCTGCCGTCTCAGCGCTGATGAGTATGTCGAGGGTGGACTAAAACTTGAGGACACAAAAGAGATTGCAAAAGCCTTGGAGAGGAATGGGGCCGATGCCCTCCATATATCCGCTTGTGTGGCGGCCTCAGGATATTTGAACCATCCTCCCTACTATGCCGAAGAAGGCATTTTCGCTCACCTCGCTCAGGGGATCAAATCCGTTGTGTCCATTCCTATCATCGCTGTGGGTCGAATTCGCACCCCTGAACTGGCCAACCAAATATTGGAAGAGAATAAAGCTGACCTCATCTCCATGGGAAGGGCATTGATTGCTGACCCAAACCTCCCTACGAAAGCGCTTCAGGGAAGGGCAGAAGAGATCATTCCCTGCATCTCGTGTAATCGTTGCATCCTAAGCATTCGAAAAGGCGCTCTTCAGTGTGCCGTCAATCCGGAAACCGGTCGGGAGGGAATATTTAAACTCCAAGAGACCAAGCATCCAAAGAAGGTTTGGATTATCGGAGGAGGTCCAGCAGGGATGAAAGCAGCTGAGATCGCATCCCTTCGCGGCCATCAGGTCACTTTGTATGAAGAAAAGGAGAGATTGGGAGGTCGATTTCTGCTGGCTGCCATTCCTCCCAAAAAACAGATCCTCAAGGAATTCATCGAGTATCTAACAAGACAACTCGAGAAATTGCCAGTGAAGATTGTTTCGGGCAAACCTTTTAATCCCACTCTATTAGAAAAAGAAAAACCTGATGTGGTCATCGTTGCAACAGGGGCCAAGCCATTTTTCCCACCGATTGACGGAATTCAGGAGACGAAGGCTATTAGTGTTGAGGAGGCTTTGTCGGGAGGGGTTCATCTCAGTGGAAAAATCCTTGTGGTTGGAGGCGGGGGGATCGGAGCAGAGGTGGCAGACTATCTCTCTGAAAATGCTAAGGACGTCACACTCATCGAGATGAGAGAAGGGATTGCCCTCGATCTGGTGGGTCACCTTCAGCACTTCTTGAATCTGAGATTGAGAGAGAAAGGGGTTCAGATTTTGACCTCAACCAAAGTCATCCGTTTTGAGAAGGAGGCCCTCTGGGTTGAAACTCCCCAGGGAGTTAAGAAGATTGAGGGCTTTGATTCTATGGTCATCTCGTTGGGATCGATCTCCAACAACGATCTGTTTGAATCCCTGAAGGACAAAGTTTCAGACCTTTATGTCATTGGCGATGCATCCAAACCAAGGGAGGTCATGGAGGCCTTGCTGGAGGGAGAGGAGGTGGCCCTCAAAATATAGGGAAGAGGAGGTGAGGCAGAGTAGAAAGGAAAAACCAAATGAGGACAACGAGGCCAACTTTGTTTTGGGAGAGACTGTTCAGGCATGAGTGAAATGAGGGTGGTGGTTAAACTCTATTGTCCGTTTCGTCACAGAGAAAGGAGGATTTGAAGATGTCAAACAAAAGGAGAGGTCTTGGAATTATAATACTGATATTCACATTGATTCTTTCAATCCCATTTGGAGTTTATTCTGCCGAGAAGAAGGTCGTCCGGATCTGGCATACGGAGACCGAACCGCAGACGGTCGCGGCGTTCCAGCAGATCATCAACGACTTCGAGAAACTGCACCCGGACATCACGGTGAAGCAGGAGGCCTTAGCATGGGGTGACCTGGAGGCCAAGCTGACCGCGGCCCTGGCAGCGGGCGCGCCGCCAGATGCCAGCCACGGGCAGGCCGTGACATGTGCATCCTTTTATGCGAAAGGCCTCTTGCGGGACCAGGAAGATATCGCCGCCTCCATCGGCCGGGACAACATCTGGGAGGCCGTTCGGAGGCAATGCTATCATGACGGGAAGTACTACGGGATCCCCCATTCGGCGGCCACATCGCTCCTGATCTACCGGAAGGACATCTTCAGGGCGAAGGGGCTGAAGCCGCCAGAGACCTGGGACGACTTCATCAAAGTGGCCGAAGCCATGATGGAGCGGGACAAGGATGGCCGGGTAACCCGTTACGGCCTGTCTCTCCCCGGCGTGGGCCTCTTCATCAATATTGCGGTGGGAGAACTGACTAAGGCGAACGGCGGGCGACTCTTTGACCTCAAGACGGGCAGGCCCACCTTCACTGAGAAGCAAGTCATCGAGGTGCTCGATTTCTACAAGAAACTCGGCGCCACGGTCCTGCCGCCTGGCTGGTTGGGCCATGGGTACCTGGACACCTTCGCCAACCTGGCCACCGGCAAGACCGCCATACTCTATCAGGGCTATGGCCGGGGGGCGGGCTACATCGAGAAGTACGCGGCCCCGGGAACAGCCGATCCCGAGCACTTCGGGGTGTTGGTGAAGCCGCATGGGCCATCCGGGAAGGAGACGGCGGCCCAGATCGATGCTGAACCCTGGATGATCTTCAAAAACGCGAAGTACCCGCAAGAGGCGGCCGAGTTCCTGAAGTTCTTCTTCAAGGAGGAGAATTACATCAGGTACCTGCACACGGTGCCGATCCACCTCTTGCCGACCCTCAAGTCCGTACGAAACAATCCGGCCTACCAGGCCAATGAGATGGTCCGCAAGTGGAAGGAGTGGCAGGACATGCAGTACCGCTACTTCGACACGGGTCAGGCGAAGCCGACCCTG
>Ga0299912_10003208_pt1 | contig 13403 bp, 15 predicted proteins | sample RVTome_2_FD_207667 | JGI IMG/M metagenome (GOLD analysis project Ga0299912, IMG submission 207667) | Soil microbial communities from uranium-contaminated site in the Upper Colorado River Basin, Wyoming, United States - RVT95D214 (version 2) ...
GGGGTTTCGCTGCGGGCGCCGCGCGACCCCTCACCCGACCCCCTTCGGGGGCCACCCTCTCCCGCAAGGGGAGAGGGAAGGAAGAACCCCGGGTTCTGGCTTTCGAAGTCGGTCCAGCCGCCGGGGGTCTCCACCACCCGGCCGTGGCCGTCGAGCGCGATGGTGGAGGTCGCCAGCCGCTCGATGAAGTCGCGGTCGTGGCTGACCAGGATCAGGGTGCCCTCGTAGTCGGCCAGGACGTCTTCGAGCAGGTCCAGGGTGTCCATGTCCAGGTCGTTGGTGGGCTCGTCGAGCACCAGCAAGTTTGCTGGCCGCGCCAGGATCTTGGCGAGCAGCAAGCGGTTGCGCTCGCCGCCCGACAGGCTCTCCACCGGCTGGCGAAGCTGCTTGTCGGCGAACAGGAAGTCCTTGGCGTAGCCCGCCACGTGGCGGGGCTGGCCGCGCACCATGATGAAATTCGAGCCGGTGTCGGCCAGGGCGTCCACCAGGGCGGTCCCCGGCTTCAGCGCCTCGCGCGCCTGGTCGAGGTAGGCGGGCTGCAAGCCCTTGCCGAGGCGCACGCTGCCCTCATCGGGCTCCAGCTCGCCCAGCATGATCTTGACCAGGGTGGTCTTGCCCGCACCGTTCGGCCCGACGATGGCGATGCGGTCGCCGCGCAGGACGCGGGTGGACAGGTCCCTGAAGATGTCGCGCTCGCCGAAGCGCTTGGCGACCTTGCGCAGCTCGATGACGATCTTGCCGGATAGGGACCCCTCGCCGGCGCCGAGCTGGGCCTGGCGTGGCTGGCCGGCCAGCACCTGGGCGCGCTCCTCGCGCAGCTTCTTCAGTTCGCGGGCCCGGCCCTCGTTGCGGGTGCGCCGGGCGGTGATCGAGCGGCCCATCCACTCGCTCTCCCGCTCGATGGCCTTGTCCAGGCGCCGGGCGACCTCGGCCTCGGCGTTCAGGATCGACTCCGACCAGTCGGGGAAGGCGACAAAGCCCTTGTCGAGGCGGCGCACCCGGCGGCCCTCCAGCCAGAAGCAGGTGCGTGTCACCCGCTGCAGGAAGGCGCGGTCGTGGCTGACCATCAGCACGGCGGCGCGGCAGGCGGCGATCTTCCGCTCCAGCCGCTCGATGGCCAGGATGTCCAGGTGGTTGGTGGGCTCGTCGAGAAGCAGCACGTCCGGGTCTTCGGCGAAGGCGCGGGCCAAGGCGGTGCGGCGGATCTCGCCGCCGGACAGGCCCTTCGTCGGGCGGGCGGGATCGAGGCCGAAGGACTCCAGCTGCGCCTCCGCCTCGTGACGGGCCGCCCCGCCGGAGGAGGCCCAGTCGGCCAGGCTCTCGCCCTGGATCAACGGCTCCTGGTCGACGCGGACGATCCTGGCGCCGGGGGTGACGGTGCGTTCGCCTTCGTCAGTCAGGATCTCGCCGGTCAGGATGCGCAGCAGCGTGGACTTGCCCGCGCCGTTGCGGCCGACGAGGCAGGCGCGGGCCTTGGGCTCGATCGCCAGATCCGCCTCGCGCAGCAGCCAGCCCGGCCCGTCGCGCAGGCCGACGCCCTTCAGCGCCAGGATCGGCGGGCGACCCGCCGGCGGACGGCTCATGGGGCGGGCTCCGGCTGGGCGGAATTTTGGGCTGTCGCGTGGAATTGCGCCGCCAGATCGCGATAGAAGCTGGCGCGGTCGTCGGCCGGGGTCTGGGCCGACTCCGGCGCCACTCCGCCGAAGTCTCGGGCCGGCAGGCCCTGGTGGGCGACCAGCATGAAGCGGCGCCAGATGTCGGCGGGCAGGTCGCCACCGGCCACCTTGTCCATGGGCGTTCCGTCGTCGTTGCCGACCCAGACCCCGCAGACCCAGTCGGGGGTGAAGCCCACGAACCAGGCGTCGCGCCAGGCCTGGCTGGTGCCGGTCTTGCCGGCGGCGGGACGGTCCAGCGCCGCGCGCCTGCCGGTGCCGTGGTCGATCGCCCCCTTGAGCAGGGCGGTCATCTGCCCCGACAGGCCCGGATCGTAAACCTGGCGCGGCGGGCTCGCGGGTCGTTGGTAGAGCACGGCGCCGGAGGAGGTCGCGATGCTGGAGATCAGATAGGGCTCGGAACGCCGCCCATCCTGCTGGAACACCTGCATGGCCGAGGTCATCTCCAGCAGGGTCTCCTCATAGGCCCCGAGCGCCACCGACAGGCCCGGCCTGCCCGGAACCCCGGTGAGGCCGAAGCGCCAGGCCAGATCGCCGATCCGATCGGTTCCGGCCTCCTTGGCCAGCCGGACGGCGACGGTGTTGATCGAGCGGGCCAGGGCGTCCTTGACCGTGACGTCGCCGGCGTAGCCGCCGCCGTAGTTGGCCGGGCTCCAGGCGCCCAGGGTGAGCGGGGCGTCGCGGCGGACGTCGTCGGGCCGAACCCCCGCCTCCAACGCCGCCGCATAGACGAAGGGCTTGAAGGCCGAGCCGGGCTGGCGGCGGGCCTGGGTGGCGCGGTTGAAGGCGGAGAAGCGGTGGTCGACCCCGCCCACCAGGGCCCGGATCGCCCCGTCCGGCCCCAGGGCCACCAGCGCCGCCTCGCGCGCCCCGGCCTTCGTCCCCTGGTCCTGGATCACCCGGCGCGCCACGGCCGAGGCGGTGGTCTGCAGCCCCGGATCCACGGTCAGGCGGACCACCAGATCGGGCGCCTTGCCCCCCGCCAGCCGCGTCGCCTCGGCCTGGGCGTAATCGAGCAGATAGCCGAAGTCCTCGTCCTCGGGAGGCTCGGCGACCAGGGCCGGCGGCGCGGCCAGGGCGGCCCGCTCCTGGGCCGCTGTGATCCAGCCGGAGGACGCCATGCGCCTCAGCACGGCGCGCGACCGGGCCAATGCGGCAGGCATGTCGCTGGCCGGCGACAGGCGCGAGGGCGCCCTCGGCAGGGCCGCCAAAAGCGCCGCTTCGGACAGGGTGAGGGCCGCAGCCGGCTTGCCGAAATAGGTCCTGGCCGCCGCGTCGATCCCATAGGCGTTGGCGCCGAAGAACACGCGGTTGAGGTAGAGCTCCAGGATCTGGTCCTTGGTCAGCAGGCCGGCGAGGCGATAGGCCAGCACCGCCTCCTGCACCTTCCTCTTGAGTGTCTGTTCGGGGCTGAGGAACAGGGTCTTGGCGAGCTGCTGGGTGAGGGTGGAGCCGCCCTGCACCACCTGGCCGGCGCGCAGGTCCGCCAGCGCCGCCCGCGCCACGCCGCGCCAGTCCACCGGGCCGTGCTGGTAGAAGCGCCGGTCCTCCGCCGCCAGGAAGGCCTTGGGCACGTAGGCCGGAAGCTGGGCGAGTTGCGCGCCCTGGCCGTGGCGGGGCCCCCGGGCGGCGAGGCGGGCGCCGTTCTTGTCCAGGAACAGGATCCCCGGCGCCCGGTTCAGCGACCACAGGGCGTCCGCCCCCGGAACCTTGGGCAGGCCGGACAGATAGGCGACCTGCACGAAGGCGAACCCACCCCCCAGAACCAGGGCCAGGCAGGCCACAACCGCCGCCACGGCCTTCAACGCGCCGAGGAGCCGGCTGGGCTCGCCCGGCAGGTCGGCGCGGAAGGTGTCGGGGTTGAAGTCCGGTTCGGAGTCCGGGAAGCGGTCGGTCATGCCTCGCTGTGGGGCTTGTGGTTGGCGGCGGACCTCGCGGGGTTTAGGACGGCGCGGCCATGACCCCAAAGCCCTTTTGGGAAACCAAGACCCTGGACGCCATGTCTCCCAAGGAGTGGGAGAGCCTGTGCGACGGCTGCGCCCTGTGCTGCCTGGTGCGGTTCGAGGAGGAGGTCACCGGCGAGGTGATCCCCGCCCGGGTGCACTGCCGGCTGCTGGACGCCGAGCTCTGCCGCTGCAAGGACTACGAGCACCGCAAGGCCCAGGTGCCCGACTGCATAAAGCTGACGCCCGGCAATGTGGCGGCGCTCGCCTGGATGCCCAAGAGCTGCGCCTACCGCCGCGTCCACGAAGGCCGGGGCCTGGCCTGGTGGCACCCGCTGATCTCCGGCGATCCGCAGAGCGTGCATGAAGCCGGGGTCTCGGTGCGCGGCCAGACGATCTCGGAAGCCGATCTCCCCGATCCCGACGACGCCCTGACCCTGCTCGCGCCGGACCTGAACGACGAGCGGGGCGGGGATTAGCCGCCGTCTATCCCCCTAATATCCCTCGCGCGGGGGCGCGTGGGGGTGCGGGGGTGCGTGCGTGAACCCATCCATATCCACGCCGTCATGGCCGGCTTCATGCCGGCCACCCATGAACACGGTCCTTGCCGGATGAGCCTGTGTGCATGGGTCGCCGGAACAAGTCCGGCGATGACGGGTTTGGGGCTGGAGAGCGGTGGTTTGCATCCCTCCAGCATCGCAGAGCCTGGGGACGGGGGGATAAGTTTCTGGCCGTCCCTCGCGGCGGCAAAAAAATTACCCATCCGATCAACCGCTTGTGAGATTCTTGCCGCGATCAATCCGCGTGGCTCGCTGGTCGGTTAGCTTTGGGCATGTTCGCAGAGGACGGCCAAGCGGCCCCGGCAGATATGACCTCGGGCGCCGATCGCCGGGTCGGCGAGACGCTGCTCAAGATTCTGATGGGGCAGATCGACGCCCTCGAGGCGCTCGACGCGACGGCGGACCCCAGGACCGTCTCCCGGATCGAGGGGCTGCTGAGGGCCATCGGCTCCGGGGCGCGGGCGGCCGTCGCCCTGACGAGCCTGATGGCGGCGGAGGACAATATGGACAAGGTGAATGGATCGGGCCCCGGCCAAGGCGGAGTCAGTCGTAGCCAGGAGCTACGGGCGGAACTGGAACGCCGTCTCGATCGCATCCGGGCCGCGCTTGAAGCAAAGCAGGCTGCTCGACCGGCTGACCGACGACCAGATCGCGGACCTGCTGGGCAACCCGCGAAAGTGGGCCGGAAAAGGCCAAGAGCCTCCTGAGGGCGACTGGTCCACCTGGCTGTTCCTGGGCGGGCGCGGCGCGGGCAAGACCTTCGCCGGGGCCATGTGGCTCACCGCCCGGGCGCGGGGCGCAGAGCGCCTGGCCCTGATCGGCCCGACCCTGCACGACGTGCGCGAGGTGATGGTCGAGGGGCCTTCGGGCCTGAAGGCCGTGGCGGCGCCCGGCGAGCGGCCCCGTTATGAGCAGTCGCGCCGGCGCCTGGTGTGGTCTTCGGGCTGCACCGCCTACGCCTTCTCGGCGGAGGACCCGGAGAGCCTGCGCGGGCCGCAGTTCGAGGCGGCCTGGGCGGACGAATTCTGCGCCTGGCCCAAGCCGGAGGAGACCCTGGCGCTGCTGCGCATGGGCCTGCGGCTAGGGACCGCGCCGCAGCTGGCGGTGACGACGACGCCCAAGCCGATCGCGGCGCTGCGCCGGCTGATCGGCGAGCCCGGCCTGATCCGAACCGACGCCAGGACGGCCGACAATGCGGACTTCCTCGCCCCGACCTTCCTGGAGGGGCTGACGCGGCTTTATGGCGGCACCCGCCTGGCGGCCCAGGAGCTGGACGGCCTAGTGGTGGAGGACGAGGACGGCGCCCTGTGGCGGGCGGCGGACCTGGCGCGTTGCCGGGGCGCGCGGCCGCCGGACTTCGAACGGATCGTGGTGGCGGTGGACCCGCCGGCTGGCTCCAGGGGCGACGCCTGCGGAATCGTGGTCGCCGGCCGCGCCGAGGGGCGCGCCTATGTGCTGCAGGACGCCAGCCTGCGCCCGGTCTCGCCCATGCACTGGGCCGGTCGGGTGGTGGAGGCCGCCGAACGCTGGAACGCCGACGCCGTGGTCGCGGAAGCCAACCAGGGCGGTGAGATGGTGCGCTCCACCCTGGCGGCGGCGCGGGCGACCTGCACGATCAAGCTGGTGCACGCCCGCATCGCCAAGCGGGCGCGGGCCGAGCCGGTGGCGGCGCTCTACGAACAGGGCCGGGTGGTCCACTGCGGCGCCTTCCCGGCGCTGGAGGAGGAGATGATGGCCCTGGGCTCGGATGCCTTGAAGGCTAGCCCCGACCGGGCCGACGCCCTGGTCTGGGCGCTGAGCGAGCTGATGCTGACCGGCCCGGGACGCAAGCCGCGGCTGCGGCGGTTGTGATGGCGGTTCGGCCTACCAGAGGATCGGCGTGTCGCCGGCCTGGGCGACGAGGGCCTTGTCGCAACTGACCAGCGGAACATTCAGCGCCTGGGCCTGGGCGATCAGGATGCGGTCCCAGGGATCGCCATGATCCATGGCCAGGTTGGCGGCCCGCCAGGCGACCTCGACGCTGATGTCCAGGAGGCGAAGTCCCAGCACCGGCAAGGCGGTGGGCATGTCCCGGGGCATACGCATCAAGGCGACGTCGCGACTTCTGGCCCGGGGGAATCTGCGCTTGGAATCGATCTCATACAGACTGGCCGCACTCACGTAGACGGCGTCGGCCTCGTCAATAATTTGAAGCGCGGTGTTGGAGAGTCGAGGACTGTCAAACAGCCACCACATCAGGGTGTGGGTATCGAGCAAGACCGCCGTCAAGGCGTCGGCTCTTCATCGGGGAAGATGGGGTTGTCCTGGAAGTCCGGATCGGGCCCCAGCCACATGTCCGGATCCTCGAGTGGACCGAGATGGGCGAAGGCCCCCGCCCGGCGCTTGATCTTCGAGGGCGCGGCGATGGCCTTGAGCGTCGCCACCGGCTTGCCGCCCCGGGCCAGGACCACGTCCTCGCCGGCCTCGGCGAGGGCCACCAGCTCGGAGAGCTTGGCCTTGGCCTCGGCGATGTTGAACTGGACCGTCATGGCTAAAGCCTAGCACGGACGGCCTAGTTGGTCCAACTCGCGACGAGTTGGACCATGTCATGAATTCAGGAGCATCCCATGCCCCGCTGGAACGGCTGGTTCAGCCGGCGCCCCCGTGCGCCCGTGCGCCCAAAGACTGGGCCCGAAGAGGTCAAGGACAGCCGCGCGCGGCGGCTGATCGCCCTGACCACCGGCGGGCGTCCGCAATGGACGCCGCGCGACTACGAGGCCATGGCGCGCGAGGGCTTCGCGACCAATGCGGTGGCCTATCGCTGCGTGCGGATGATCGCCGAGGCGGCGGCTTCGACGCCGCTCGCGGTGTTCCAGGACGGGGCGCGGGCGCACGATCATCCGCTGCGGACCCTGCTCGACAGGCCGAACCCCGAGCAGGGCGGGCCGGACCTGCTGGAAGCCTTCTTCGGCGCCCTGCAGACCGCCGGCAACGCCTATCTGGAAGCCGCCGGGCCGACGTCCGAAGAGGTCGGCGAACTCTACGCCCTGCGCCCCGACCGCATGACGGTGGTCCCCGGCGCGCGCGGCTGGCCGGACGCCTATGAGTACCGCGTGGGCGGTCAGAGCGTGCGCCTCGCGCGCCAGGCGGACGGTTTCCTGCCGGTGCTGCACCTGAAGCTCTACAATCCGCTGGACGACTACTACGGCTTCTCGCCCCTGCAGGCGGCGGCATTTTCGGTGGATGTGCACAATTCCTCCGGCCGCTGGAACAAGGCGCTGCTGGACAACGCCGCGCGGCCCTCAGGCGCCCTGGTCTACAGCTCCGCCAGCGGCTCTGACCGCATGACTGAAGAGCAGTTCGACCGGCTGAAAGCCGAGCTTTCGGAGGCCCACACCGGGACCGACGGGGCGGGACGGCCGCTGTTGCTGGAGGGCGGCCTGGACTGGAAGCCCATGTCGCTGAGCCCGGCGGACATGGACTTCATCCAGGGCAAGAACGCCGCCGCGCGGGACATCGCGCTCGCCTTCGGGGTGCCGCCGCAGCTGCTCGGCATTCCCGGCGACAACACCTATTCCAACTTCCGCGAGGCCAACGCCGCCTTCTGGCGCCAGACGGTGATCCCCCTGGCCGAACGCGCGGCGCGGGCGATGACCGCCTGGCTGGGCTCGCGCTTCCCCGGCGCGCGGATCGCCTGTGATCTGGACGCGGCGCCGGCGCTGGCGCCCGAGCGAGACTCCCTGTGGGCGCGGCTGGAGGCAGCGACCTTCCTCACCCCCGCCGAACGGCGGCGCATGGCGGGGTTGGGCGAGGCTCCTGCGGGCGAGGCTTTGGCGGGCGATGGCTGAGCCGCTGAGACTGTCCTCGCCGGCGAGCCGGGCGGGACAGCAAGCGCCGGTGGAACGCTTCCGCCTGGATCGACAGATTACTCTGGCCCTGATCCTGGCGCTCGCGCTGCAGGCGGGCGGGGTGCTGGTCTGGGTCGGGCGCACGGCGGCGCGGATCGAACAGATGGAGCAGCGCCTGGACCGCCAGGGCCCCATCGCCGAGCGCCTGGCGCGGCTGGAGGAGCAGGCCGCCGGCGCGCGCGCCTCGCTCGACCGCATCGAAACCAAGCTCGACAGGCTGGAGGGCCGCCGTGGCCGGTGAACTGACCATCGAGGGCTACGCGTCGCTGTTCTGGGCGCGCGACCTGAACGACGACGTGGCCCAGCCGGGCTGCTTTTCCGCCTCCCTGGCCAAGACCGGGCCGGGCGCGGTGCGGATGCTCTACCAGCACGAGGCGCGCACCCCGATCGGCGTCTGGGACGAGATCGCCGAGGACTCCTCGGGCCTGTTCGTCCGGGGCCGGATCGTCGAGGTGTCGCCCCAGGCGAGGCTGGCCGCCGCCCTGGTGCGGGCCGGGGCGCTGGACGGCCTGTCCATCGGCTTTCGCACCGAAAAGGCCCGCCCGGACGAGAGCGGGCGGCTGCGCGTGCTGGTGCAGGTGGCCCTGTGGGAGGTGTCGCTGGTGACGTTTCCGATGCTGCCAGGGGCGCGGATCGCGAGCTTCAACCAGGCCGTCGCGGCCTGACCATTCGCCGCTCCTCCGGCCGTCATCCCGGCCGGAGCCCACGGGTCGGGCCTCAGGCCCGCCCGAGGACAAGCTACGCGGAGAGCCGGGACCCAGCCCGGCGCCTGACCTGGGTCCCGGACAGCCGCAGCGCGGCTTCCGGGATGACATTGAAAGAGGACCCAAATGAAAGAGACCAAACAAGTCGCCGCGTCCCCCGAGACGCGGGCGGCGATGCACGAGATGATGGCCGTGTTCGAGGCCTACAAGGCCGACAATGAGCAGCGGCTGGCCGAGATCGCGGCGGGCCGGACGCCCGACCCCCTGATCGAGGAGAAGATGGCCCGCGTCGACGCCGCCCTGACGGCGGCCGAGCAGCGGTTCAGCCGCGCGGCGGCCGACTCGCGCCGACCGGCGCTGGCGCAGACGCCCCTCGCCCGGCCCGACGAGCGCAAGGAGGCCTTCACCGCCTACATGCGGTCCGGCCAGACCAGCGCCCTGATCCTGGAGGCCAAGTCGCTGTCGGAGGGCACGGCCTCGGCCGGCGGCTACGTCGTCTCTCCCGAGATCGAGCGGATGATCGAGCGGCGCCTGGCCGCCGCCTCGCCCATGCGCGAGATCGCCACGGTGCGCACCATCGGCGCGGGGACCTACAAGAAGCCGGTGTCCACCGTCGGGATCACCGCCGGCTGGGCGGCGGAGACCGGCTCGCGGGCCGAGACCGCCGCGGCGACGCTCGACCTGCTCGATTTCCCCGCCGCCGACCTCTACGCCAACCCGGCCGCGACCCAGGCCCTGCTCGACGACGCCTTCGTCAACATCGACGAGTGGCTGGCCGAGGAGGTGCAGGACGCCTTCGCCGCCCAGGAGACCGACGCCTTCGTCACCGGCGACGGAACCAACAAGCCCAAGGGCTTCTTAGCGTACACCACGGTGGCGGACGCCTCCCAGGCCTGGGGCCAGATCGGCTATGTCGCCACCGGCGCGGCGGGCGCCTTCCCGGCTTCGGACCCGGCGGACGTGCTGATCGACCTGATCTATGCGCCCAAGTCCCAGTACCGGGCGGGCGGCCGCTTCGTGATGAACCGCCGCACGGCCTCGGCGGTGCGCAAGTTCAAGGACGCGGACGGCAATTACATCTGGTCGCCGGCGACCCAGCCGGGCGCGGCCTCGACTTTGCTCGGCTATCCGGTCACCGAGATCGAGACCATGCCGGACATCGCCGCGAACGCCTATGCGGTGGCGTTCGGCGACTTTTCGCGGGGCTATCTGATCGTGGACAGGGCCGGCGTGCGGGTGCTGCGCGATCCCTATTCCGCCAAGCCCTATGTGCTCTTCTACACCACCAAGCGCGTCGGCGGCGGGGTGCAGAACTTCGACGCCATCAAGCTTCTGAAGTTCGCGGCGAGCTAGGCCCCCTTCCCCCTCATCGTCATCCCGGCCGTAGGCCCGCGCAGGCGGGCTGGAGAGCCGGGACCCAGCCTTCAGCGCCGGACCTGGGTCCCGGATCGGCCTTTCAGGCCGTCCGGGATGACGGTGGAGGTTTGAGCCTGGCGCCGGCCCAACGCTTTGCGCGGTGTATTCCATGACCCTGAAGATCCTGACGCCCCCGGGCATCGAGCCGGTCTCGCTGGACCAGGCCAAGGCGGTGCTGCGCGTCACCTCCGCCGACGAAGACGCCCTGATCGGCGCCCTGATCGCCGCCGCGCGCGAGCGGGTGGAGGCCGAGCTCGGCCTGTGCCTGATCGCAACGGCGCTCAGAGAAGACTTCGACGGCTGGACCGGGCGGCTTTCGGCCACGGGCGCGGCGCGGCTGTCGAGGGGGCCGCTGATCAGCGTGCAGGCCGTGCGCGTCGCCGACGCGGGCGGGGCGCCGCAGGCGCTCGATCCCAGCCTCTACGCCGCGCGGCCGGGCAGCCGGCCAGGCCGCTTCGTTCCGGCGCCGGGGCGGAGCTTTTCCGCTCCCCAATCCCCCGATGCGGGGATCGAGGTGGACTACACCGCCGGCTTCGGCCCTGCGGCCTCGGACGTGCCCGGGCCGCTGGTGCAGGCGGTGCTGAGCCTTCTTGCGCACGCCTTCGAGCATCGAGAGGCGGCGGACAAGCCGCCCATCGCCCTCGTGGAGCCCTGGCTCGCGCCCTTCCGCAGGACGCGGCTGTGAGCGCCGCCTCGCCGCCCGCCGTGGCGGACCTCAGCCGGCTCGCGAGCCTGCTTGCGGTGCAGGAGACCGAGACCCAGTTCGGCGGTCGCCAGCGCGTCTGGACCCAGATCGCCACCTTGTGGGTGGAGTTCGAGGCGGGGTCCTCCCGCCTTCAGTCCGCCGCCGGAGACGCGGGGACCCGACCAGTCGCCCTGCGTTCGGCGAGCGCGATCTCCCGCGACCTCGACCTCGCCGCCCCCGGCCAGCGCCTGAGCCTCGACGCCGTCCTGTGGGACGTGACCGCCGTGGACCGCGGCCAGCCGTCGCCCGGCTTCATGACCCTGACCCTGGAGCGCGCGGAGCCATGAGCCTCGACGCCGAACGGTCCCTGCAGGGCGCGCTGCTGACCTATCTGCGCGGCGAGGCCTCGCTGGAGCCGCTGCTTGGAACGCCGCCGCGCGTCTATGACGAGCCGCCGGCCGCGCCCGAGCATCCCTATGTGACCCTGTCGCGCGCCCAGGCCCGGGTCTGGGGCGGGCTGGACGGCGAGGGGCTGGAGCACGCCCTCACCCTCACGGTCGTCTCGCGCTTCGGCGGGACCGAGGAGGCCAAGGCGGTGGTCGCGGCCCTGCGCGAGCTGCTTCACGAGGCGGCCCTGACGCTGCAGGACCACAAGCTGGTGAACCTGCGCGCCACCTTCGCCGACACCTTCCGCGCCGCCGACTGGCGCTTCACCTACGCGATCCTGCGCCTGCGCGCGGTGACCGAACCGATTTGAGCGCGCGGCCGACGCCGGCGCGACCCCTCATCCGTCGGCTTCGCCGACACCTTCTCCCGCAAGGGGAGAAGGGGACCTTACGGAGACCCACATGGCCGCCCAGAAAGGCAAGGACATCCTGCTCAAGATCGGCGACGGCGGATCGCCGGAGGCCTTCACCTCCATCGCCGGCCTGCGCGCCCGGACCATCTCGCTGAACGCCAAGAGCGTGGACGCCACGGACTCCGATTCCGCCGGGCGCTGGCGCGAGCTTCTGGCCGGGGCGGGGGCGAAGTCGGTGTCGGTGTCCGGCTCCGGCATCTTCCGCGACGCCGCCTCGGACGCCGCCGCGCGCCAGGCCTTCTTCGACCAGAGCGCCAACAATTGGCGGCTCGTGGTCCCCGACTTCGGAACCCTGCAGGGCCCGTTTCTGATCGCCGCTCTGGAATACGCCGGCGACCATGAGGGTGAGGCGACCTACGCCCTGACCCTGGCCTCCGCCGGCCAGGTCGATTTCACCGCCATCTGATCCGCTAAAGACCGTCATCGCCGGGCTCCGTCCCGGCGACCCATGCGCTCAGGGTTGTCCGGCACGGCCCGTGTTCATGGGTGGCCGGCACGAGGCCGGCCATGACGCAGGGGGCGGAGCAGAGACCCCACTCTTCTTCTGAAAACGGAGTTCATCCATGGACAGCCCTAATCCCGCACCCAACACAGCCGCCAACGGCGCGCGAGGCGAGGTGATCTGCCCCCTCGGCGGACAACACCGGCGCCTGTGCCTGACGCTGGGCGCCCTGGCCCAGATCGAGGCCGCCTTCGGTCTGGATAGCTGGCAGGCCCTGGCCGAGCGGCTCGGCAATCTGGCCGCGCAGGACCTGATCGTGGTGCTGCAGGCCCTGCTGCGGGGCGGCGGCGAGGAGGAGGCGGCCAGCAAGCTGCCCGAGCTGGCGGTGGACTTCCGCGAGGCGGCCGAGGCCGTGGCCCGCGCCTTCGCCGCGGCGGGGGGCGAATGAGCGCCGCCTCGGAACCTGTCGACACGACGCCGGCCGCGACCTTCGCCATGAAACTCGATTGGCCGGCGCTGCTGCGGTTCGCGGCCACCCGTTTCCTGATCCCGCCCGACGCGTTCTGGCGGCTGTCGCTGGCCGAATGGCGCGCCCTGACGGGGGGCGAGGCGCTTGATCCCCTGCCCCGCGCGGCGCTGGACGCCCTCGTCGCCCAATTTCCGGACAAGACCCCATGACGACTTCAAGCATGCCCCCGGCCGACCCCCCCTCTGGTCCCGGCGGGCTTACCGGCCTCGGGATTCAGGCCGCCGACGCGGCTTCAGCCCTGGCGGCCCTGAAGCAGCCCGCCGAGGCGGCGGCCCAGGGCATCGAGCAGGCGTTCTCGAGAGCGGGCGCTGGCCTCGCCAAGTCCCTCGCCCGGGGGGCTTCGGACGGCAAGCTGAGCCTGCAGGATCTCGCGCGGGCGGTCCTCGCGGCGGTGGACGTGGCGGCCGGCCTGCGGGTCGGCGGACCGGTGGGGCTCGGCCTCACCCTCGCCGGCGCCGTGGGCAAGGCGGTGGGCGGGCTGTTCGCCGGCGCGCGGGCGGGCGGCGGGCCGGTGGCGCCGGGCGGGGCGGTGCTGGTGGGCGAGACCGGCCCGGAGGTGTTCCGCCCGCAAAGCGCCGGGACCGTCGAGCCCATCGGCCAGGCGGTGACCATCAACCTCACCGTCCAGGGACCGGACGGCCAGGCGCTGCTGCGCTCCGAATCCCAGATCGCTCAGGCGCTCGCCCGGGCGGCGGCGCTCGGGGC
>Ga0299912_10003209_pt1 | contig 13403 bp, 11 predicted proteins | sample RVTome_2_FD_207667 | JGI IMG/M metagenome (GOLD analysis project Ga0299912, IMG submission 207667) | Soil microbial communities from uranium-contaminated site in the Upper Colorado River Basin, Wyoming, United States - RVT95D214 (version 2) ...
GGATATGATCCAGGTGAAAGGTTCCGATTCTGAGGTCAATCTGGTTCAAAGATTAGCTGAATTATTCATGCAGAAAAGCCGTGGGGTGAACATTGCGGTCACCGGAGGAGGATCTGGAACCGGAATCGCTGCATTGATTAATAAGCAGACGGATATTGCGAATTCATCAAGAGAATTAAGTCCTAAGGAGGGGGAGGCAGCTAAGGCAGCAGGCGTGGAGCCTTTTCGGGTAGTTTTCGCCACGGATGGAATATCGGTGATTACGCATCCTTCGAATCCAGTCTCTAAGCTGACCCTGGAGAAGATGGGAAAGATCTTCAAGGGCGCAATCACCAACTGGAAAGAAGTGGGTGGTGCTGATACGAAGATCTCCCTTTACGGCAGGCAGAGCAATTCCGGAACGTATGTTTTCTTCAGAGAATTCGTGGTTAAGGCTGATTATTCTCCTCATATGAAATCGATGAACGGGAACGCCCAGATTGTTGAAGCGATCAAACGGGATGTCGGGGGCATTGGCTATGTCGCAGTGGGCTACGTAGTCAATGAGAAAGGCGAAGTAATGAGTGGGGTAAAGATCTTGAACGTAGCCAAAGATGGACAATCTGAAGCTTACTCCCCGGTTAAGATGGAAAACGTGATGTCTGGAAAGTACCCCATCAGCCGACCTTTGAACCAATATCTCAACGGAAAGCCTTCAGGAAAACTGCTTGATTTCATCCGCTTCGAAATCAGCAAAGAAGGACAGGACGTTGTCCGCAAAGAGGGATTCTTCCCGGTTCAGAAGGACTGGATTGAATTCAATCGTAAACAAGGTCTCTAAAGAAGGCTTCTTGGATCCAGGAGATTGGAAGGGAGAGTTTCTTCGGATAAGTTCCGGAGGACTTTCTCTTCGGCCTTTTCATCGATAGGTTGGAAACATGTACGTGAATGAGAAAATCCAAGAGACGCAGACGGGAACCGTCTTGATCAAATTGCAGAAGCCAAGGCTCAAAGAAGTCCTCATTGAAAAATTCTTCTTACTCAATGGTCTGTTGGCTATCGTTATCCTTTTGGGCATCTTCTCTCTCCTATTCATTAAAGGCTTTCCGGCCATCAGGGAAATTGGATGGAAAGGTTTTTTTGGCAGTTCTGTATGGAACCCCAACTCTTACTCCACACCCAGCTATGGCATTCTCTCTCTGATCACCAGTACGCTTATGGTCACTGTGGGTGCTTTAGTCATCGCCGTCCCACTGGGTGTAGCTTGTGCCGCTTTTATATCTCAGGTGGCCTCCCCTCGAATCCGGGAGATTCTAAAGCCTGCCGTAGAGATACTGGCTGGCATTCCCTCGGTGGTGGTGGGATTTCTTGGCATTATCTTGGTCAATCCGCTTATCGCCAAAGTTTTCGGGATTTCCAATGGTCTGAATGCTTTGAACGGATCGATCCTGCTGGCCATCATGTCTTTGCCAACCATTATTAGCCTTTCGGAGGATGCCCTTCGGGCGGTGCCCAAAGCGTACAAGGAGGCGTCTTTAGCCCTCGGGGGAAATGACTGGCAGACGATCATTCGTGTTCTGGTCCCATCTGCTCTTTCAGGGATCATCGCATCGATCATGCTGGGCATGGGTCGGGCTATTGGGGAGACGATGACCGTTCTCATGGCCACAGGTAATGCACCTGCACTGACCTTCAATTTCTTAGATGCTATTCAGACCATGACTTCTACGATCGCCATCGAATTGGGAGAAGTTCCCTATAACACGACCCATTATTATGCCCTGTTTGTGATCGGCTTTGTCCTCTTTTTAATGACGTTCGTTGTGAATCTGGTTTCGGACATCATTTTGCAGAAATATCAACAGGTAGAAAGATGAAGAAACGATGGTCTGAAAGACTCGGTTTTTTAGCACTGTATCTGGCTGGAATTCTGGTTCTGTTCTTTTTGGGGGTGATATTATTTGACATCTTCGTCAAGGGAGTCGGGGCTCTTTCCTGGGAGTTTCTAACCCAACCACCTCGAATGGGCATGACAGAAGGGGGAATTTTCCCCGCTATTATGGGGACTTTCTTGGTGAGTATCATTACGGTGATCTTTGCGGTCCCCTTGGGTATGTTTGCAGCCATTTATCTTAATGAATATGCCCAGCCCGGGAAAATGACCCGTCTGATCCGGTTAGCCATCCGAAACCTCTCCGGCGTTCCTTCGATTGTTTATGGGCTTTTTGGAGTGGTGCTTTTCGTTCAGATGTTCAAACTTGGAACTTCTGTTCTCTCCGCGGGATTGACTTTAGGGCTCTTAACTTTACCTTGGACTATTACGGCGTGCGAGGAAGCGTTGAAGACAGTTCCACAATCTTACCGGGAGGGTGCTTTCGCACTTGGGGCGACGAAATGGCATGCCATACGGACGAATGTGCTACCTTATGCCATTCCGGGGATGATGACAGGAGTTATTCTGGGACTGTCCCGTGCCGCAGGAGAAACAGCCCCTATCCTCTTTACAGGCGCTGCATTCTTTCTGCCTCATCTGCCGAAATCATTATTCGACCAGTTCATGGCCCTCCCCTATCATCTTTACATTTTAGCCACACAGCACCATGCCATAGAAAAAGTCAGGCCCATAGCCTATGGCACGGCGCTGGTGCTTTTGGGACTGATCCTGCTGCTTAATCTTTCAGCCATCTGGGTCCGCTATCGCTATCGTCAGAAGATGAGAGGGTGAGAAATGGATAAGAATGTGAAGATGTTAATCCGGAATCTCAATTTCTATTATGGAAGCGTTCAAGCGCTAAAGAATGTCAATCTTGAAATCCCGGCGAACCGTGTCACCGCTCTGATTGGACCATCGGGATGCGGAAAGACCACTTTTCTACGATGCCTGAATAGGATGAATGACGTTGTTGAGGGGGCACGGGTGGAGGGTAACATTCTACTTGACGGACAGGATATCTATGCTCCGGAAGTGGATCCAGTTCAGATTCGTCGCAGGGTGGGCATGGTTTTCCAGAAATCAAATCCCTTCCCTAAAACTATCTTTGAGAATGTGGCCTACGGGCTAAAAATCAATGGCTCCTATTCCAAAAAGGAGATCTCTGACCGGGTTGAGAAAAGCCTTAAGGATGCCGCCCTTTGGAATGAGGTAGCTGACCGGCTGCACGATTCGGCCATGGAGGTTTCGGGAGGCCAGCAGCAGCGACTTTGCATTGCCAGGGCCCTTGCTGTGGAGCCAGAGGTCATTTTGATGGACGAGCCAGCTTCAGCTTTAGATCCTATTGCTACTCAGAAGATCGAGGAACTTATCCAGGAATTGAAGAATAAGTACGCCATCGTCATTGTCACCCACAACATGCAGCAAGCAGCCCGGGTTTCCGATTATACGGCCTTTTTCTATTTGGGGGAGCTGATTGAAGTGGACCGTACGGAGAAAATGTTTACCAAACCAGGCCGGAAAAAGACAGAGGATTACGTTACTGGACGCTTCGGATAGAATGGGTTATTAGGGGGAGAATGAACCCCGCATCCCGTGTTAAAACACGGGGCTTTCTTTGAGATAGACCCCGCACCTTTGATAACGTGCAGGGTAGATGTTTTGATGCAGCCCCCCGGCCTCACTCCGCGAAGCGGGGTGGGCACCATCCATGTTCTGAAGAACGGGGCTTTGAGGGGTGCGGGGTGAAAAGGGAGATCACTATGGCTACTGAAACTCATTTTCAGAAGGAGTTGGAAGAACTGAACGAGAACCTCTTAAGGATGGCGACATTGGTTGAAGAAGCCATCAACAATGCTGTTCAGTCCCTGGTGAAAAGAGATTCCGATCTCGCCCAGAAGTCCTTTGGGGGGGAGGATCGAATCAACAAATTAGAGATCGTCATCGAGGATATGTGTTTGAAGCTTCTGGCTCTGAGACAGCCCATGGCCGCTGACCTTCGATTCATCACCGCCGCAATGAAGATCATCACCGATCTGGAACGTATCGGTGATCAGGCCGTCAATATTGCAGAGCGCGCGATCTCTCTGAATCAAGAACCCCAGCTCAAGCCCTATATCGATATCCCCCGAATGGCGGAGATTGCCCAATCGATGGTCAAGGACGTGCTGGACGCTTTTGTCAATCGAGACTCCAAATTGGCTCGTTCTGTTTGTGAGAGGGATGATCTGGTTGATGGGCTGAATGAACAGGTCTTCAGAGAGCTCCTCAGCTATATGATTTCAGATCCAAAAACCATCGCGAGGGCTGTGCACCTTATGATCGTATGCCGGTGTCTCGAACGAATTGCAGACCACGCCACAAACATCGCAGAAGATGTCATCTTTATGGTGGATGCCTTGGTGATCAAACATCATGCCGATACCAAAGAGGAGAAAGACAGAGAAGATTAATCAGCTGTATCATATGAAAGAATAATCCACTATCATGGGACAAAATCGAGAGCATGGTTCCATCGCATTATCGATGCTACCAGTGAGCATCCCTAAGGGAGATTAACCCATGAGCAAAACCAAAGTTCTGTTTCTATGCACGGGCAATTCCGTCCGCAGTCAAATGGCTGAAGCCTTCCTCAGGAAATACGGCGAAGATGAATTTGAAGCATACAGTGCCGGACTTGAACCGAAAGGAATCAATCCGTACACTAAGCGCGTCATGGAGGAAGCCGGAGTAAGTCTTAGCGGTCAGTATTCCAAACATGTCAAGGAATATATGGGCAAGAGGCACTTCGGATATTTGATTACCCTCTGCCACGAAGCTGAAAAAACCTGTCCCACGGTATTTCCTGGAGTTGGTCAAAGGCTGCACTGGTCGTTTGAGGATCCTTCAGCGTTTGTGGGGTCGGATGATGAAAAGTTGGCAAAGTTTCGGGAAGTGAGAGACCAAATAGACCAACGTATCCAAGCGTGGCTGGCAGAGCAGAAAAATGAGACGGTTTCATAAATGATCTGAGGCCGATCCAGAGATTTTCAACAACAAGTTCATGATCGATTACTGATCGAGGTCCTTAAAAGGAATGACGTGCGGGTTGTGGTTAGCCGATGGGTTAGAAGAAAATTTTTCCTTTTCGCTTTCCTTTTCCTCACGCTTATTCTCTATCCAAAGATCTCCGTTGCTTTCCGTGATCTCGGCGTGCCCGTCAGAGAGGCCATAAGCTGGGGAGCCTATGTCGGCCCGGGGAAGACTGGAACCGGAGATACAATCTACATCTCCTTTGCTCAATACCAAGCTCCCCTCTTTCTTCTCGCTGTTAACCCCGATACAGGTGAATTGCGCAAGTTCAATGGGCCTCTGTCTTCCGAAATGGGTTCTTGGGGATTTGCGATCGATCAGGGGAAACGGATTTACCTTGGAAGTTACTATGGCGCCCACCTTCTTCGGTTCGATCCGAAAACCGAAAAGTGGGATGATCTCGGACAACCAGGGGGAGAAAAGGAGTCTTTCATCTGTAGCATCACAACAGCGCCCGATGGAAAGATCTGGGGCGGAACTTATCCTTCGGCAAATCTTTTCTACCACGATCCGGAAACAGGGAAAAGTGAGAACTTTGGCCGGATGGACCCGGAGCAGTTCTACTGCTATCCGACGGCAGGGGAAGATGGTTTGATCTACTGTGCCATCCAGTTCCAAAAGATGGATATTGTCGTCTTCGATCCAAAGACGAAAACGAAGATTCCGCTCATTTCTCCGGAGACCAGAAAGTCTGGCCGTGTCAGTTTGGTAAAAGGAAAAGATGGGAAGATTTATGCGAAACTTTCCATCCAAGACCAATGGTTTCGAGTCGAAGGCGGTGCAAACCTTATTCAAGTCTCCGAGTCGGATATTCCTTTCCTTCACAAAGATCTTCCTGATGGCCGGCGGTTTAGCCTTATAGGAAACAAGATCCTCCGTATCGAAAATCCTACCACAAAAGAGGTAAAAGAGATTCCTTTACGGCATGATGCTGCAGGTGCCTTCATTTTTCATGTCAGGAGCGGCCCGGATAATCGGATTTATGGAAGCAGCATGCTTCCTCTTCGGCTTTTTGTCTATGATCCTGAGAACAAGACTCTCACAAACCTTGGAAAGGCTTCTCATGCAAACGGAGAGATTTATTCGATGGGCTCATTCGATGGTAAACTCTACCTCGGTTCATACCCTGAGGCTCGCCTCTCGGTTTTTGATCCAAAAAGGCCTTTACAATTTGGCGATAAGGAGGATTCCAACCCGAGGGACCTTGGTCCGCTGGGTGAAGGGCTCTACCGGCCGAGGGCAATGATTGCCGGACCCCATGGAAGGATATATATCGGAGGTTATCCCGACTATGGGCTCTTGGGAGGCGCAATCAGTGTCTATGATCCGAAGAAGAATGAGAAGAAGACGTATCTTCACCTCATCCAAAATCAAAGCATTGCGTCCATGGCTTATATCGAAAATTTGGACCTTATTGCAGTAGGAAGCTCTGTTCGCGGTGGAACCGGAACACGCGCCGTCGAAAAAGACGCGAATCTCATCCTATGGGATCCAAATGACGGGAGGAAAATCTTTGAAACCATACCCGTCACAGGAGCCAAAACAGTTCTCTCTCTTGCTGCAACGAAGGAGGGAGTTCTTTACGGGATCACGGATAATGAGAAGGTCTTTGTCTTCAATTCAGAAAAGAGAGAGATAAAGAAGATTTTTGACCTCGGGATGAAGAATCCGATTGAAGTCTCCCTTCAGCTCGGGCCGGATGTAAGATTCTATGGGCTTGCCAGAGAAGCGATCTTTGCCATCGATCCCAAGGACGACCGGGTATATCTTTTGGGTAGACCGCCAGACCCCATCGATTCGGGAATGGCGATGCAGGACCGGAAGATCTACTACGGTTCGGGGGCCAATCTTTGGGAGTTTCAAATTCCTCCCGATGAATCAGATGGCCATGGGCTGCATCTCCCGTCTGAGCCTCTGTATAAGAAAAATGGGGTCAGTCAGCGGTAATAAGGTATTGTAGCTGGAGAAAGGTGTTAAGGGTAACCTGAGACACTAAGTTTCCTGACAAAGGCTTATTGAGGGGACCGGACAAACCTGAGGGATGTTGGCCTATAGTAATCCCTTCCAGCCCCCAGTTATTAAAAGAAGAAAGATTCGTTGCGTCTGTGCCTATTATTTTGAGCTTGGTTTTTTAAGTTTTGAAACGCCCAAAATGGCTGCTCCCGCCAGGAGACAAGCAACAGTAACTAGGGTTATCTTTTTTTTCATCTCTGAACCTCCTTCCTAAAATTTATGCTTAAAATTTTGATTAATTCTTGGATAGAATTAGCAAAAATTATGCCGATTCTAATAGTAAAATGGAGATAAATCGGACCTAATGCAAGAAAGATTATATGCAATTTTGTTAAAATTCAGACAAAATGCGTCATCCGAGCGAATTTTTCCGCCCATTCCGATCCGAATCGTCCACTTTTAATGGTGCTCAGGTGGGTGTGGCGGTGCTGTATAATTCGCCATAGAAGCCTTACGCTTCTCCGGAAACAAATAGTGGAGGAGTAAAACCTAAAGAAGTGGGGTCAGGGAGCGGTAATAGGCTAATGACATCGAGATCATTCTCTGACAAACAGCTCCGATGTGCCTCGTAAGGCTCGAATCCATTTCCCAGGGGCTTTATATTATGTCATCTCCAGAGGGAATCGAAGGCAGGGTATATTTCTTGACGAAAAAGATTTGAAGACTTTCTTTAGATATCTTTCCGATTACAAATGAAGGAGCGGAAGACTTGCTGACAAAAAACCCCTCCTACCGCAGGCAGGAGGGGTTTTTTGTGTTGATTAGCTCGGGGTTCCATTTTATGATGGGAGTCATAAGGTCATAAACAGAAATGAATCAATTAATCTGAACTGAGGGGAAGGGAGACAATGGAAAAGAAACACTTTATCGCTTTCTTATTGTCCATTTATTTGACGTTGGGAGTAGTCGATGCACTTCGGGCCTCTCATTCCGATTGGAAAACTTTCGTTTTTCCTGAGGTAAAGGGATGGAAACAATCGGGAGAGATCCAGACTTTTTTACCTAAAACTCTTTTTGAGTATATCAATGGAGCAGCAGATCTCTATTTGGCTTACGATTTTCAGGAATTAAAGGTAGCTGAATATGTGAATGAAAAGAAAGCCTCTGTTATTGTTGATGTCTATCGGCATAAAACCCCTACGCATGCTTTTGGAATCTACAGCCAGGAGCGTCTTTCCGACGCAAACTTTATCGATATTGGAAATCAGGGTTACATCGAAAAAAATCTTCTGAACTTTTTGACAGGTCCATACTATGTGAAGATAAACAGCTTCAATACCGGAGCTGAAGACCAGGAGATGCTGCTCACCTTTGCAAAAAAAGTTGGTGAAAATTTAGGAGAGAAAGGAAGGCTTCCTTCGATTTTATCTTCGTTTCCAGAAGAAGGGAAAAAGAAGAATTCTGAAAAGTTTATTGCCATAAAATTTCTGGGATACGCATTTTTACATTCTGCCTTCACCGCGGATTACGAAATTTCGGGGACGAAATTTAAACTCTTTGTCATCGAAAGGGTGGAAGGGAACGACTGCAAAGAGATGATTCAGAAATATCTCCAGCAAACCGGTAGTCCTGCGAGGGATGTTGCAGAAGGACGTTACACATTGCCTGACCCTTATCATGGAGAAATTGACCTGTACTGGAAAGGGAAATATATTTGGGGTATATTAAATCTAAACGATCCATCTCTTCGATCAAAATACCTGAGACTCTTTGAGGAAGGACTACAAAAAAGAAAGTGACAAGTGTCTAAAATGACTAAAGCGCCTAAAGTTTAAATGTGTTTTGCGGCAGGAAGAAGGAGGGGATAATGCGGAAAAGGTTGATGGGTAGAAGAGATTTCATGAAGTCAACCCTCGCCGGGTTTGGCGGGTTATTTTTTCTTCCTAAGATCGATATGAAACAGGAGTTGAGGATTGTTGAAGCGAAGGGGAAGGAGAGGAAATTTGTTTATCGCACCCTTGGAAAGACGGGGATCAAGGTTCCAGTGATCAGCATGGGAGTGATGAATACCGCTAATTCAGCCCTTGTCCGGGGGGCGCTCGATTCCGGTATGGTGATGCTCGACACCGCTCAAACGTATCAAAGAGGTCAAAATGAAGGAATGATTGGAGAGGTGCTCAAGGGACGTCCCAGGGAATCTTACGTCATCGCCACCAAAGCGCGCCTCCCAAACAATCAAGCAACAGGTCTTTATACAGAAGAGGCAACGGAAGAAGCCTTTCTAAAAAAAGTGGACATCAGCCTTAAAAATCTGGGGCTGGAGTATGTAGACATTTATTACCATCACAACGTTTGGAAGAGAGAATCGGCCCTCTATGAACCGATTTTGAAAGCATTGGAAAAGGTTAAGAAGGAGGGGAAGGCTCGTTTCGTGGGGATCACCACTCACATGAATGAGCCGGAAGTCATTCATGCAGCCGTTGATTCGAAAATCTACGATGTGATTTTAACATCCTATAATTTTCAGCAGAAGCATTATGTTGAGATGAGGAATGCTATCGCCAGAGCGTCTCAGGCTGGTCTTGGCATTGTTGGGATGAAAGCAATCCGAGGCGGGTCGAGACAGACGCCCACTGTGGAAAATAGCGCTGCGGCTCTCAAATGGGTCTTACAGGATCCGAACGTGCATACGATCGTCCCTGGATTCACGACATTTGATGAGATGAATATTGATTTAGCAGTGGCGGAAAATCCCACGCTCACCGGTCCCGAAAAGAAGGATTTGGAAAAAGTGGCATCTGTTCCGGGATTATATTGCCAGGGTTGCAGGCAATGTTTGGGACAATGCCCGGAGCACCTACCTATCCCTGATCTAATGCGAGCTTACATGTATACTTACGGATATCGTAATCTCACTCTTGCGCAAGACCTAGTCATGTCATTGAATTTGCCAAGCAGAGTTTGTGAAGATTGTTTCTCTTGCTCAGTGAAATGCTCGAATGGATTCAATGTTTCAGCTAAGATCCGAGATGTGGTTCGTCTCAAGGAAATTCCGTCGGAGTTCATTGGATAAAAAGATATTTCGGATTGCGGATCGCGGAATGCGGAATAAAGAACGCTATGCGAAGTGCTTTTTGAAAGGAGAAGGAATAATTCATGAGTGGATGTAAACGAGGGATGACGCGTCGTAAATTCCTGAAGATGGCAGCCGCAGGAACAGCATTGGGCCTTGTCGGCAAGCCTTCTTTTTCATTTGCAAAAGAAGAGTATGATTTGGCGGTCATCTCCGGCGAGCCTGTTGCTGCCACCAACAAGGCACTGGAAGCCATGGGGGGAATTTCACACTTTGTTAAAAAAGGACAGCGTGTCGTCCTTAAACCAAATATGTCCTTCTCCAGAACGCCTGAATTCGCCACCACTACCCATCCGTTAGTCGTTGCCACGGTGGCTCAGGCTTGTATCGAAGCAGGAGCCCAGCAAGTTTTAGTTTTAGATCATACACTCCATAGGGCAGAACTTTGCATTGAAAGAGCAGGTATTCGAGAAGCATGTAAGAATATACCGGGTGTCCATGTTCTTGCCCTTCAAGAAAGAAAGTTCTTCCGTGAAATCAAGATTCCCCAGGGAAAGGTCTTGGAACGCGTGGAAGTCATTAAAGAGGTTTTGGATAACCCTGTGTTGATCAATATTCCTGTGGCAAAATCTCACTCTGCTACAGGTGTAAGCTTAGGCATAAAAGGGCTCATGGGTCTGATCTGGGACCGAGAGAGTTTCCATTCTCAGTACAATATCAATCAGGCCATAGCAGATTTGGGAACAGTGATCAAACCTCAGCTGACCATTCTTGATGCCACTCGAGCTTTGGCCTCTGGCGGACCGGGTGGGCCTGGAGAGGTTAAGAAACCAAATCTCATCATTGCTGGCATTGATCCTGTTGCCGTGGATTCTTATGGGGTGAGTATTGTTCCATGGTATGGGCAGAATTTCAAGGGTCGACAGGTTGAGCATCTGCTCGTCGCTCACCAAAAGGGTCTGGGAAAGATCGATACCGATCAGCTTAAAATTTTCAAGGAAAAAGTATGAGGACTCTCATCCAGGCCCTTTCTCTTCTCCTTTTCTCCACCTTATTTATATTTGCCACCTACCAACTGCCGGATTGGCTTCCTGCGGATATCTATTTACGTCTTGATCCCCTTTTGGGAATGAATGCGGTTTTTGCGGCAAGAGAGATCATTGGTCGGGCATTGTGGTCCCTCGTCACCATCGGGGCTACACTTAGCATCGGCAGGTTCTTCTGCGCCTATGTTTGTCCAATGGGCGCCTCGATTGATTTTTTAGACTTTCTTTTTTTTCGAAAGAAAAAACGTTTGGGTCTGAAGACTGGAACCAGCCTTCGAAGATTGAAATACTTTTTACTCGTCATTTTTATAGTCGCTGCGCTGACCGGTTTCTCCTTAGCCTTCCTAATGGACCCGATGTCCCTTCTCACGCGCTTTTATACCTTCTTCATCTATCCTCTGGTAACTACCTTGATTAATCTGTTGTTAGATCTGTTACGTCCTGTGTTTGGAGCCCTCGGGTGGGTCGCCTTATCTCACCAACACTATTTTCAGTCTGTCTACTATATGACGGCCATCACACTCCTGATCTTTGGAGGGATCATCTTTCTTAATCGTCTGGCCCCGCGCTTTTGGTGCCGCTACCTTTGTCCATTGGGAGCCTTTTTAAGTTTCATTTCTCCTCTCGGCTTCTTCAAACGTCGGGTCAGCCAAGAGTGTAATGAATGTCTGAAATGCCAGAAGGCCTGTCCAATGGGAGCTGTCGCTGAGGATCCAAGAGGAACTCGTCTTCCAGAATGCATTCAATGCAGGACGTGCGCTAAAGTTTGTCCACAAAAGGCGATCACCTTTCCAGCTTCTGTCTCCTTAGGTGGAGAATATTCGCAGGTCGACTTTTCTCGCAGAGGATTCCTCTATTCCTTGGCAGGAGGGTTGGGGGTTGGGTTTCTGGCCATGCGGACTCCTTTCGCCCTCAAGCAGAGTAAACATCCACTCATCCGGCCACCTGGAGCGATTCCCGAGACTGAGTTTTTACGCACTTGTATCCGCTGCGGGGAGTGCATGAAGTCTTGCTTGACAAATACGCTTCAACCCACTCTGTGGGAATCTGGATTCGCAGGTCTGTGGACGCCAAAGATGGACCCGCGTTTGGCTCCATGCGATCAGAATTGCAATGTCTGCGGTAAGGTTTGTCCCACACAAGCAATCCGATCACTGTCTTTAGAAGAAAAGACCCACGCCAAAGTGGGTACAGCTGTTTTACGGAAAGAGATGTGCCTGGTCTGGGCTCAGAATAAGATCTGTTTGATCTGTGATGAAATCTGTCCATATAACGCCATTGTCTTTCGCCCTGTGGAAGGATATCGACGTCCTGTGGTCGTCGCTTCAAAATGCAATGGCTGTGGATTCTGCGAACAGAGATGCCCTGTGCAAGGAGAATCAGCCATTGTCGTTGTGGCGAATGGAGAGATTCGTCTGAGAGAAGGGTCCTATATTAAGGAAGCGAAGAAGCTTGAGTTAGAGTTTAGACCCGATGCTGGCGACGATAAATTTATTTTGGAAGAATCCGGATTTAAGGTTGAAGATAAAGAGAAGAGAAATATTCTCCCCGCAGAAAAAACCCAACCCAAGAAACCCAAAGGATTTTTGTAAAATCCCAAGCTTCGCTTCTTGTCAAGGCTACCGGTCATCTCGGCTTGGTTTACAATGGCGGGTGATCTACCGGGTTATTCTCGAAAAACTTTTGTTCCAGGTTACTTCGATAACCGCTCATGACTATCGGAGGTCTTAAATGAAGGAGTATCGCCTTGCAAAGAAACGGATTACGGTTTCGATTGGGGAGTCTGTACGAATCATTCGTGAACTTCAGGAATTAAGCCAAAATCAACTATCACAGCTTACAGGCATTCCCTAGGCTGCGATCTCGGCAATCGAAAATGATCGAGTCCATCTTGGGGTGGAGCGCGCGAAGGTTCTGGCTCGGGCCCTGAAGTGTCACCCAGGTGTTCTGGTCTTCCCTGGCTGGGAACTTCCTAAAGAAGCTGCGGCATAACCCTTCGCTTCAAGAGAGTCACCCATGGCTCGCCGCGAAGTAAATACCTTATTACCGATGTCTGGCTCCAAGTCACCGTCCCCAAAGTCCCTATACCTCCAAAAACTTCCTCTATCCCCAAAACCATCCTACCTTCATGTAAAGCAATAGCCCCATTTTCCTGAGATAGGCTATTTGTAGAGGAGTGATTTGGCGTCCCCTCGAATGACTTCCTCAAAGGGTACGGCCTCTATGCGGTCAGCAATTTTGTAACGTTGGGTCCCAGGATAAATGACCAGTATTCGTTCAAGCCGCAAATCGTGAAGAGCGATTTTCATGGAGGGTGTTAATCTCGGGGCATCCAAGCGTTTACACTCCA
>Ga0299912_10003210_pt1 | contig 13391 bp, 13 predicted proteins | sample RVTome_2_FD_207667 | JGI IMG/M metagenome (GOLD analysis project Ga0299912, IMG submission 207667) | Soil microbial communities from uranium-contaminated site in the Upper Colorado River Basin, Wyoming, United States - RVT95D214 (version 2) ...
AGTTCTTACAACACGCAAACATCCAGACACACTGCCACTGGCAAGCTTCCTAAACGAAAAATTCACAACAGTCGGCCAATACAACCCTGAATCACTCCTCACACGACTCCAAGACGGCATAAACCGACAGCTCCACTTCTGCAAAATGTTCCATGAAAAAGCACCGGACGTAGCCATCTCGCACGGTTCCGCTGACCTCTGCAGAGTCGCATTCGGCCTAGCAAAGCCGGCCATCACCACGGTCGACACACCTTACGCTGACGCTGTACACAGACTCACACTACCATTGTCAAAGCACATTGTCACATCAAACGCCATCCCAACGAAGATCATGACCGATTACAATCCGAAAGCAGAAGTAACAGGCTTCGAAGGCGTCGACGAATACGCATGGATCAAAGACTTCAAACCAAAAACCCGATACGACTTCGGCAAACCTCTCATAGTCGTCAGACAAATCGAGGAAAAAGCAGTATATGCAAAAAACAGCGAAGGCCTGCTCAGCCTAGCCAAGAAGCTAACTAAACTCGGCAAAGTCGTCTTCCTCTCAAGATACACGCGCACATCAATAAAAAACCTGATCGTTCCAAAAGGATACGTCGACTCAGCCAGCCTAGCGGCACAGGCCGACCTCTTCATCGGCGTCGGAGGCACAATAACCCGCGAAGCCGCCTTGCAAGGAACATCGGCAATCGTGATCAAAGTCTTCAATGATCAGTACGTGAACGAATTTCTCGCAGAGAAGGGCTTTCCAATCTTTGAAACAGAACCAGAGAAAACGTTCAAGCTTGCTGAGAAACTTCTAGGAAAGAAGCAAGATGTTAAGCGTTTGCTGACGGAGCTTGAAGATCCCGTAGACGTTATTGACAAGATTGTAGAGAAGATCAGCAAGAGATGAAGTTGCCTTTTTGAGCAACACGTTTAAGCTTATATGCGGTATTATGCAATTCTGATGCTTTCAGGTGAAAATAGGATGTCGAAAGAGACTGTTCTGATCGTTGGCCTAGGCGAAGTTGGACACGCGCTTTATGATTTGTTCAAAGAAAGCAGCAAATTCGACGTCTACGGCCACGACATGGACAAAGCAAAGATACGAGCGATAACGGGCAAGATTGAACTACCCAAGAAAGTTAACGTAATGCACATCTGCATCCCATGCGTGAAGCAAGACAAGTTCACCCAGACAACAGCAGAGTACATACGAAAAATCAAGCCAAAACTCACGATAATCGACAGCACCGTGCCTCCGGGAACAACCCAGAAAATCTACGAAACCACAAAAGCGCTCATCGTTGACTCGCCCATACGGGGAATGCACCAAAACCTTGAAACAATGAAGAGAGACATCCGTTTCTGGACCAAGTATGTGGGCGGAACAACCATCGAATCAGCCAGAGCCGCAGAAAAACACTTCGAAAAACTGGGACTGAAAGTGAAAATACTGAAAGGCTCAGCCGAAACAGAGCTGGCCAAGATTTTCGAAACCACATACAGAGCCTGGATGATCGCCTGCTTCCAAGAAATGCACCGCATATCCAGAAGCTTCGGAGCAGACTTTGAGGAAGTCGTGGACATGCTTGCAGACGTTCACCGCGTAAACTTGAACAAGCCGCTTCACTTCCCGGACGTCATCGGCGGACACTGCCTAACACAAAACACCGAGCTCTTATTGACCGTTTACGATTCCGAGTTTCTCAGACTCATATTAGAGTCAAATGAGAAACGCAAAGACGAGATCAAGGACAAAGAAACCCGAGAGGAAGTTGAAAAAGTCAAAAGGAAAACAGAAGCGCTACAGAAAGAACTCAAAAAGAAGCTTAGCGGCAGTTAGGTTCGTTTCTGATTGGCTTCCAGAAGACCCCTCGTATAGTACAAGCGGATCAGTGGATGGATATACACTATTGAAGGTTCTCTGGTTTTTACTGCCATAAACAACCCTGTGAACGGAGAAACAGCAAACCGGAACAGGATACCGGATTTCGTTATTGGCGGAGGGCGATTTGTCTCTGTCTGGATTCTCTTCCAAATCTCATTCAACTGCGTCGCATACCAGTATTGATGTTTAAGCTCCTGCTTCAAGCCTTGTCTCAGATGAACCGATTGAGCATTGTAGTCGACGACCCACTGATGGCCAGACTGCTCCACCTTGTAGGCTAAAACCGCGTCTACGCCCGCGTTTACCCGCATCTTAGGAAAACCGCCTATGCTTCTGATGATCTCAGTCTTGTAGATCGTGTTGTCCAAGGTTTTCCCAAGTGTGAACGCAGCCATTTGTCTAGTTCTCAACCAAGAAGCAAGATGGAACTCCCCTCGGTACTTCTTTGCCACGTACCGCTGAAGCTTCATCACCCCTATCGGCCTGTCAGCAAATCGCATTCCAGAAGCAGCAGCCACCTTTGGATTTTCAAGGTAACGTGGTATCTTGCTCCACCAGTCATGCGACAGAAGCAAATCCTGTTCAAAACTTATGAAGCGCTCAGCTTCGACACGTTTGAGGGCTGTGTTTGCTCCATCACTTATCCCTGTTCCCTCATTGTCTACCACAGTCCAGCCAAAAGACCCGGCGATCTTCGCTGTGTTATCGGTACTCTTGTCATCAACTACAACTTTCTTGCCAACAGCCTCGCTAGGTATAGCCTCATTGATGCGTTTCAATACCAGCGGTAGCGTCTTAGCGCCGTTTTTGGTCCACATCACCATATCGACTTTTTCCAAGAAACCTGAACCTCTCCCTTTTGTCATTGCCTCATAACGTGCCATTTTTCAACTGAATTGGGTTTTTCTAACGGATAGTGTTCTCATAGAATGTGTCTTAAAGCTTTCCGCCTTCAACACGAAACATCTAGCTTTAGAAGGATTCTGAACCCTGTCTCCCAGAAAAGGAACAAGCGTCTTAGTGACTTAACAAACCGTAAGAGATAGTACAAAGAGTCGCTGCAATTATACGTCGCTATCTACTTCTTTGCTTTCGCTGCACCTTTGAAGTACGATATGACCTTGCCAATTCCCTCGCCAAGAGAGATCGTTGGCTTCCAGTTCAGCTCACTTCTTATTTTCGTCGCATCCAACACTATGGATGGCTGATCAGAAATTGGCGGACGATACGGATAGCCCGGAGGATACGAACCGAAGACTATGCTTTTTTGATTGTATCCGAGTTTCTTAGCTATCATTAAGGCAAGGTCCTTGTTTGAAGTGCCGACTCCTGTTCCAACATTGTACAGTTGCCCTTTGGCCTTGTCACTCTTGACAGCAAGCAGGTAAGCCTTAACATGATCATCAATATACATGTAATCCCTCACCGAATCAGGGGCACCCACATAGACTTTCTCGCCCTTCAACATCTGAGTAACCAGATATTCAATCATGAAACTTGCATCAAACTTGCGCCCATACGAGTTCGCCGGCCTCATAATCGCCCCATTCAAGGGATACGTGTAAAACATCATCTGTAGGTAAAGATCTGCTGCAGCCTTACTAACAGCATAAGGACTTGAAGGCTTCAGAACAAGGCTTTCCTTCAAAGGCTCTTTTCCCTGAATGCCGTAAACCTCGGCTGTCGACGCAGCAATCAGCTTCCTTGTTTCTGGATCGGGAAGCTCTAGAACCGCATGCGCCACATTCATCGTTCCAAGAAGATTCGCCTGCTGATACTCAAACGGCCGCTCAAACGAATCCCGGACGGGTGAAAGCGCTGCTAGGTGAATGACGATGTCAGGTGTCACGGTTTTGAGCGCATTACGAACAGACATAAAATCTGTTATGTCGCCCGTTACGAGCGTAACATCCTCCAAAATTCCCCTTATTGCATCCAGATTTCTGTTCGCCACCCGGCGAACCATACCATAAACCTCGTAGCCTTCGTCAACAAGTTTCTCTGCCAGATGGCTTCCAATGAAACCCAGCATTCCTGTTATCATCACTTTCATGCTGTCAACCCCTTATGACCTTGAATCTATCTTCAGCTAGCGATAGATCTTTGACGCTATTAATAGTTAACCATCGCTCGTTTCCACTGAGTCTGTAAGCCTTCACAAGTCTCTTTTCAGCCAGCTTCGGAAACGCTGTCTTTTCTATTGACCCTCTCATAGGCAAGTAGTCCAGAACTGCATGATTGAAAAGGTATATGCCAATGCTGATGAGTTTGTCCTCAAGAACAGGCTTCTCCTTGAAACCCACTATATCATGCCCGTCAATCTCCAAGATTCCAAAAGGTGATTGCATGGGCGCAACGGCAATCGTGACAACCGACTTGTGCTTCAAGTGAAAATCTGCAAACCTCTGAAGATTCAGATTGGTGAACTCGTCGCCGTTCATGGCCAGAAAATTTTCGTCCTTTACGTGTCTCTGGATGGCTAAGCGAAACCCTTCGCCTGTTTCGCCTTCTTGTGTGTGCTCGCTGAAATCCACTTTCACCCCCATCGGGTTACGATTTACATAGTCAATTATTACCTCTTTTTGATAGGACACGCCTAAGACTGTGTGATTGAAACCGTATTCCTTTAACCAGCTTAACGTCCAATGCAGTAAAGGCTTGCCACGTATCGGTATCATGCACTTTGGCATGTCTTCAGTGAAAGGGCGACATCTTAATCCTGCGCCTCCGACCAAAATGACAGCCGTTTGAATCTCCATTTCCGTGTTCACTTTCCTTGCCGGCAGTTGCCTCATTCTTGAGTTGGCCAAATATATATAAAGCTTAATTCGAAGTTAGAACGCGTCTGGGGAACAAGAGAACCATGAGAGTTGCCATGATTCACACTCCTTTCTGGGGACGCGCTGGCGGCGAAAGACAGATCCTCAGACTGGCGATTGAACTGCAAAAACTCGGACACGAAGCCGAAATATTCACCAGCGCCATCAACACAACCAGCTACCCAGAATTCTTCAACAAAGTCAAAATAAACGTGATCCCTCACCCTCTGGCAGGAAAACTACCCTCCAGCCTAACCCCACAAGCCGCCACACCAAAAATTCAGCAGAAAACACTTGGATCAGTCAAACAATCTTCAAGCTTGAGAGAGTGGGCACGAGGAATTGTGGGACGCCAGTTCTACACGTCTGAAGTCCCATACATGCTTAACCTTGGAAGAAAAATACCAAAAGGTTTTGATGTAATCAACAACCACAATTTTCCCACAGAATGGGCCGCTTTCATAGCAAAGAAAAGACTCAAAGCCCCAGTTGCCTGGATGTGCAACGAACCCCCCTACTGGTTCTTCCTTCCAGAACATAGAGAGGGCTTACGCAAGATCAACTGGCCACTCTTCGAAATTCTAGACAAAACCGCGGTAAGCTACATTGACCGCATAATGGTCCTGTCTCAAGTAGCCGCAAAATACGTCAAGCAAGCCTACGGCAGATCATCAACCATAGTGAGAACAGGAGTCGATCCAGAGCTATTTCACAACGCGTCAGGAAAAGAATTGAGAGAAAAACACGGATTTGAAAATGACTTCGTCGTCCTATTTGTCGGAGGAAGCAGATACGCAAAGCGAACAGACGTAATCAGAGCCCTCAACATTCTGTCCAAACATCACGACAACGTTAAGCTGATTCTGGATGTTGCAAGACAACGAGAGATTCTGACAAAGCTCAGCGAGAAACTAGGCGTGAGAGACAGAGTTCTCTTCTTGCATAGTACAAGCGATCAGGAGCTAGCGAAGGTCTACGCGGCATGTGACGTTTTTGTTTACCCATCGTCTGTCAGCCCATGGGGTCTTGTCGTTACCGAAGCAATGGCAGCAGGCAAGCCTGTGATCGTTTCAAGAGAAGTTGGAACATCCGAGATAATTCAAGACGGAATCAACGGCATCATTGTTGATAAAGCAGGGCCAGAGGAAATCGCAAAACAAGTTGAAACGTTAATGAATGACTCGAAGCTTCGCATGAAACTTGGGGAAAACGCCTACAACTACATAAAACGCAACTTGTCTTGGGAAAAGTATGCCAAAACAGTTGAAGGCGTTTTCGAACAGACAGTTTTGGCTTTCAAAAACAACTGACAAATCAAGTGTGATGAGAGAATCGGTTGCCCACTATCTATGTGTCAATCGCTGCCAGTGATTACTCTAAACTCTGGTATAGCCACTATCATCTTTCCGCCTTGTTTCAGAAACTCTCTTTCTTGATCCTTTATTTCCTCAATAAAGTGATAAGGTAACACGAACAGGTAATCAGGTTTCTTTTTCCTATAATCCTCAACCGACATTATCGGAATACCAGTGCCTACTATGTACTTTCCCCATTTGTCAGGATTCTTGTCCACAGCAGCTTCAATCAGCTTGTTGTCTATCCCAAAATTCTGCAGAACAACCAGCCCCCTAGTAGAAGCACCATAAATGAAAATCCTCTTACCCTTCTTCATCTCGCCCTCCAAGAAGCCCATAACATTCTTCTTTGTCTGCCTAATTCTCTCAGCAAACGTTGCATATGTTTTCTTGTCGCCAAGACCGCTCTTCTTCTCTTTCTCTCTCAGCTTGTTCAGTCTTTGTTCTGCACCCGACGGCTCCTTGACTTTTCCGTCTTTATGCCTCACATATATTCTGAAGCTGCCACCGTTAACATCGTTGAGCTCAACATCGAAAGACTCCAGGTCGTGTCTTCGAAACAGGTTTTCAAGGGATAGAAGCGAATAGTATTCGAGATGTTCATGACTGATATTATCAAAAGTGTTGTTCTCCAACATTAAGCCCAAGTAATTCATTTGAATTATCCACACGCCATCCTTGTCCAAGCATTTCTTTATGTCTTCTACAAAGGTGTTCGGATCTTCCAAATCATAAAACATGGCTATACTCGTTATCACTTTAGCCTTCTTATTTCCGCATTCCCTTTGAAACGTCTCATGATTAAAATAATCATTAATCATCTTTGAGTTACCTTTGATGCCCAACTTCCACAAGTCTGAGGGCTCAAAACCGATGGTTATCAAGCCAGGAGTTTTATACTGCCTCAGCAGTGTTCCATCGTTTGCTCCAATATCTATAACTAGGTCTCCAGAGGACAGTTTAGCCATTCTCTCGGTTGATGATGCAATGTCGGCTAAAGCCTTGACCATTGTCGTGCTAATTCCAGACTGGTACCAATATTTTTTGTATAAAACATCGCGCTCTACCGTATGTTTAAGCTGCAGTAGCCCACAGCCGCCGTCTTTTGCATTGCAGAGAACCAGTTCCAAGGCTCCTTTTGGAGAGTCTCTGTCTGGCTCTTCAACAAAATTAGTGACAAACTGATCTCCTAAGGATAGTATGGGAATTAGCCTGCTTGACCCGCACACTCTACAGGTTTCTCGTGTTTTGACCTGCATGATATTCCCCAAACCTATTTCTTGCCAACGTACAAGTATAAAATCGTTTTTGCTTGAATAGACAAAGACTTCTTTTCTCAGAATGATCTTGAACGGTTACGATTTCAGAATGAAAATAAGAAACTATGAGCAGTTTTTTATTGCTTCGCAGATTGCAGATAGTTCCAAAAAATATAGAATTTGTGAAAATAGCTCTGAAACCAGTAAAGGATTGCGAGATTCAATCTACTAGTGAAAACGATTTTATAGTTGTTTATTTGACTCAAACATAGGCTTTGGTAAGACGATGCGTGGTAAAAAGCGAAACTCTGAGTTGGCAAAGCACATTTGTAATACATCTGATTCCGACTTTGTTATGAGAACGGTGATGATGTTCAGTTAGGAGATGCAGAATGATGCGGGAGTTTGTTGCAAAGAAAAGTACTTGGTTGTGGTAAAATAACATCCGGAAAAAGTGATTTGCTTTCAATTTGCATACCGACTTATAATCATGCGGGACCTTTAACAAAATGTCTAGAAGCCCTAATTCCGCAGGCCACAGAATACAATATTCCAATATATGTTTCTGACAATGCATCCACAGATAACACTTCAGAGGTTTTGAAAGCTTTTGAAAAGACTTATCCCTTTTTGTATTTTAGAATCCAGAATAGGAATCTGGGGGTTGACCACAACATGGTCAATGCCGCTCGGATGGCTTCCACGAGATATGTTTGGACATTCGGAGGCAGACGCATTCTCTTGCCAGGAATGTTAGACAAAATCTACGAGATTCTCAAAGAATCTGATTGGGATCTGCTAGTTCTAAATGACCTAAATTCAACATTCATGGTTCCAGAAAGCAAAAAATACAATTCTGCCGAAAACGTCTTCAAAGAATTAAATCGCAATCTGACAGGCTTGGGCTTTCAAATCTTGCCTTTAGAAGCATGGAAATCAGAAACTGTGCAGAAATACGAAGGTACAGAATGGACAGTTTTTGGCTTGACCCTTGAATATATAGCAAGCAAACAGAAATTAAAAGTCTTTTTTCTTTCCAACCCATGTGCAACATCCTCAGGTGACAGCCATTGGAAATTCAAAAGTTTCCAAATATGGGCAAACTGGAAAAAAGTGGTATATTCTCTGCCTAAAACTTACTCAGATGATGACAAAGAGATGGTTATACAGAAAAGCGTAGACTACTTTTTTGGAGGACATAAATTCAACCTACTGTATCTCAGGTCCAAGCACATTTACAACTCCAATATCTTTAATGCATGCAGGGAAGACCTGACGCATTACGGAAAACTTTCACCAAACGTTGCCTATGCCATTTCGAGGCTGCCAGTTACACCTTTAAAATTATGTTACAGGCTTTACGATACCGTGCGAGCAACTGCACGAACATTTATTCATCAGAAGACCCCTCTTAACCCAACTACAAGGCGGAACATCCCTTATATCTGAAAAGAAGAGAGAGGCGGATGATCTCTAAAGATCCTTTTGACAAAATCTGTTTTAACATACATGCTCTTTTCGAAAATAAACCAATCCGAACTGTATTCAAAGCTATCTGTAACATCAAGCCGCCTTAATTCCCAGTCTCACATTTTCGTTGACTGCTGTGGTGCATCTCGAAAAAAGAAAATCAAAAGACTTAAAGCAAACCGTCAAAAGATTCAGAGTCAATGGACATACGAGTCGCACATGTGTATTCTGAATTCATAAATATCTTAAACATTCGCCCGAAATCGCTTCTGAACTAATATGTGTTCAAGGCAACAATATCAAAGAACAAAAATAAAGCAAGACAACTTCCTGCAAAAAACGCAAAAACTCCTATTCAAAACCAGAGACACTGCAAGAAAGAAGGGAATGTATTATGTCTGCCATGCAGGAAGCAAGAGATTTTTGGCTCGATTGAAAAACATATCCGATTATTGCTACTACTTCAAAATTTTCAAATCATCAACATCCTTCACATTCCAAAAGGAGTCTTACAGGTATTTTTACCATAAATATAATGTAACTTGGCGAAATGAGAGAGCAGTTGAGATACCGATCGTACGGCGAACAGTAAGAAAATACGAAGGCAAAAATATCTTAGAAGTGGGCAACGTTCTTTCGCACTATTTCCCCGTCAAACACGATATCGTAGACAAGTATGAAAAAGCAAAGAACGTAATCACTCAAGACATAGCCGATTTTCACCCTGCCAAGAAGTATGACTTGATCGTCAGCATTTCAACTCTCGAGCACGTGGGTTGGGATGAAAACCAAAGCGACCACAAAATTCTAAATGCCCCAGATAAGGTCTTACGTGTCATTGAAAACCTAAAAGGGTTGCTCGCCCTAGAAGGAACCTTGGTAATAACTCTACCGTTGGGCTATAATCCTTGTTTGGACAAGTTGCTCAAAAGCGATCAAACAAAATTTGGGAGACGATTCTGCCTGAAGCGAGTTTCAAAAGACAACAAATGGATTGAGGCCAGCTGGGAAGATATAAAGAACGCGAAGTATAATAGTCCATTCCCTGCCGCGAATGGGTTGCTCATTGGCATAATTAAACCGTAACATGCGGTCACCGGCTTTACCGAAAAAGAAGAAAGAATTTTAAACATTCAAACTTATCTGAATTGATCAAGAATAACAGAATTACCGGCTGGATAAGATGTCTGATAACCATAAAGGAAGATTACTGATCACTGGAGCAAGCGGTCTATTAGGCAGCAAATTGCAAAAAATCGCTGAAGGCAAATTCAACTTGATTCTTCTGCATAACACCAGACCGCTAAGCCCTAATTCGCTGGAACTGGATATAACGAACCAAAAGGAAGTTACAAAACTCTTCAACGATTTAAAACCTGAAATAGTAATTCACACAGCCTCCGAAACCAATGTTGACAAATGTGAACTCCAAAAGGAACACGCGTGGAAAATAAACGTGGAAGGAACGCATAACGTAACCAGAGCTTGTAAGAAAATTGACGCGAAGCTTGTCTACATTTCCACAGACTACGTTTTTGACGGTGAAAAAGGCAACTACAAAGAGGAAGACAAACCGAATCCGATAAGTTACTATGGCATTACAAAGCTTGAAGGGGAAAACCAGGTCATTCAAAACTGTAATGACCATGTCATCTTGCGTACCAGTGTTATATACGGATGGCATCAATGGAAGCAGAACTTTGCGACGTGGGTAATTAACCAGCTCAGACAGAATAAGGAGATAACAGTAGTAGACGAACACCATAACACTCCTACGCTGGCAGACAACCTAGCAGAAATGACGATTGAAGCTTTACGGAGCGATCTGCATGGGCTATATCATGCTTCGGGGATTGAGAAAATAAGCCGATACGATTTTGCCATCCAAATCGCCAAAACCTTCCACTTAGACCTAAACTTGATTAAACCTATCAAAATGAGCCAATTGGCAGCATGGGTTGCAAAAAGGCCGAAAGACTCATCCTTGAACACGGACAAGATTCAAAAGCATCTGAAAACAAAGCCACTAAACATAACAGACGGATTGAACATAATGAAACAACAGGAGAAAGAAGCTTGAAAGGCGTAATACTTCACGGTGGCCATGGAACAAGGCTCAGACCGTTAACCCACACAGGTCCAAAACAGCTCATTCCAGTAGCAAACAAACCCATATCACAATATGTTCTAGAAGATTTACGCGACTCAGGAATAAAAGACATAGCCATAATACTGGGCGACGTAATGCCTGACAAAGTAAAAAGCCACTACGAGGACGGCAAGAAATTCGGAACGAAAGTCACATATATATACCAAGAGAACCCAGGCGGAATTGCCCAAGCAGTAGGTTTGACTGAAGATTTTGTCAAGAACGATTCCTTCATCGTGTATTTGGGAGACAACCTACTGAAAGGCGGAATCTCAGAATGCGCCAAAGAATTTCAAAAGAAGAAATATGACGCAATGATCCTTTTGTCAGAAGTAGAAGAGCCACAGCAGTTTGGTGTAGCTGAGTTTGACAAGAAAGGAAAAATAGTCAGACTAATTGAGAAACCAAAGAAGCCACCAAGCAACTATGCTCTAACAGGCATTTACTTCCTAAAACCCATAATCTTCAAGATGATAAAGAAACTGAAACCTTCGTGGAGAGGAGAACTCGAGATAACTGAAGCGTTGCAGATGCTTCTAGATGAAGGTTACAAGGTGGGCCATCGAATCGTTGAAGGATGGTGGAAGGATACTGGAACCCTCGAAGACATAATTGCCGCAAACATACTTGTACTCGACGAAATGGACCATAAAATAGAGGGAAAAATCGAAGACAAATCATCTATCCAAGGGCGCGTCTCAATTGGAAAAGGCACATGCGTAAAGAAAGGCGCATTGATCCGCGGTCCAGTCATAATAGGAGAGAACGCGACAATAGAAAGCGATGTTTACATAGGACCCTACACTTCGATAGGCAATAATGCACAAATAAGAAAAGGCGAGATTGAAAACTCGATAATCATGGACAACTGCACAATTGAAATCAGCTCAAGAATAATCGACAGCATGATAGGCGCAAACTCTGAAATAGTAACCAACCACAAAGGACCAAAAGGACACAAACTGACACTTGGCGAGAACTCCAAAATAGTTTTGTGAGATGATAAACATGATAGAAGGCGTCGTAACCAAAACACTCAAACAAGTAGCAGACGAAAGAGGATGGCTAACCGAAATCCTCAGAAACGACTGGGAACACTTCAAAAAATTTGGACAAGTGTACGTAACAGCAGCTTACCCTCAGATCGCTAAAGCTTGGCACATGCACAAGAAACAAACAGACAACATCACATGCATCAAAGGCATGGTAAAACTCGTACTCTACGACGGAAGAGAAAAATCAAAAACAAAAGGCGAAATAAACGAACTTGTGATCGGAGAACGAAATCCGTTACTCGTGCAGATCCCGCCTGAGGTCTGGCACGGCTTCAAGACGATAAGTGATGATTACGCACTTGTCTTAAATGCCCCCACCGAGCTGTATAATTACAGCAAACCAGACGAGCACAGGTTACCAGCAGACACGAAAAAGATCCCGTACGATTGGAAACTGGCGCCTTGGCTTAAACATGGGTGAACATATTGGTCACTGGCGGCGCCGGCTTCATAGGCAGCAACTTCGTGCACTACTTACTGAAGAAGCATCCTGACATCGAAGTCACCGTTCTGGACAAGCTTACATATGCAGGAAGAAAAGAAAACCTGCAAGACGTTCTGAGCAAGATCAGATTCATCAAAGGTGACATAGTCAAGAAGGAAGACGTAACGAAAGCAGCAAAAGATTGCGATTACATTGTCAATTTCGCTGCAGAAACGCACGTTGACAGAAGCATAGTAGAAGCCGGAACCTTTGTTCTGACCGACGTGCTTGGAACATACAATCTGCTGGAAACGGCGAGAAAACTTGATGTTTCGAAATTTGAACAGATAAGCACTGATGAAGTCTACGGACACATAAAAGAAGGAAGCTTCAGAGAAGAAGACAAACTTAACCCACGCAACCCTTATTCAGCCTCAAAAGCAGGCGCCGAGCTTTTATGCAAATCCTACTTTGAAACCTACGGCTTGCCAGTGGTTGTGACACGATCCTCAAACAATTATGGACCCTATCAGCATCCTGAGAAGCTCATTCCAAAGACGATAATTTATGCTTTGGAAAACAAGCCGATCCCAGTCTATGGAACCGGCGAAAACATCAGAGACTGGCTTTACGTTGAAGACAACTGTGAAGCCATAGATGCTATCTTACACAAAGGAACAGAAGGCGAAGCCTACAACATCGGCGCACAACAAGAAATGAAGAACATTGACGTAGTCAAGACCATCCTTAAACTCAGCAACAGGCCAGAGAAACTGATTTCCTTCGTTAAAGATAGACCCGGACATGACGTACGATATTCATTGAACATTGAGAAAATAAGAAAACTAGGATGGAAACCCAAAACCAAGTTCAATGATGGAATAAAAAAGACTGTCGATTGGTATCATCGAAATGAATCTTGGTGGAAGCCAGTAGTAGAGAAAGAAAGACTGGACTTTCACAAGAATTGACTAATTATAAATC
>Ga0299912_10003211_pt1 | contig 13388 bp, 13 predicted proteins | sample RVTome_2_FD_207667 | JGI IMG/M metagenome (GOLD analysis project Ga0299912, IMG submission 207667) | Soil microbial communities from uranium-contaminated site in the Upper Colorado River Basin, Wyoming, United States - RVT95D214 (version 2) ...
GCGTAAATGCCCTTAAAACGGCCCCTTCAGCACTACCCGCCGATTCCCCACTCTCTAATGATCCGCATTTCAAGGTTTCGGAGGGGAGACCACTTCGATTCAACTGCGCCCGAGACTGAGGGATTACCGCAAGATATGTTGTTTTTTCTTAAGTCGTTCGCTTGTCTACGTGTGCTCACCTGTCCGGCACACGGCGGCTAGCCACTCAAGAGCAACAAACTCTTTTGTCTTTTTTCCGTCTTTTAAATTAAAGAGAATTTCGTATTCCTAAGCTTCTTGAGGCAGAGCATTTCCTGCCGCACTCAAGGCAAAGAATGCATTCTGATGACCTTCTTCCATTGGTACTATTATTCGTATCGAAAGTAATTCCCATGGGACACTCCCGCTCACAATTTTTGCAACGGGTACAATCAGCATTGTTTTTTGTAATAAATAGAAGAGAGAATTTGTTAAACATTCCCATGAGCGCTCCCAGCGGGCATAAGATTTTACAGAAAGCTCTCAGGCTTGCTGCCGCAAGTATAATGACTGCCAGAAACAAGGTAACTCTTAAAAGTCCGGGGATAAGTTCAGGTAACTCCTGTCGAATGATTGCCCAGGGAAGAGCAGATTGAATTGTTGCTGGAGGGCAGAGTTTGCAAAAGAAAAAAGGCGTATTGCTACCGAAGAAGAATGGCAGCGCAATGACAAGCACTGCCAATATCAGATATTTCAACTTTTCAAAATGTCGTGCAATATGTATTTTAGGCGAGGGGATTTTATAGAGAAGTTCCTGCAGTAAGCCAAATGGACAGCACCAGCCGCAGAAGAGCCGGCCGATGAGTGCACCGAAAAACAAAAGAATCCCCATGATTAAAAATGGAAACAGATGAAGGGCACTGAATTGGCCAATCATACCGATAGGGCAGGCAAAGATTGCAAGTGGACAGGAGTGACAGTTTAAAACAGGCAGGCACAGTGATTTAAACTCAAAAAAGAAGGATGAATTCAGGGCAATAGCTGACAAGATTTGAACTTTTTTCCGTAACGTCACCCAAAGACACCTGCTACGTTATGAACCTCATAACGTGAGAACAGCTAAATTCAGCTGGGGCAAAACTTCCACAGCTTCTGATGCATCATCGACCTGTAGCTGGAGAGTGCAACCATTCGGCCATCTGCAATCCTTTGAATGCCGCTGAACGTTGCGCCCACGATGATTTCGGTTTCCTTAAACCAGTCATAAAAGGGCGTCTCACTCTTTTGAGCTCCTGACATTTCATAAACTTTATATGTGCTGTAGCAGCCACCGTAAATAATCATGCAGAGCGCAATGACAATGCTTGTTATAAAAAGAATGATTGGGGGTTTCATAGACTTCTTGCAGCCAGGATCCCTATAGTGACGCCATAGGCTATTGCTAAAAAGACAACATTTATAATTCCTACACAAAGAAGCTGCCAGAGGGTTAACGTCATAACTGATACCGGTCTCTCTATTGCCTCCTGTTTGATATCAGGATATGCCTGACTGAATTTCACCACAAATCTTTTTTTCGAAATGATCCAGTAGAGGATTAAGCTGAGAACACCGATAAGCAATGGCACAACAAATGTTGAGCCGAAAAAGAGAGGGCTTAGATCAGAACCGCACAAGACAGCAATCACAAATGCCAGTAAAAATAGAGCCAAGGGCAACAAGTATGCTTTTGAATAAATAGCAAGCACATCCTGAAAACTCCATGACACCTTCTTGACAGGTGCTCCTGATACACCTTTTCCTTTTTTTAGTATCAAAAGGCGAATCCCTATATAGACACAGGCTGCAAGCACTAATAAAAACTGGGCTACTCCTAGTATGACGGCAACAAATCCACAGGAAACCACGTTTAGGAATATTTTTGATCTTCGCTCAAGTCTATCTGCTTTCTGTTCATTGAACAAGGCCTTCTGTTCATCCCCTTTTTCCCTGTAAATCTTGGCAAGCTGCCTGTAGGAATTGCCGTCTTGAGATGCGAAAAACCCGGATCCTTTTCCTTCTTTCTCCTCTTTCCTTAGAACTTCCTCATATGTCTCAATTGCTTTGTCCAATTTCCCTGCTTTATGGTATACCTCTGCTATTGAAATACAGACCCTGGGTCTGTAATATTTAGCTGAAAACGTGCTGTCCTGATTGCCTTCGAGTTCTTTAAGAACGTTCTCATAAAGAACAATTGCCTTGTCAAACTCTCCTGCTTTGATAAAGGGCTCACAAAGGCCATCCTTTATGGCAATCCAATAGCCTATGTCTTTAAGCTTATCATCAAGCTTGATTGCCTGATGGTAGCTTTCTTGTGCCGCCTGTGGGTTTTTCTGTCCCAGCTGACACTTCGAGAGATAAAGGTGAGCAATGCCACTCTCGGGCACCAGGGTTACGCTGTGCTCCATTACTTTAAGAGTTTTTGGAGAGCTGACCAGCTTCTCTATAATCCACTGAACGCCTCAGGTAGGACAGGCCTGCTCTGCCTGTTTGAATGCCTCTTGGCCTTTATCCTTGTATCCGGAATCCCAATAGAGATTCCCAAGGTAAAAATAGACGGGGACAACATCCTTGTTTTTCTTTAGGTATAATCTGTATTCTGCAACAGCATCTGCTGTTTTACCATCGCTTTCATAAGCTATTGCTCTCTTTAAAATATCTGCGCCTCTGCCGGTAAAATCAAGCTCATCGGCATAAGACGCTAAAGCAGAAGGCAGACACGCAATAAGACTTATGAAAAAAATGATTGCGAATGATCTGGATCTGCTGTTCATGGTATCGTCTCCTTTTTTAAACTGCTGAGCCAATACTCATTCCATAGCCTTTGCATTTACTTCATAGCATCCTTAACTTTTCCCATGCTTAGGAAAACAATAAGAAGGAGCGGATAAATCAGGCCTGCCACCCCTCCTGCTATTGTTCCGATCAGGCCGCCACGTGCTGCTGGAGTATCATCCAGCAATGCAGGTATGACTATAAAAATATTACAAAGTGAGGTTAGCACATTTTGTGCCAAGAACCAACTTATTGATCTTACAACCTTTCTTTGGAAGTTGGATTTTCGTTTTGACAATTTTGGTGCCATTGTTGGTTAAGAATTGACCAGGAGGGACGAATTAGGGAACATAGGCGAAAATGTGACTTTAAGTAGAGTGAGAAAATGGGTAGGATGGCTCCGTAGCCGAGCCACCCGAGGCTGGGCAGGACTCTCACCTACGAGATATGTAGTATTAAGGGCTGTACAAAGATTTGACCCCCATTCTTATGGACAAATCCCATCATCACTTTCAGACATTTTAAATCATTCTAAATGCTGAACAGTCATTTTGTGTAGTTAGAGCTTAGAGAACACCGGGTAATGTCTGAATTTAGAGCGACCAAAATAGTGGCTCTTTTTGAATCACAAAGATGTTATGGTTGCAATCCTTCTAAAAACCGTTAGAGATTTTGACAAAACTGAGCTAAAATGAACCTATAACAGGAGAAAAATAAAGTGATTACCCCTGAAGAGGAAGCCTATGCCCTGACAAGGGCCTATGTTCCGGAACACATTGTGAGTCTTATGGTCCTCATTTCAAAAGGCGATCCTTTTCTCATGGAGGACCATTTGGGTTTTGCAAAGGACAACTGGCTCATCATTGTGGGTTATCCCCTCGATGGAAACTTTTCTAACGAAAGATGTGAGAGGATTTTGAAACAAACTGTCGAAACATTCCGGCCTGAATACCTCTGGTTCATGGGACCTGAGATCCCCCCTTCTCTTTTGGACTCCTGTAAAGAGAGGCAAACAGATCAATACTACAAGTTTGACCTCGAGCAGACAAGACTGAAGCTTTCTCTCCAACGGGTGGCCGATAAAGCCTCTAAAGAATTAATAGTGGAAAGGGGTCACTCTATTTCAAAAGAACATGAAGCACTCATTGGGGAGCTCCTGAAGAGGGAAAAATTACCACCAAGGATGAAGGAGCTTTACCGTGCCATGCCCGATTACGTTGGCCACTCGTCCAGCGCCTGGACACTCAACGCGCGGGATAAGAATGGGAAACTGTGTGCGTTTTTTGTTGTCGAACTTGGGGCGGAAAAATTTTCTACCTACGTTCTTGGCTCGCATTCAAAAAAGCATTATGTGGCTCATGCCTCTGACTTTCTTTTCCTTGAAATGATCAAACTCACACGCGAACACGGGAAAAACACCATCAATTTAGGACTGGGAGTAAATGAAGGAATACGAAGATTTAAGGAAAAGTGGGGAGGTGTGGCATTCCTCAAGTACGAATTCTGTGAGAGTTTTTATGGGACGACGAGGACACTCTCGCTGATCAAGAGTCTCGAAGGGAAACTTTGACAATCCTGAAACGGACGGGGGATGGAATGAATCTTTTCTGGTGGAAGGAAAAACGCTTGAGGACAGTGTGGAGAGTCGATAAGGATGGCCGCAGTTCCTTCCTTGTAGGAACAGCCCATTTTTCCCCTTATAGTTTTAAGAAAGCCCTTATCAAGCTGATCCAAAGCGTCGAAACAGTCCTTTTTGAAGGCCCCCTTGATCAGGAAAGCATGGCCAGAGTGGTCCAATACGGCCAGCAGGGAGAAGATACTCCCTCTATTTATGAGGCCCTTGACCCCGCCGTCGCCAAGGAGATTAACAGGCAACTGGCCGCTCAATCGGCCCCTTCTACTACTGCCGGTTCCTATCCGGAGCTCATCCATCCAACGACTTCAGATTTTTTGGAAGTCCACACGCGAGGGGTCCATCCCTGGATGGCTTTTTTCACCATCTGGTCTACCTTTCTAAACTGGAAACATTCAATGGATGTGGAAGCCTTCCGCATCGCCCAAGAGCTTGGGAAAAAAATCGAATATCTGGAGACCATCAAGGACCAACTAGCAGCCCTGGATGGAATCCCTTTTGACAGGATTGTGAACTATCTCAATCACATTCAGCATTGGAGAGTCCATAAAGAATTATTCATGAAGGCTTTCCTCGAAGGGGATCTACAAAAGTTCTTATCCATGGCAGGAGAATTCCCAACTCGCTGTGAATCCATCATCACGAAGCGCGATCCCATATTTTTTAAAAGAATAAAGACCTTCTTCGAAGAAGGCAAAACAACTGCCTTCGTAGGGGTTGCCCATATCCCGGGGATCCGGAAAATGTTTCTCGATGAAGGTTACCGGGTGATTCAGGAAGAGCCATGATCACGGCTGCACAAGAGGACTATATTGAACATCACGCGTATGTGCCGGAACATATTCCGAACTATGTGACCGCCATTTCACAGACCGAACCATTTTTCATCGACGACTTTCTCATCCATGTCAAAAAAGATCATTTTATCTTCGTTGGCTATCCTTTAAGGGAACCTTTGGCAGAGAAACAAATGGTTAAGGTTTTAGAGAATGCCATCAAGCGTTTCAAACCGAAAAACGTTGCCCTCACTTCACCCGCCATTCCATCTTCTCTCAAAAATTGCGTTCGTCCTCCCTCTGACCATTACTATCGTCTGGACCTTTCAGCCATTTACATTTCTCAAAAATTGAGGAATATGTTAAAACGAGCAGGCAGAGAACTCTCTGTGGGAAAAAACCAAGACTTTGATGAGGAACACAGGAAGATGGTTGAAGAATTCCTGAAGACCCATTCTGTGGATGAAGCAACCCGGTTCATCTTTCAGAGAATCGATAAATATCTCTCCTCATCAAAGACTGCATGGATCTTCGACGCGAGAACCAGTAGAGGGGAGCTCGTTGCCTTCGACGTTGCCGAATTTAAAGCGAAGGACTATGCCCTCTATATGTTCAATTTCGGCTCAGGCGCCCGGTATGTCCCGGGCGCCTCAGATCTTCTTCTTTCCGAAGTGATCAAACAGGCAAAAACAGAGAGGAATAAATATATTAACCTGGGCCTGGGGATCAATCCGGGTGTCGCATTCTTTAAAGAGAAGTGGGGTGGTGTCGCCTTTCTTCCCTATGCCTTCTGCCTCTATCATCCGTCAAGAAAGGAGAATCTGGAGACGCTTCTCGAGAAGCTTTAAGACAATGATTGAAAAGATTTTTGGAAAATTCTTGCGAAGAAGAAAGAAGAAACCCTTTTCGGCATGGCAGATTGAATTGACGACCCGATGTCCTCTTCAATGTAAAATGTGTATCCGCAGAGAAAGCGCGGACTGGCAATACCAGGATATGCCTCTTGAGGATTTCAGAAAAATCCTCCCCTACCTGGCAGAGGTTGAAACCGTTGTCCTCGAAGGCTGGGGTGAATCCCTGCTGCATAAGGATCTTTCCCAATGCATCAGGCTGGTCAAGAAGGAGGGATCACAAGTAGGGTTCGTCACAAGCGGAATGGGATTAACAAAACATCGGGTGACTGAACTCATCGAAGCAGGACTTGACTTTGTGGGTTTTTCGATCTCGGGGGTAACCCCGGAAACACACGATGCCATCCGGGTCAACTCCCATCTTCCAGAGGTTCTTAACGCCATTCGTCTTTTTCATGAAGAAAAGGCACGTCTGGGGTCTCTTCGACCCAAAATACACGTTGTCTTTCTCATGGTCCAAGACAATATCGAGGAGGTCCCCTCGGTTCCCTCTTTTGCAAAAGAAATAGGAATTGAAGAGGTCGTTCTCACTAACATCTGTCATACGATCAACGCCTGGCAGGAAACACAGAGGGTCTTTGTCTGGGAGAGTGTTAGGAACAAATACGAAGAGATCGTAAAACAGGCGGAAGCCAATGCACGAAAGTTGAGCATTCGACTTAAAAGACCGTCTCTATCTGCTATCGATGTGCCCCTGTGCGAAGAGAACCCGCTCGGAAACCTTTACATATCTGCAGAGGGGGAGGTTTCGCCCTGCGTCTATCTCTACCCACCCCTGCCTTCACCTTTTAAACGAATCTTCTGTGGGAAGGAATACTGGATCAAGAAGGCAAGTTTTGGCAACATCTTCAGAGATCCTTTCTCTGCGATATGGAGTTGCAGCGATTACGAAGAGTTTAGAAGCCATTTCATCAAGAGAGAAAAGGAGTTTAGGGAATTATGCTTTTCGCTGTGGGATAGTCCGAGGTTGAAAAAATCTCAGGGTAACGCCCTTCCAGAGCCTCCAGGGCTGTGTAAAACCTGCCATAAAATCCTTGGGATCTGACAAGGCCAAAAAAAAGGGCCTGGCAGCAGGTAGCCACCAAGCCCTTTCGGATCTTCAGAAGTTAAAAGGTTGGAATTGGAAAGAGCACTCCACCGAAGATAAGCCACGCAAGCAGCAACGTCCACAGGATATTGAATGCCTGAGCAATCAGAAAAACAGCCGCAGGCCTTCCACCACCCATGGCCACGAGATCCTTAAACCTCGTATCAAGCCCAATGCAGATGAAGGCAAGGGTAAACCACCATGCCCGAAGGGGGGCTGTAATACCCGTGACCCCCTTTGCAAATGCTTCTGTCATGAAGAAAGAGAAGACAATGGAAGCGATAATGAAGCCGACGACAAACTTCGGGAATCTGAACCAGATCTCCGCGGCCCCGGGCTTTTCCCCACCTTCCTTTCCTTTGAAGACAAACCAAATGGCCAGCAGAAATGCAGCCACTCCAATTAAGACATTCTGCGCCATCTTTACCACAACAGCCACGGACATTGCTTCCGGCCCGGCAATGGCACCTGCAGCCACGACTGCACCGGTTGTATCAATGGTGCCACCCAACCATGCCCCGGTCATGGCTGGAAGCCATCCCATAGCCTTTGCGATGATAGGCTGGAATATCAACATCGGAATCGCACAGAGGAGCACCAGAGAGATGGTATGACTCACCTTCTTTGGGTCACCTTTCACGGCACCTCCTGCTGCAATAGCAGCGGATACACCGCAGATAGAAACGGCTGTTCCGAGAATGGAGGCAAATTCATCATCGAGCCCAAATTTCTTTGCCAACCAGAAGCAGACATAGAAAACCACAGCAATGACAATAATAGATTGAACCATCCCATAGGCACCGACTTTTACAACGGTGGTAAAGAGAATCTCCGCGCCGAGGAGAACGAGACCGATCTTGATAAAGTACTCTGTTTTTACTGCTTCCTTGAGCCACCCAGGTACACCGACCGTGTTGCTGATCAAAAGCCCCAAAAGAAGGGCCCAGAATACGGTCTCAAGACCATAGTATGAGATTGTTGAATTTCCTCCAATAGCCGCAGCGATTAAGGAGAGGATGAATATAATAGGAAATCCTAACGTGAACTTACCCGCGCGCATTCCCATAATGGCGATGCCAATCAATGCAAGAATCCAGAAACCGATCAGTAGATAGAGCATCCTTAACAAATTTTGGCCTGAAAATACCTTTCCAAACGTGTTCGTTGCGTCACCCTTGGTGTCTTTGGCGAGCTTTTCTGCCTTCTTGTTCAAATCCTTATCTTTTACATCCTTTACGGCCTTCTCAAGCTTTCCTGCAGCCTCTCCGATTGCCTTCCTATCCTTTGCGTCGAGGGCTGTCTTGAGTGCGACCGCGCCCGCCTTTAACCCCTCCTCCCCCTTTGCCTCTGCATCCTTCGCAAGAGCGTCCACCTTGCTACTCCAGCCAGATATTTTTCCACTGAAAGTACCACCTGTCATCCACTTCCACCCTGGAAGTTTGAAAGTGGCTCCTGCCATGAAAATGATCAGAATGAGGAAACCTATCCATACTGACATCCAGTCATCCTTCTTCCAAAGCGTTGTCCAATCAATTCCCTGTTTCTTTTCAGCCATACTGTACCCCCTTTCCATCGACTGAAATAAGAACATCCCCACCCGCCATTACCTCTACATCTTACCAAAACATTACAATATTTTTCTCACCTCCTTTGACCAGTCTTTTCCCTTATGACCAAGAAAGAATAGGTAGGCTTTTCTGAAAAGCCCCCGAGGAACTTTTAGAAGAAACTATACTAAAAAAATAAAAGCGGGTCAAGTCCTATCTTCAAGCCTATCTTCAGAACAGATTTCCTTGCTTGACTGAAGAAATTGTGGTAAAAGAGTTCTTATGTGAAGAAGAAGGATTGTCATGTCGTGTGAATTCATAAGGAGGTAAATCGATGGCAGATCAAACTCCAATACTGGACGAACTGGAGAAGGGACCGTGGCCAAGTTATGTGAAAGAGATGAAACGGGCCGCCAAGAAGAGTGCGGCGGCGAAAGACCTTCTCGGAGTTCAGGAACTATCATTTAAGGACAAGGTGACCCATTGGAAGCATGGCGGGATCGTCGGGGTAACTGGATATGGTGGAGGGGTTATCGGAAGGTATAGCGATGTACCTCATCTTTTCCCAAGTGTCGAATCCTTCCATACGCTGCGTGTGAATCACCCCGCAGGATGGTTTTACACCACCAAAGCCTTAAGAAAAATTTGTGACGTTTGGGAAAAGTTTGGGAGTGGGTTAACCAATATGCATGGATCCACGGGTGACATTATTCTTCTCGGGACAACGACTGCTAATCTCCAGCCATGCTTTAATGATTTGACGGAAGCGGGATTTGACCTCGGAGGATCAGGTTCAGCCCTTAGGACACCAACGGCTTGTGTCGGTCCAGCTCGATGTGAATGGACAAACATCAATACGCTGGATATGGTCCATAACCTCACAATGGAATTTCAGGATGAGATCCATCGGCCCCGCTGGCCCTACAAATTCAAGATCAAGATATCTGGATGCCCAAACGATTGCGTGGCCGCCATTGCAAGGGCTGATTTCACGATTATTGGGACCTGGAGGGATAGTCTCAAGATTGATCAGAAGGCGGTCAGGGAATATGCCAAAGGCGGGATGGATATCAAGAATGATATTGTCAGTCGATGCCCGACGGATGCATTGGAATGGGATGAAAAGGCGAAGAAGCTCAAACTCATCCCCAAGGATTGCGTCCGGTGCATGCATTGCATCAATAAGATGCCCAAAGCACTTCGCCCCGGGAAGGATAAAGGAGCCACCATTCTGATCGGCGGCAAAGCGCCCATCATTAAAGGAGCGATGCTTTCCTCGGTCATCATTCCCTTTACGAAGGTCGAACCTCCTTATACTGAGATCAAAGATCTTCTCCGAAAAATCTGGGATTGGTGGGATGAAAATGGAAGACCCAGAGAGAGGGTGGGCGAGCTGATCGAAAAAGTGGGGATGAGAATTTTCCTGAAGGCCATCGGACTGAAGCCGGTCCCACAGATGATCAATCGGCCAAGGTCGAATCCTTATGTGTTCTTCTAAGCGCAGAGTGAAGAGTGCATGGATAGGGGAAATTAATTTGAGGTTCAGGATTTTTAAATCCGCATTTCGCAATCCGCAATCCGAAATATGATAGAAGAGGTTACTATGCCAAGAACGGATATCGGACCCCCGAATTTTAAAGAGATGATTCCAGAGGTAGTCAAAAAGAATTATGGAGATTGGAAATATCATGAGATCCTCAAGCCAGGGGTGCTCCGGCACGTCGCTGAAAGCGGAGATGAGTTATATACGATAAGGGTCGGTTCGCCGAGGCTCGTCAGCGTCGATTTCCTTAGGGACATCTGTGATATTGCCGATCAATATTGTGATGGCTACCTCCGATTTACGAGCCGTTACAATATCGAATTCTTAACACCGAATAAAGCGAATGTGGAACCCATCATCAAAGCAGCTAAAAAGATTGGCCTCCCTGTGGGTGGGACAGGAAACGCCATTTCCAATATTGTTCACACCCAGGGATGGGTGCACTGCCACAGCGCGGCTACCGATAGTTCACCCATCGTGAAGGCCCTCATGGACGAGCTTTATAACTACTTCACCAGCATGAAACTTCCGGCTAAATTGAGGGTTTCACTGGCTTGCTGCATCAACATGTGCGGTGCCGTTCACTGCTCCGATTTAGCGATCGTCGGAGTGCATACGAAGATTCCAAAAGTAGATAATGAAAAGTTAGCGGCTACCTGCGAAATTCCGACCGTGATGGCATCCTGCCCAACAGGAGCGATCCGGCGGCACCCTGACAAAGATGTCAAAGCCGTGGTGGTTAAAGAGGATCTCTGTATGTATTGCGGGAACTGCTATACGGTTTGTCCGGCCATGCCTCTGGCTGACGCCGAAGGCGACGGAGTGGCCATCTATGCAGGAGGAAAAGTCTCCAATGCCAGAAAGCCGCCCATGTTTTCACGGTTGGTAGTTCCCTATCTTCCCAATAACCCGCCGCGGTGGCCTGAAGTCGTCGATATTATTAAAAAGATCGTCAAGGTCTATGCCTCCAAGGCAAGAAAATATGAGAGAATGGGCGAGTGGATCGAAAGGATCGGCTGGGAGGCATTCTTCCGTTTGACGGGGATCGCTTTCACCGAGCAACATATTGACGATTTTACTTATGCAAGGGAGACCTTCAGAACCACCACCCAGTTCAAGTGGTGAGGAGAGGAAGGCGGAAAATGAGTGAAGAGTTAAGAGAGAAGATACTCAAATACCTGGATACGGTGAGCCAGGCAAGAAATAAAGAAGTGGCGAGAGCCATTGGGATGGAGAAAGGGCTGGTAGACAAGGCTATTGGAGATCTGGCAAAAGAAGGAAAGATTGAGTATCGAAGTTTTGGCGGAATCAGTTATATAGCCCTTCCCGGGAAATACCAGACCTAAGTAATCATGGCCTCTCGTGATCGTTTTCTTCAGAATGATCATCGTTTCGATTCCTTGCTGATTTCCTCGCCCCAGGGTCATTCTGGCAAGACCGTCGTCACAATTGGTTTGTGCAATGCCCTCAAACGAAAAGGCCTTTCAGTGCAGCCTTTCAAAAAAGGTCCTGACTACATCGACCCATCATGGCTTACCGTGGCAGCGGGTCGCAGCTGCCGTAATTTAGATCTCTTTTTAATACCCGAAGACAGACTGATTCTTTCCTTTCAACGCAGCTGCGAAGGAGTGAATTTAGCTATCGTTGAAGGGGCGATGGGACTCTATGACGGTTTGGATTCTTACGGGACGACGGCAGAGATCGCCCGTCTCTTGAACATGCCGATCCTCCTGGTGGTCAATACCAGCAGAATGACAACCAGCATCGCAGCCATGGTAAAAGGATATCAACTTTTTCAGACGGATATCAAGATCGCAGGGGTGATCCTCAATTATGTTTCCGGCCGCCGGCATGAGGAGAAGTTGAGAGAGGCTGTGGAACAACACTGCGGGATCCCTGTCGTCGGAAGCATCCCAAGAGATTCAGATCTCAATATCTCTGAACGTCACCTGGGTCTCATCCCTTCCTTGGAATCCGAGGAATCGGAGTTGATTGTTGAACGGATTGGCCGCAAGCTTGAGGTTTACGTCGATCTGAATAAAATTTTAGCTATTGCTTGCAGCTTTCAAACCGTTTTTAAAGCTCAATCAATCGACCTTATTAACAAAATCCCGAAAGTTAAGATTGGGGTAATGCTCGACAGAGTGTTTAATTTTTACTACCCGGAGAATCTCGAGGCGTTGAACCAGGCTGGTGCTGAATTGATCTTCATCAACTCACTGAAGGACCGATTACCCGAGGTTGACGGGCTTTATTTCGGAGGAGGGTTTCCTGAGTTCTTCCTTGAGGATTTGGAAAGAAACCGCGAATTACGAGAGGATATCGCCAAGGCGATTGAAGAGGGTCTTCCAGTATATGCAGAGTGTGCAGGTCTCATGTATTTATGCCGAAGCATATGCTGGAAAGACCGATCTTATGAAATGGTTGGGACCATTCCGACTGAGGTTCATCTCTCTGAGAAACATCAGGGACATGGCTATGTTGTTGCCGAAGTTGTCGGTGAAAATCCATTTTTTCCAATAGGGTTGACCCTTCGCGGTCATGAATTTCATCATTCCAGCCTTTCCTGTCCGGGAGACCTTCGGTTGGCCTATCAGGTCAAAAGAGGGCAAGGGATCCATCACCAACAGGACGGGATCGTATATAAAAACCTTTTCGCTTCCTATGTCCATTTGCATGCCTTGGGGACACCCGAATGGGCTCACGGGTTTGTATCCTTAGCTGATAAGGAGAAGCGATCCAATCATGGGGTTAACTCTTTGAAAGGGGAGCTTTATCATTAGCTCATGGCGGATTAGATTTCGAGGTATTAAAATTAAAGAGGTTATCTTTTTCAATTTATTTTAAGCGGGAGGGAAGAACATGGCCAAGGCAGCATTGGGCGGAACGGAAATTGATGTCGATGAGGACGGTTTCATCCAGGAGCCCGACAAGTGGAACAAGAACGTGGCGGAAGATCTCGCCAAGACGGAGAATGCTTCTCCCATGAGCGAGGAGCATTGGAAGCTGGTCAATTACCTTCGAGATTATTATCTGAAATTCGGGATCGCACCACCCATTCGGATGGTGGTCAAACAGACAGGAATCGATCTCAAGCGTATCTACCAGTTATTTCCAGG
>Ga0299912_10003213_pt1 | contig 13378 bp, 5 predicted proteins | sample RVTome_2_FD_207667 | JGI IMG/M metagenome (GOLD analysis project Ga0299912, IMG submission 207667) | Soil microbial communities from uranium-contaminated site in the Upper Colorado River Basin, Wyoming, United States - RVT95D214 (version 2) ...
AACATCGCCATTTCTGGGGGCGTGAATGGTGATTCATTTGTGTTGGGTGATGCATCAATAAGCACCGGACAAGGTGACATCACCATTAACGGCAATGCCGGCGCGGATATTATTGATGTGGGTACAGCAACCGTCAATGCGGTCAGTGGCAATGTGACGGTATCAGGCGGTGACGACGGCGACACCTTAACGCTCAGCAGCGCCAATGTGAGTGCGTCCGGCACGGTGGCGTATAATGGCGACGCGGGTGACGATATCTTTAATCTGCCTATTTCACTGTCCAGTACTATTAATGGCGGTGACGATAACGACACGTTCGATATCCAGGATGACGACGTTACCGCTACAATCGACGGAGGTAGTGGCGGGACCAATGCTGATCGTGTGATCGCGAATGATTCCAGCAATACGAACGTCTGGAGTATCGAAGGTAACGGTTCGGGCACACTACAAAATACCGGAACCGTTACGTTCACCAATATCGAGAATCTTACCGGCGGCACCGGAGTGGATGAATTTATCCTTGCCAGTGGTGGTTCGCTGACGGGTATCATCGACGGCGGCGCCAGCGCCGGAACAACAGCGACGGATACTATGCAAATCAATACTGACGGGACCACGGTGCAGTTGTTGCGGGACGCAGCGCAAGCACCGGCGGGCAGCCGGGTGAACGTGACGGGTGTTGAGACCATTACGGCTTATAGCGCGTCTAGCAATCCGAATATCATCTATGCGGATAACGTCGCCAACACTTGGACAATCGACGGCGCAGCGACCAGCCGGGTAGCCCCGACGACCGGCGCCGAGGCGGACAATACGGTCAAATTTGTCAATTTCTCGGAACTGAACGGCGGTTCGGCCGAGGATGTCTTCGCAATCAGTAGCGGTCAAAGCTGGACCATCAATGGCGGTGATGGCGCGGATCAATTCAATATCAGTGCAAGTTATTCAGGTGGCATGAACGGCGGAGTCGGTGCAGATACCTTTAGGCTGTCTGCCACAGGGCTGACCCTCGGTAGCTCTATTGATGGTGGTGCCGACAATGACGAATTCATTGCCGCTAACGAGACGAACTACTGGACCATCAGCGGTCAGGATAGTGGCAGCCTATTCGTGGATACCATACTGCGCGCAGAATTCGCTTCGGTAGAAAGCGTTACAGGCAATGACTCTGCGGATGAGTTTTTGATAGGTGCAAGCGGCGGCATCAGCCAGGTGCTAAGTGGCGGGGCCGATACCAACAACACGCTGATTGGCCGCGATAGCGGTAACGAATGGAGCATAACCGGTTCCAATACGGGAGTATTGTATATCGATAACTACGCTGCCGGTTTTGGTACTGCTTATGTAAATAGCTTTTCAGGTATTCAGAATGTTACCGGTGGCGGTGCCGCCGATCAATTTGTGATTGGCGATGCCGGGTCGGTATCAGGAACGCTAGATGGCGCTGGCGGACCGAATGTTTTGGTGGGCCGCAACACAGCGAACGAATGGGATGTCAATGTCGCCGACGGCGGTCGTCTGTATGACGATAACAACGCCGATGGCTTTGGCTCCGCCTACGTAAATACCTTCGCAAATATCCAAACGCTTATTGGCGGCAGCGCCGAGGATAGGTTTGTAATGGGCCTGAGCGGTTCAGTTGCCACTATCGACGGCGGGAGCGCCACTGGCAATACCTTGGTGGCGCGCCAAGGTGTTACAAACATCTGGAATTTCACGGACCCAACATCGGGTTCTCTTGAGCAAGTAGATCCCGTGGTTGTACCGTCAATATATGTCGACGATTTTTCTAATATTCAGGCTTTCGTGGGTGGCGGGGGCGGAAATGAATGGGCCAACTTCAGTACTGCGAGTGCACAGACACTGAATGCCGGAAACTTTGCTGGTTTTGTCGGTATCGTCGGTAATGCCGATCTGACACTGGAAGGGATGTCTGGTCAGAACAATACTTGGTTGATTACGGGCTCCTTAACCGTGCCGGCCAGTGCGCCGCCGGCTGGAAGCCTGGACGGAACCAACGACGGTCTTATCAATCAGGGCCAGCCTGATCAGCTGTATTTCGTCGATTTTTCCCATTTGTCCGGCGGCAACCAAGTCGATACCTTCACACTCGAGGCTGGTGGCGATATTACCGGCAGCGTTCATGGTGGTGCCGGCAATGATGTATTCAATATTTCAACCTCGGTCAGCGCGACGATTTTCGGGGACGCAGACGTCGACAATTTCCATATCAATACTGAGAATTTGGCCCTTAACCTCGATGGGGGGGGCGACTCGGATGTATTGCATGCCCCAGTCCTTGCCAATGACTGGTCACTGAATGCACAGGACGCGATCTCTACACTGAAGAATGGGGCTGGAACCAACTCCGTCAATTTCACCCACATGGAAACGCTCAACGGCGGAACAGCCAATGACACGTTTTCATTCAATGTCGATCCCTTGACTGCGGGTTACACGCTAGCAGACGGTGGGGGTACGGGAGTTGATACTGTTAGTATTGCGACGATAGGTGGCACCTTGAGCCTGTCTACGTTCAGCGGTATGGAGCGGCTGATAGGCAACGGCGACTGGAGTACATTAGTTGGTGATACAACCAATGACTGGTCGATCACGGGCGCCAACGACGGTGTGGTAAATGGCATTGAGTTCATCGATTTCGGCAACTTGACTGGCGGCAGCGGCATTGACACTTTTACCGTGGCAGCCGGCGCATCGACCGTAGCCATTGATGGTGTCGGGGTAGGCAACACTCTGACCATTGCAAGCCCGACTGGTGATACAGTTGACTGGACGATCGATGGGGCGGATACCGGAACCGTCACCGGACGGGTTACTCGCTTTTCCAATATAGGTGAACTGGTCGGTTCCGACGGCGACGATAATTTCACGCTCACAGGTACCGCTCCATCCGTATCGGTCTTTCTCTATGGTGGGAATGGTACGAACACCTTGACGGGTGATGACGATGTCAACGTTTGGACCATTACTGGTTCAAATGGTGGTGAGCTGAACGGGATGACGTTTACCAACTTTAGTGCGCTCATTGGGGGGGCGAACACCGATACCTTCACACTAAATGACATCACTAATTTTGCCGGTTCGATCAACGGCGGTGCCGGTGCCGCTGATGAGTTGCTTGCCAGCAACCGATCCAATGTCTGGACAATTACCGGTGCTAGTACGGGTACGGTCACAGGCTTGACCAGTGGTTTCTCGAATGTGGAAGTCCTCACCGGCAACCTCCAGCAGGACACTTTCACCCTGAACGACACCGCTGATTTTGCCGGCTCGATCAGCGGTGGTGGCGGTACGGCTGATGAACTGCGTGGCGGCAACCGGTCCAATGTCTGGCAGATCACCGGTGCGACGACGGGTACGGTTACAGGCCTGACCGGCAGTTTTTCGAATGTGGAAATTCTTACCGGCAATGCCTTGCAGGACACCTTTACCCTGAATGACGCGGCCAACTTCTCCGGGTCGATCAATGGTGGCGGCGGTACGGCCGATGAACTGCGTGGCGGTAACCGGATCAATGCCTGGCAGATTACCGGTACCACGACGGGTACGGTCACGGGCCTGACTGGTAATTTCTCGAATGTGGAAATCATCACCGGCAATGCTTTGCAGGACACCTTTAACTTGAGTGACACGGCCAACTTCTCCGGGTCGATCGACGGCGGCGGCGGTACGGCCGATGAACTGCGTGGCGGCAACCGGGCCAACGCCTGGCAGATTACCGGTACCACGACGGGTACGGTCTCGGGTTTGGCCGGCAGTTTTTCGAATGTGGAAATTCTCACCGGCAATGCCTTGCAGGACACCTTTACCCTGAATGACACGGCCAACTTCTCCGGGTCGATCAATGGTGGCGGCGGTACAGCCGATGAACTGCGTGGCGGCAACCGGGCCAATGCCTGGCAGATTACCGGTGCGACGACGGGAACGGTCTCAGGCCTGACCAGTGGCTTTTCGAATGTGGAAATCCTTACCGGCAACGCCCAGCAGGACACTTTTGCCCTGAATGATTCCGCTGATTTTGCCGGGTCAATAAACGGTGGTGACGGTGCGGCTGACGAGCTGCGCGGCGGTAACCGGGCCAATGCCTGGCAGATTACCGGCGCGACAACGGGTACGGTCTCAGGCCTGACTAGCGGCTTTTCGAATGTGGAAGTTCTCACCGGCAATGCCGAGCAGGACACCTTCACCTTGAATGACTCCGCTGATTTTGCCGGGTCTATAAACGGTGGCGCTGGTACGGCTGACGAACTGCGTGCCGGCAACCGGGCCAATTCCTGGCAGATTACTGGTGTAAACAATACTGGCGTCGTGACGGGCATCACGGGCACATTCAGCAATGTGGAGCTGCTCACCGGAAACAATAGTCAGGACAATTTCAGCTTGCATGCTTCCATCAGTTTTGCCGGAGACATCGATGGTGGTGGTGGGACAAATACCTTGACCGGTGGCGCCAGGACAAATGACTGGATCATTGATGCTGTCGATGGAGGGACCGTTACCGGTCTCGGTGCCGGCAGCACCTTTGCCAATATTCAGAACTTGAACGGCTCGTCCGGTAATTTTAACGATACCTTCGTCTTCCATGACGGCGGGAGTATCTCGGGTCTGATCAATGGTGGGGCGCAGGAGGTGGGCGGCAAAGACGTTGTAGATATGTCAGCACTTAATGCCGATATCTCGGTGCGAATTGGTGTCGGCCAGGATATCGTCGGTATCGAAGAAGTAATCGGTAACAATGATGGTGTCGCCAGCACTACCTACAACAGTGAGCTGGTGGGCGAGAACAACCGAAACATCTGGACTATCAGTGGGACCAATTCCGGCAGCGTTGACGGTGTGACTTTTGTCAACTTTAACAATCTCACCGGTAACTCGGGCGGCGACATGTTTGTTGTTGAGTCCGGAGGGGACATAACAGGGATGATTGACGGTGGAGCGCCGAATAGAATCCCCTGGAATAGCGTTGATGTTTGGACGTCTGTTAATACGTCTACCGAAGACGTATTGGACTTAAGCCAACTTGCTGCCGTGGACACCGTTATTGATACGGATTTTACAAATATCGAACTGGTTATTGGCAACGGAGGAGATAGCAGACTGCGCAGTGGACAGGACAACAATGACTGGTTGATATTGGGGCAGGGAACGGGAGTTGTAAACGCAACGGAGTTCAGGGATTTCAACTCCATCGTCGGTGGGGGCGGCAATGACACCTTCCGTGTGCAAGATGCGTTCGGGGGGAGCATTGATGGCGGCGGCGGAACAGGAACCGACTCAATCGATTATAGCGCTATGACATCACAGACGGTGGTGCTCGGTGGCTCACTTGGCATCAGTGATATCGAGCAAGTTATCGGTAATGGTGCAGGCTTTGTAATGCATGGTATGGATGGCGCGGTGAATACATGGACCATTACTGGGCAGAATTTCGGCAGCGTGTCCGCTGGCGCTGAAAATCTGACGTTTATAAACTTCCATAGTCTAGAAGGCGGTAACGATATTGATAACTTTATCGTTACCGGCGACGGTTCAATTTCCGGCCTGATCAGCGGCGGCGTGGGTCCCGATACCCTGTCTATCGATCTTACAGGTCGTACTTCATCAACAGGGCAAATCAATTTCGATGGCGGTGATGAACCCGGCGCCCCCGGCGATAGAATAACGGTGACAGGTCCGGCAGGCATTTACAACGAGACCTTCCGGGCCAATCAGTTTGTGGCCAATCTTTCCGACTACTTCGACCAGCTCGCATACAGCAGCAATAATGCGAGCCTTGTCGTGAACTACTATGGGGTTGGCACTGTCACTGACGAAATCGGCGTTAACAGTCTGACGATTCACGGCACCGGACAAGGAACGCTGATACAGCTCGGTGCCAATTCGTTCACGGTGAGTAATAGTTTAAGCGGCACCGTCGACTACGCTGAAGGCAGCAAACAAAACATCACCGTGTTGGCGGACAGCGGCGTGGGAGTGGCTGTCACCGGCGCAGTTCATCTTCCCGGGAACCTTTCAATCACGGCAAACAATCTGACCGGCAATGTCGGCGCAGGCATCACAGCGGGCGCTCTTATCCTGGATTCAGTCGGCGCGGTAGGTAGTGGAACTGCACCTATTGCCACCAATGTCGGTGAATTGTCGGTAGTCAATTCCGGTCCCGTCTACATTGATGAACAGAATAACTTGGCGCTGGTGCAGGTGGACTCGACAGGCTTGGTGGATATCAATGCAGATGGCACCGTATCCAGCAATGCCGCTCTGCGCGCCAGCGGCGGCCTGAATATCAACGCATCCGGTAATATTATCCTGAGCGGGGATAACATATTCAGCGGCGCTCTGAACTTCATATCGTTCGGCGATATCACGCTCGCCGGGAACAATCAAATCAGCGGCCCCATTTCCCTATCTGAGGGAAATGCCGATTCCTCTAGTAATAACAATACCTTCACCCTGAATAATGTCGGGCAGACGATTCTGGCTAATGTGTCGGTACAAAACCTTGACGTCACATCAACGGGTGATATCACCGATTCAGGCACAATCGTTTCCACAGGTACGGCCACCTTTGAATCAGACAGGAACGTCGTTTTGGATGACGGTAGTAACGACTTTAATGTAGTAAATCTCACCGGGACGGATACGGCGGAAATTGTCGATGTCAACAACATCGGGCTTGGTAGTCTGAACGCTGACGTAGTTTCAGTCACGGCCGGTAATCAGATCACGGATGCCAATGGTGGTGTGATGAACGTTACCGCGAACAGTGTGATATTGCGCGCTAGTGACGGTATTGGAGCTGGTGCGGTCAACGTGACATTTACAGGCGATCAAGGGGCGTTTTCTGTGGTTGATACTGACGCCATTGAAACTAGCACGGCAAATCTAAGTGTGATTAACGAGATTGGCGGCACTGTTAACATAAACAATAACAGTAACGTAACCATTCGCGATCTGCGCAATCACGGAGATATCATTCTAACAAACACTGGTGCAATTGATTTCGCTGTTACGACAGCGCCCGATAGGCTTGGGGCGGTAGATGCAAATTATGGCGGCAATGTTACCGATCCGATATATGCGGGAGATGTGGCGATTTCAGGAAACGGCTTGCACAACGTGACGACACAGGGTTTTGGGATGCTGGAGTCAGATATTACCGCTGAAAGTCTTTTGGTGAACGGTGTCACCCAGTTCGGCACGCAAGAACGCCCCATTCGATTGCGCGTCAATCGACAGTTCACACTCCTGTCCAGCGGTGGTGCAGTAACCTATCCGAGTGGGAGGCCCGCTAATGTCACGGCTCCGGAAAATTTGATTACGATGGATGGGAGTATGTTGTTTTCCGGTCAGCAACTCATAGATATCGAGTCACTGGGTGAGGTGGATGAGGCGATATTTACCGAAGTGCGCAATTACTACTACGATGATGTTGCGATAATGATGCCTGCCGACCAGCGTATGACTGATGACGACGACGAAGAAGAGCGGCGCCGGCATCAAGCTGTTAATTAGGGCAGGTAGCGCAATATCATGAAATTGGCCATCGATATACTCATGACATTCATCGTCATGTACTGGCCTGGACTGATAATGTTCTCGCCTATTAGATGCGCCAAGTTCTGAATATTACCGATCCGAGGTGTCACGTTGATGGACTGGTGCGTGCACTTGGGCCGATTTTTCTAACATTCTGCTCAAGCAAGGATGTGATGTTGATAAGTAGGGTGAACGATTTGTATTTAAGGGCAGTATTGTTGGGTCTTTTGGCATTATTTTCCGTAGAGGTCGGGGCTATGGGGCTGTTTGATTTCATGAAAGTGTGCCTGTTTTCAGAGGTTAAAGGCGTGGTGACGCTGGAAGGCAAGCCTGTTGTCAGGGCTGAGCTTGTCAGGACCGCCAAGATTGGTGAGAAGACGCATGCAGACAGGACGACGACGGACGAAAATGGCCGATTTCAGTTTCCAGCGATGTATACACACTCAGTATATAAAATAGCGCCGGTTGAGCCATATATAGATCAGAAGATAAAAATACTGGCTGACGGCAAAGAGTTTTTGGCGTGGAACGTGGACAAGCGAAATTATGATTTGGATGGTGAGTTGCGGCATTACGATTCGGGTGTCCAGGTAAACGTAAAGCCGAACATCCGATGCGAGCTTAGTACTGAGGAAAGAGGGAAGAGATTCGGTGCAAGGGTATTGTGGGGGGTTTGCGAGTTGGACTAGGTAAAATGGGCCGCAATGATTTAGAGGGATTGTAGATATGAAAATATTGACACCGGAAGACGCATCGATAGCGGCAGATACTGCTTATCGTATTATTGATAATACTGATGTGGCGCGCGCCTTCTATGACTCAGAAATTAAGAATAAGTTTGTCCTTACAGATGATACACGGTTTGAGGGGATCGCTGGTGCGTCTGTATTCCGGTATAAATCTGGATTTGGTGTGATGGCGACTGGAAAGGACGAGCATCAGGGCCAGGCGTTGCTCGCAATACGAGGCACAGAAAGCATCCCAAGAGACTTGTTTCTGACGGACCTCAATATTGGTTTGCAGCCATCGTCTACCAATATGTGGGTGCATGCCGGTTTCAACAAAGTCTTTGAGTCATTCAAGAAGGACATCTTGCGGTTTTGCGATAAGCACAATCCAACAACAGTACATTGTGTGGGCCACAGTCTTGGTGGTGGACTCGCCACCATGGCGGCTGATTTCTTACGGCATGAGAATATCGCCCAACCTGTTTTGTATACCTTTGGCAGTCCCCGTGTCGGTGGCGAGCAGTTCGCGCAGCGGCTTACCGAAAATATCGGCGAGGCCAATATTTTTCGTGTATATCACAAATCGGATATTGTCAGTATGGTGCCGTTGTGGCCGTTTATGCATGTACCACAGCCTGGTACCGAGTGTTTCATAGAAAGCCCAGGTATACCTTGGATTACCTATCATGCTATGGATAAGTATGTTGGTGCGTGTTCGGGAAAGAAAGATTGGGACTTGCTGCGTCGAAAGGAGCCATCGATTAACTGGAATGCGGAAGTTGAGCGATGGCTGTCATCCAGCAATCCGGTGTCGTTTACCTACCATAGCATGGTGATGATAAATAAGGCGACGCTATTCATCTTGAAAAAGATTATGCATTCCACCTTGATTGTCGCTCAAGCATACCTTTCCAACGGACTCACGTTTCTGGATGTGTTGGCGATGATGCTGCATAAGGGGCTCCAGATGTCGGTCGAAGTCTCTGGATACGTCATTGGTCTGATGCGACGAATATTGTCAATGTTGAATTCTACGGTGCGGGTTGTTGGGGATATTACCGTTCAGTTTATCCGGTGGGTATTTATGCAGTTAATTCAGTCGGTTTATAGGCTGGCAAACATGGCATTCGATATGGTTTATCGCAGATAATTTCGCTTTGGCCATCATTTTGCATTTCAGGTTTTTAGAGTATTAATGAAAATATCAATGCGTTATTTAGGTTACGGCATCCTGCCGTGTCTGTTCGTATCCGCCATAGGCCTGTCCACCAGTGTTCCGGTGCACGCCGAGTTTCTTCAGATGCCGGAAATCGTTCAGATGCCCGAGCTGCGTAAGGAGTCGTTGTTGCGCGATGTCGATATTCCGGCGGTGCGCGAGCGCGATCCGGATCCGGAAGGCGGTCCGCGCCTGGCGGTGTCGGAGTTTCGTATTCAGGGCCTGGTGGAATACCCGGAACTGGGTATCACACGTGAGACCATCAGACAGTTGACCGAGCAGATACGCTTCAAGCTCATGGAGGAGGGCAAGCAGCTGGAGTCTGGTTATACCATTCGCGAGCTGGGTGAGGTGTCCGATCTTCTGGTCGATATCGAGGAGGAATCAAAGGAGCGGCACGTTACGCCACTGGATGTGCAGCGTCTGGTTTGGCTGGTGCGCGAGCAGCGCGGCAAGCGCGGCATTACCATCGGCCAGATTGAGTCGGTCGCCAGTACCATCACCCGTTTTTACCGTGAGCGTGGCTTTGTTCTGGCCAAGGCCTATATCCCGAAGCAGGAGGTGCGCGACGGTATCGTCAACCTGACGCTGCTGCTCGGCATGTTGGGTGAGGTCGCTGTCCACGGTAACGAGATGTACGATGCCGAGGACTTGCAGGCGGTGTTCAAGAACATGATGGGCATGCCGGTGACCAGTGCGGCGGTGGAGGAAAAACTGTTTCTCATCAACAATTTCCCCGGTGTTACCGTCGATGGCTATTTTGAGCCCGGTTACCAGGTCGGCGATACCCGCATGAACATTAATGTGAGGAGTGAACGCCGCTATAACGCGAACGTGCGAGTGGACAATCACGGTACAGAAGAGTCTGGCTTGTATCGCTTCTATGTGGATGGGCAGGCGAATAACCTGCTGGGCATGGCCGATATGTTGAAGGCCAGTTATCTGCTGGCCGAGCAACCGGCCAACACCACCTATTACAGTTTGAACTACGAGCTGAACCTGTTTCACCCGCGCTTTCGCTTTGGCGTGGAGACCTCCAAGAACCAGTTCGTCGTCGACCAGTCGGCGATTGCTGCTAACGTTGACCTTAAGGGTAATGTATTTGTAAATGCGGCAGACCTCAAGTACCTGCACCGGCGCAGTCGCACCAATAATCAGACCTATGTATTGCGCTACGAGGAGATATCGTCGGACCTGCAAATCGGCAATATCCCGGATATCGGCAATGCGCTGGACGACAAGCAGCGCAATACCTCTTTGCTCTACCAGTTCGATTTTCTGCAGGAAGAGAAGCGGCGCCTGCATCAGGGCCAACTCAAGCTGACTTCGGGCAGCTTTGTGTATGGCGAGGATCCCGGCCAGGATCCCAATTATGTAACCTTGAATGCGGACTATTCCATGCTTTCGTTCTGGAAAGTCCCCTTCTTTGACGCCGATACTCGACTGATTTACCGTGCCAATCTTCAATACGCAGGGAAGAATCTTTCATCGATTACACGATTTTCCCTGGCCGGACCCACGCGGGCGCGGGCATACAGCCCCAGTACATTCACCGCGGATGATGCGGTCTATTTCGGCGTGGATTGGATCTTCAACAGCCCGGATTGGTGGGATTTCAATATTACCGAGCGCGTCAACTTCAAAACCATAACAAAACCATTTGTTTTTGTTGACTATAGCTATGGCCTGCAGCACACCCTGCAGGCCGGTGAGGCGGACGGTACGGCCCAGTTGGTCGATGCCGGTTTAGGCTTGCAGTTTTCCCATGGAAACGCCTTCAGCGGCAACCTTATGGCGGCGGTCCCCGTCGCGAAATCGTTCAAGGGGACGGCGGGCGCGCCAGAGATCGATGGCTACCGCATAGTGTTCGATTTTCAATACGGATTTTGATGTGTATCTCTGTGACCAGGTTCGAAATTTTCGGTTTATACAAGTGGTCTGGATCTCTTGACGCGTGTCGGGATGTGACTATAATCACCCTATTCATCTTAGATGAATTCCCGTGTGGTAAGCGTTTGACCGGCAACAATTTATAACGTTTTAGTATGTTGTTGCCGGGCAGGCGCTTACATGGAACCACACGTGGGTAAGTGCTTTTTCTGAGGCTTAACAAAAAGGGAAGAAACAATGGCTATCTACTTGAAGCTCGGTAATGTAAAAGGGAATGTCACGGCAGCTGGCTATGAAGGCGAAATCGCGCTTCTGTCGGTAAATATGGGTGTGTCACGCAACATCTCGATGGAGCCTGGCAACCTGTCCAATCGTGAGTCATCCAAACCCCATGTGTCTGAAATCACCCTGACCAAGCAGGCGGATAACTCCGTTGCTGCAATTTTCAAGGAAGCCTTGATTGGTTCCGCCGGTCAGGAAGCGGTGATTACCTTTGTCCGCACCGGCGCCGACAAGGTGCAGGAATTCATGTCCTACAAGCTCAAGGATTGCATCATCAGCAGCTACAACATCTCCGCTCAAGGTGATGAAGAGCCGCTGGAGAACATCTCTCTGAGCTTCTCCCGGATTGAGGTCAGCTACAAGGATCATGACTCGTCCAACAAGTCGGGCAATCCGCAGCGCGTCATGTACGACCTCACGTCAGCCAAGGCCGCATAAGAGCAATTTCGGCGGATACGGTACTGTCTCCATCTTCGCGATGGAGACAGTATTTAACCCAAGCACGAACGATTCAGATTCCTGCCGAACAGGATGTAGTCGCGTAATGTCTCAGGGTGAGAGAGCAGAATATGGATCAATATACGCAGGATAGCCGTTTAATTTCGATCGAAACGAAATTAGGGAAGGATGAGCTGCTGCTCACTTCTTTCGAAGGCGCTGAACACGTCTCCAATCTCTTCGAATACCGTCTTGCGGCGATATCAACGAATCATGATATCAAGCCGGAAGACATTATCGGCGAAGAAGTCACCGTCACCATCAATACCAAGAACAAGGTATCGTTTCACGGCTTCATCAATACGTTTTCCTACGGTGAAATGCAGGCCCACAATATGCGGGAGTACCGTTTCACCATGGTGCCCTGGTTGTGGTTTCTCTCCCGGACCGAAAACAGGCGCATCTTCCAGAACAAGAACACCAAAGACATTGTCACTCAGATCTTTTCCGATCTGGGATTCAAGGATTTCGAATTCAAGGCGCAGGGTGGCGTTCCGCGCGAATATTGCGTGCAATACGGCGAGAGCGACCTGCACTTCGTCTCGCGGCTGCTGGAAGAGGAAGGCATAGCCTACTACTTCAAGCAGAATGCGAAAAAGCACACGCTCGTACTGGTGGATCAGAAGAACGCCTACGAGATGTGCATCGATACCAACCTGACCTATTCCCGCGGTTCCACGCCGGATAACCAGCTCACGCGCTGGAGCCACAATTACGAATTCCGCAAGGGCGTATGGACGCTCAACGATTATAACTTCAAGGAACCGGCCAAGAGCCAACTGGCCGAGGCCAAGACCACCAGCAAGTTCAGTAACGTAGCCAATTACCAGCACTATGAATACCCGGCGGTGTACGACTTCCCCTCGAACCGCGAGCTGGTGAACATCCGCATGGATGCCGAGGAGGTGCCGATGAACAGCATCGCCGGCGCCAGTACCTGCAGCACGTTCTATGCCGGTGGCATGTTCAAATTGGACAAGCACGAGGCCAAGGAGGAGCGTGGCACCTACCTGCTCACCTCGGTTACGCACTCCGCGAGTGACTCCTCGTATTACACCGGTGAGGGCGGCAGCGCCCACTACCGCAATACCTTCACCTGTATCCCGTCCAGTGTGCACTTCCGTCCCCTGCCCATACATAAGCGCCCGGTCATGCGCGGCCCGCAGTCGGCCATGGTCACCGGCCCCGCGGGGGAAGAGATTTA
>Ga0299912_10003214_pt1 | contig 13376 bp, 13 predicted proteins | sample RVTome_2_FD_207667 | JGI IMG/M metagenome (GOLD analysis project Ga0299912, IMG submission 207667) | Soil microbial communities from uranium-contaminated site in the Upper Colorado River Basin, Wyoming, United States - RVT95D214 (version 2) ...
TAATGTGGATGCTATTGCAACCTTGCGTTTTTCACCGATGCTCAACTGATGCGGCGATCTATCCAATAAATCTTTGATATTCAGGATACGAATCAGTTCATCGAGACGCCTCTCAATCACCTTTTTGTCGACCCTCAGCTGCAGCGGCCCAAAGCATATGTCTTCTTTTACCGTCGGGCAAAACAATTGAACGTCGGAATTCTGAAACACCAATCCCACTTTCTTTCTAAAATTCACAGAGAAGTCTTTCTCGTTCAAAAGGCTCTCATTTAATTCACTGCCAAAGGCCTTCATGGTGCCTTTATCAGGGAAGATAAGCCCGTCCAGCATATGCAAGAGCGTTGATTTGCCGGAGCCGTTGGCGCCGATGATCGTTATTCGCTCTCCCCGCCGGATGGTGATATCTATGCCGCATAAGGCGGGATATCTCCCGAGATACGAAAAATAAACGTCCTTTAATTCAAAGATTAGTTTATTATTCATGCTAACCGTTTCATGTCTTGAGGCGATAGTTTAAATATATCATCGCCGCAGATATTACTGCAACGAAGAATAGCCAAAACCCATCCTTTATGGTGATCTTATAATCATCCATGACAACCGGCTCTCCTTGATATCCCCTTGAGAGCATCGCTTTGTACACTGCTTCATTGAGCTGATACGAGCGATTCCACAGATAGGCGATGTTCCACGCTACGATATGCTGCCCTCTTTTGTAGTGAACCTTTGTTCCCACCCGGCTCTTGATGGCAAGATAGACGTTTTCGATCATCTCGACAAAGAGATAGATATATCGGTAGCACATCCCGAGGGTCATCACAAAGACTTGGGGTATGCCAAAAACACGTAAAACCTTGAGCAGCTCAAAATGCTTCGTCGTAACACTCAAAAGAACGGCAAACGATACGGAGGTGAGCACGCGCATGATAAACAAGAGCGCCCCAAACAATCCTTGGCGGGTGATGATGAGTTTTATGCCGACGATCTTGAACGCAAGGAGCGGTTCACCGGGGCTAACGACATGAAACAGGGCAGGAATGGCGATCAGGAGCGAAAACAAGGGGATAAATATCCAGGTCCGCTTCAAGAAAAATCCCAAATTGATTTTAGAGCAGAGCGTCAGCAATAAACATAACGCATACAGGCATGCTATTATAAGGATATTCTTGGTAAACAGTATTTGCATGAGGAAAAGAAGGAAGGTTAAGGTCTTGACTCGCGGATCTAAGGATTGCAAAAGGCCCTTCCGTGATGCATAGTCTTCTGCAAAAATCGATTCCTTTAAAAATGATAGAGCGCCCCTGATGGAGCGCTCTATGAACGTATTGTTTTTAAACACCCCTACTTACCCTTCTTGGTCAACAGCTTGCCTACCAGTAGTGATGCGCCAATGGTAACGGCTATACCCGTTATGGCCGATATGATATACGCAAGGCTGAGATGCGACAGACTTTTTCCCTCCGATCCCTTGAAGGCGTAATCGGGCAGAGGGGCATTCCATAAGGGCGCGAGTTTTTCCAACCCCTTGGGGATATAGCCGACGAGCTCCTTTATTTCATCGATTCCCCACTCACCCCAGGCAGCACCTGCCTTAAAATGTTCGGGGAGCAATAACCCGAGGGGAGAGAGGAGGATCAAGACGCCTAATCCTATCCACAATTTGGTCGTGATTTTCATGGTTATCCCCTCCCTTCTTGAAGCAGCTCGGGCGCCTGTTTTTGTAAAAACTTTATCACGAGGGCGCTTACAATGGCCTCGACCCAACCGAATATCAGGAGGTGCTCGCCTGTCATTGCCGTCACTGCTATAGTCAATCCATAGGGAGAATAGAGGGCCTGCCCGTCAGCTGTATGGTGCAACAAGGGTTGCAACCCGAATTCAACCCCGGCCAAAAAAGCCGCTGCATTAAGACCTACATAGCCCGCCACCCCTGCTGCCCACACCCTTCTGTTTGAACCGACAGGGGCGTTGAGGCTCAGCGCCTTGTAGATATAGTAACCCACAAAGGGTAACACAAAGGCCATGTTAAAACAATTAGCCCCTATGGCCGTAATGCCTCCGTCTCCGAATAACAATGCTTGGACGACCAAGGCCACGGTGATGGCGATGCAAGCTGCCCACGGCCCAAGCAGGATGGCTGCCAAGACACCGCCGACTGCATGCCCGGTGGAGCCGCCGGGTATGGGGATATTGAACATCATAATCACAAAGCTGAAGGCGGCGCCGATGCCCAACAGGGGAACCTGTTTTGCCTTGAGGGTCTTCTTCACTATCCTGGCGGCAACGGTCCATATCGGCAGCATCGCCGCATAAAAAAAACCACAGGTCGCCGGTCCCAGATATCCGTCTGGTATGTGCATGTCTTTTCCTTTCTCATTTAAAATGTGTAGACACAGGTTAAAGCTACTGAGTCGTTGGCATCTGTGTTAGTGCCCATGACAACCCTCTGGTACCCCAGGAGTATTTGAAACTTATCACAAGCCCAGCCTAGTGCAGGGGAGATTATGAGATATTTCACATTAGAGTTAGGGATTCTTACGCCATCCTCTTTTATGTCTCCCTGGAAGAACGCATTCGCTTCCATCATGAGATTGAATCCCCAGGGCAGGAAATATTCCACAGCAAAATCACACGTGAGGTAGTTGGCATACCACGTCTTGATACCATTCACGCGCACCCGCCGCGGGAAACTATAGATGACATCAGCGTGGAATATAAACGGCTTAAGCTTTTTGGTCACAATCAAGCCGAATCCGGGATCCCAGGAACCCGTGCCCATTACATCTGCCCCGAGCTTCTCCGCATCTTCGTGCTGATATTTACCGGTGGGTATTTTCACTTGAAGCAAAGCCGTTAGCTGAGGAAACCACTTTTTTTCGTCAAGGGCACAATAGCGCAAGAAAAGGAAGCTATCGCCAAAACCATCGGCATGCGCAGATGCACCGCCCTGTTTAATATAATTTTCCTGATAGACTGTCTGCGCGTCAACTTCAAGCCTATCGATGATACCATACTGTAGAAATAGCTGTTCCTGAAACTGATATTCCTGATCACCCTTAGACAAAGGGTTATAGTGACCTTTAGCATCGAACTCGCCACGCGTCTGGCTATAGAAGAAAAAGGGCTGAATTACAAATTTACCCTTGCCGCATAACGGGGCCGTCCAGGTAGTGATCGACCCTGCCGAAGGCAGGTTCCACTCTTCCTGGGTTGCTGGCGTCTCTTTAGAGGCGGCATCTGCCTCTTTTTGGGCTACAGGTGCCTCTTGGGCAATGACATTTTGCTCTACGATGACGAGCGAGAAACACATGAGAAAGAAGAACATAATTTTTGGTAGCATGCATAGCTCCCTTCGTGCTATTAATATTTTATTCGTGCTACTCAGCGACAAAAAAATAATACCCCCTTAGGAGATATCCTTGCCTGTCGTGGACATGCTTAATGTCCCATGTTTCACTCCTTTTACTGATTTCAAGCTGTCGGCTATTTTTTGAGCCTCTTTGGGAGAACCTTTGAATGCAATGATCTCCAGGCAATTGCTGTGATCCAAATGAACGTGCTGAGAAGAGATGATCAGAGTGCCGAAATCATGCTGGATATCCATAAGCTTATTGACCAATTCCCTTTTGTGGTGGTCGTAGATGAGCGTGATGGCGCCAGCGATCTCCTTGCCCTCTTGCCATTGCTTTTGCACCAGTTCCTGGCGCATCAAATCCCTAAAGGCCTCGGAACGCGAGGTATAGTTTCTGTCTCTTACTAGCCGGTCAAATTTGTCTAATAATTCTTGGTCCAGTGATACCCCAAATCTGACAAGTTTTGTCATGCAGCTTCCTCGTGTTACTAATTTTAAAAAAATAGCATGAACTATATCTTATGTCAATCACAATTTTTATAACCTTGACAATAAAGAAGGCACGAGACTATAGTATCCCCTCACGCAACGAGGGGGATATCGTTATGATGACGAAGAAGTGGCGTCGAAAATGGGAGACGGTCGGTGAAAAGCTGACCTTCATTTTCGGCCCTCCCATCATTCTCCTGCTCAGGCTCATACCTTTATCAGGGGTCTACCTGTTGGGCAGGTTTTTTGCAAGCGTGGTGGATATCTTTCCAGGCAGGAGGAAGAAGATCGCCATGGCCAACTTGCGCTTGGTCTTCGGAACACGAAAGGGTGAAGAAGAGATCAGCGCCATCTATAGAGAGTGCCTTACCAGGACCGTCACGAGTTTCCTGGAGGCAATGAAATTTTGCTTGCTCCCTCGACCCGTGGCAAAGGGGCTTATCGAGATAGTGGGGAAAGAACACCTGGATGCAACGCTCAAGAAAGGGAAAGGAATTATCATCGCCGGGCTCCATCTAGGTAACTTCCCCTTGCTCGCGGCTAAACTGGCCCTCGAAGGATATCCTATCTCGGTCATCATCAAGAAACCAAGAAACAGATACATAGCTCAGCTTTACACCAGCATGACAGATACCGTAGGGGTCGGCTTTATCGACGGCAGGGAGAGGAAGCTGGCGGCGCAACAATCCTTGCGACAGCTGCGTGGCGGAGGGATTGTCTACATCATCATCGACCAAAACCCCCCCTATCCCGACATCATGGTCGATTTTTTCGGGTATGCCGTGCCGTCATTCAAGGGGCCCGTGGTCCTCGCTCTGCGAACAGGTGCCACCATTCTACCCGCCTTTATCGTATACAGTAATGGATGGAGGCAAAAGCTCTTTATTGAAGAACCCTTCGTGCTGGAAACCACGGGGGATCAGGAGCGGGATGTCACCCACAATCTCGCCCGTCTGATGAAGCTCGCCGAGGGATATATCGAGCAATACCCTGAGCAGTGGTGGTGGTGGCACCGGAGGTGGAAGAGGCACATAGACTATAAGCACCTCTGATTTTCGTCGGTTCTTGCCCCAAACGAGGGGACATCCCCCTTCACAGGGAGGCCAAATCTTCTGAGAGGACGGTCTTCATAATCAGGAAGAGCCCCCGTTTTACCTCGGCCTGGAACTCGGGTTTTCGCTCCATCATGGCCTGGGGGGGTAAGGGCTCCCGGAGATCCGTCAGGACCAATCCATTTTTTCGCAGGGTTCGCGCGTAGTCCTCTAAGGTACGGCAGAAATAATAGGTCTCCTGGGTGTCACAGACAAATAAGACATCGCGGGCGGCAAGCCGCAGGTGATAGTTATCCGTCTTCCATGCGATCCGCTTCCCCTTGCCGGTACCCTGCGCATCATCCATGATCCAATCTGCGCCCGGGGTCAAGAAACAGGGGTGGAGCAAGGAGAAGACAAAGATGCCCTGCGGCTTTAAGGCACGGGCGACCTCATGAATGGCGTCCTCATATCGCTTAATAAACATGAGGGCCATGTTGCAGATCGCGATGTCAAATGTCTTGGACGGCACCTGATCCATGCGGCTCGCGTCCCCCACCTGAAACTCTATACAATGCGAAAATTCCTTGTTTCTCCGCTTGGCAATCTCGATCAACGTCTCCGACGCATCGATGCCGGTTATCCGGATGTTCCCCTTGGCCAACTCTGCCAGCTTCCGCGACAAGTGTCCCTCCCCGCACGCCACATCGAGGACAGCCTTGCCTTCAACCGGGCCGAGCAGATCGAGAATAGCCGGGTTGATCATATACTTGTGGAAGAATTCCTCGTGCCGCTCAAAGCGCGAGGCAAACTCCTCACCAGCCGCATCCCAGCCTTTAATCGCATCTTCCTGGCTGATGGCGTCGGGCGATACTAGTTTTTCTTTGCTCATCGCATTCTTCTCACGTTAAAAACCGCTCAGCTCCATGAAGAGGAAGCTGTCCATAATCTCGTCCCGGAAGAGCTCCATCACCCGATTTCTCACCTCGAAGAACTGATCGCTCTCGGTTACCTTATAGTCCCGAGGTCGGGGGAGGTTGGTCTCGATTACCTCCACCACGCGGGCGGGCCTCTTGCTGAAGACGACCACCTTGTCGGCCAGGTAGACCGCCTCATGGATGTTGTGAGATATGAAGAGGACGGTCACCCCGGTCTTTTCCCAGACCTCCATGATCTTGTCGTGCATGTAGAGGGTCGTCTGGAAGTCGAGGGAGCTGAAGGGCTCATCCAGGAGAAGGATATCCGGCTCATAGACCAGGGCCCTGAGAATGCCGAGCATCTGCTGCTGCCCTCCGCTGAGCTCATAGGGATAGGCGTCCTCACGCACGCTCATATCGAGCCGCCAGAGGAACTCGTCCACCTTCTTCCTCCGCTCCCGTCGGGGAACCCCGTCGAGCTCCATGGCGACCATGAGGTTGCCGAGACAGGTACGCCAGGGGAAGAGGGATTCTCGGTAGTTCTGGAAGACGTATCCGATCTTGGCCTCTTTGACCGTCTTCCCCCCGATGAGGATCTTGCCATAGTCCATCTCCTCAAGGTCGGAGAGCATACGGAAGAAGGTGCTCTTGCCGCAGCCGTTGGGTCCCACGATGGTGACGAACTCTCCTTTCTTGGCGGTGAAGGAGATGTTGTCGAGCACCCGCAGGCCCCCGCTCCCCAAACGGGGATCAGGGGCCGTGTCGTAGTGCTTGCTTACGCCGTGAACGTAGAGGTATGGTCTTTCCTGAGCCATCTTATTCGTAGTAGAGCGCGGTGGTATCGACCTTCTTTTGATACGCCCCCTCCTTATAGAGGACATCGAAGTAGAGCTGCGGGGCCTTCTTATCCAGATCCTTTATCTTGATCCACTTCTCAAAGGGGATCCGGGCAGCCACCGGCGGGGGCAGCGGGGCGTATTTTGACAGAAAACCCCTTGCCTCCTGTTCATTGGCCTTGATGTAGTCCGCTCCTTTTTCGATGGCGGCCTTGACCTTCTTGGCCACCTCGGGCCTCTCCTGCAGGAACTTGGCAGAGAAGGAAAAGGCGCCTCCGACGATACCCTTCTTCAAGCCGAGCAATGTGCAGGGGCTCTTTATGAGATACCTGCCGATGCCTTGATAGACTGCTATCATGCCGAAAGGCTCGGGGCTGAAAAAGGCATCGATCTGACCAGCTGCCAGGGCTGGGACGATATTGGGCGGGGCAATCTCGGTAAATATGACTGTCTCAGGGGCCAGCTTGGTGCGGATGATCGCCTTGGCCAGGGCAACAGAGGTGGCACCGGGGAAGGTCCCCACCTTCTTCCCCTTCAAGCCCTTGAGGTCCTTCAGCGACGAGTCCTTCTTGACCACCACCACCATGGTGTTGTCCACATTGGAATCGGCCGCGTAGACGAGAAAGATCTTGAATTTGTCCGGCACCGCCTGCGCGGCAAACCAGTGGCCGGTGATGGCGCTCATGCAGTTGGCATCGATCCTGCCCGCCACCAGGGCATCGATGATCTCCGTCCCCGACTGGAAGGGGATCAGCTCCACCTGCAATCCCTGCTCAGTAAAGAAGCCCTTTTCCATCGCTACATAGGTGGGGAGGCTCGGCACTATGGTGAGGTGACCTATCGTTACCTTCTCAGCGCTCAATGCCAGCCCTGCTGTCATAACCAGGAAAACCATGAGTAAAACCGAAACGAATCTCTTCATGTAACCCTCCTTAAATTTTTTTCACACGTTTTAGTCTTCATAGTACAACTTCGTGGTATCAAGCCACTCCTTGTAAGCCCCTTCTTTATACAGGAGATCAAAGTATTTCTGTGTCGACTTCTTGTTAAGCTTCTCGATCTTGATCCAGTATTGGATAGGCACCTTCATAGCAACCGGCTCGGTTATCCCTATGTATTTTACCAGCAGGGGCCGTAAGGCATCTTTGTCCTTATTGATAAGGTCGGCGGCCTTGTCGTAAGCGGCCTTAAGCTTCTTGGCTCGCTCCGGGTTCTCTTTTATAAATTGAGTGGAAAAGCCATAGGCCGCTCCGGCGAATCCCTCTTTAATGCCGAGCAGACCCAACGGCTCCTTTACCAGATCCCTCCCGACGCCCTGAGATCTGGCCATCATCCCCATGGGCTCGGGGGCAAAGAAGGCGTCGATCTGTCCGGCTGCCAAGGCGGAGATGAGGTTGGGCGGGGGGAGTTCCGTGTAGATGGCGCCCTCCGGGTCCATCTGCGTGCGGATGATGGCCTTGGCCAAGGCGATGGAGGTGGCACCGGGGTAGGTACCGACCTTCTTGCCCTTAAGGTCCTTTAAGCCCTTCAGGGGGGAATCCTTTTTCACTATCGCCACAAAGGTCGGGTTCGCCAGAGAAGGTGTCCCATACGTCAAAAAGATCTTGAACCGATCAGAAGCCGCCTGCGCGGCAAACCAGAACCCAGTAATGGAATTGCTGCCGATGACGTCAATCCTCCCTGCAATCAGGGCGTCCGTGATGGCCGTACCGGAATCAAAGGGGATCAACTCCACCTTGAGTCCCTGCTGTTCGAAGAAGCCCTTGTCCTGCGCCACAAAGGTCGCCAGGCTCGTCGTGATGCGTAGATAGCCGATCTTCACCGCCTCTGCTGCACTTGCAGGCAGCGACGCACCCACGATCAAGACGAGCGCCACCATCAATACAGCCAATCTCTTCATGTTCTTCATACCCTGTCCCTCCTTTTTAATCTATGATTTTTTATGCTATCCAGAAGCTCTTTAGTAATAATAGAGCTCGGTCGTATCGACCCGCTCTTTATAGGCCCCTTCTTTGTACAGGAGGTCGAAGTACTCCTGGCCCGCCCTCTTGTCGTACTCGTCGAGCTTTATCCACTGATCAAAGCTGATGGACATGGCGACGGCCTCAGGGAGACCGGTGTACTTGACCAGGTAAGGCCGGACCTCCTTTTCATTGGACCGGATATAATCAACGGCCTTGTCCAAGCAGGCCTTCAGCTTCCTGGCTTGTTCAGGCCTCTTCTGCAGGAGCTTGGCCGAAAAGGCAAAGGCGGCACCCGGGATCCCCCTCCTCAACTGCAAAAGGACCAACGGGCCTTTCATGAGATATCTTCCCACCCCCTGAGCGACTGCGATCATGCCGGAGGGCTCAGGGGCAAAGAAGGCGTCTATCTGGCCGGCTGCCAGGGTCTGGATCATATTGGGGGGTGCGATCTCGGTGAAGATGACCTTCGCCGGGTCTATCTGCGTGCGGATGACCGCCCTGGCCAGGGCCACAGAAGAGCCACCGGGATAGGTCCCCACCTTCTTGCCCTTGAGGTCCTTGAAACCCTTTAGCGGTGAGCCCTTCTTGACCACCACGGAAAAGGAGTTGTCTTCCTTATTATCGAAGGTTGTTCCATACAGGAGAAAGATCTTGAGCCGTTCCGGCGCCCTCAGCGCAGCGTACCACAACCCGTCGGTGCCGGTGCAGGCAATGCAATCGATCCTCCCTGCCATCAGGGCTTCGATGATGGCCGTGCCTGAATCAAAAGGCATCAGCTCCACCTTCAACCCCTCCTGGGTGAAAAAGCCCTTGTCCTGCGCCACATAAGTGGGGAGGCTCATCACAATGCGCAGATAGCCGATCTTCACCGGCTCTTCTGCGGCAAAGACTCCTGAGGTTGCCCCTAACAGAAAGATCGCCATTGCTATGAGAGCTACTATCTTTTTCATATCTCTCTTCCTTTTTGTTAGGTTATGCGATCGTACAACAACCTTGAACCACACCCATTCTTCAGGTCCTGCATCTATCTGCCGGCCCAGTGGATCACCTTGTCCTCCAGCTTGACAAACCCCTGGTTGATAAAGTACCCGATGAGGCCCGCCAAGACAATGTAGGCGTACATGTCGGGTATCTGGTAGGTCATGTGAGAGTTGTAGATCAGATATCCCAACCCTCGTGTGGTCCCGATAAACATCTCCAGGACCACGACGATGATGAGGCTCAGCGAGAGGGCAAGTCTGAGCCCTGCGGCTATCTGGGGGAGGGCCTCAGGCAGGACGACCTTGGCCATGATATAGGTCTCCGATGCCTTCATGGTCTCCGCCACCATCTTGCGGGTGCGGCTGCCTCCATGGACCCCGTACGTGGTATTGACCAGGATGAGCAGTGCGCAGCCGAAGACCACTAAGGCGATCTTGGACCCATCCCCGAGGCCGAAGGCGAGCATAAAGAGGGGGAACATGGCAGTAGCAGGGAAGGAGCGGAAGAAATCGATGATGAACTCCACCGATTCATAGATCTTCTCCCAATAGCCGAGGATGATACCCAACGGCACCCCAATGCCTACTGCTATGGCATACCCTGCCATCATGCGATAAAAGGTCATCACGATGTGCTCGTATGTCACTGCCTTGGAGAGCAGTATCGCGAGCTGTTTTCCTACGGTCAGCGGCGTGGGAAGGAAGAAGGGATCCACCAGCTTGGTGATCGTGACGAGAAGCCAGACAGCGACGAGGGCGAGCGGTCCGATCCACTTTTTATGGTCTCCCAGAAACTCCCAATACTTTTTCAACCCCTCCTCGACAATCTTTAATTCCCGCTTGGCCACCTTGCCGGTGCGGGATCGGGGGAGGCTGTCGCGAAATTCGATGACCTTCGGAAGTTTAAAGTTGGCGATCCGCTCACGGCAGAACCGCATCAGCTCCCGCTTGGAGACCTCTTCCCCAAGTTTGGGGACGATTACAGCCTTCAAGGACTGCCCCCTCTCAGCATCCTGTATCCCCACAACAGCGACCTCAGCCACCTTGTCGTGGGCAATGAGGATATTTTCCAGCTCCGAAGGATAGACGTTCATCCCCCCGATGATGACCATGTCATCAGCACGCCCCAGGATATAAATATAGCCGTCTTCGTCGAACCGCCCCAGATCGCCGGTGTAATACCATCCATCCTTGATTTTATCCGCGGTGGCCTTGGCGTTCTTGAAGTACCCCTTCATGATCTGCGGGCCGCGGGCAATCACCTCTCCCACCTCGCCGGTGGGAAGCTCCTTGCCATCCTTGTCCACGATCTTGATTTCAGCCCTGGGGGCGACACGACCGGCGCTGGCCATCTTGCGGGGGGCATCGTCATAGTGGGTAAGGGTTAGCAAGGGAGAGGTTTCCGTGGCACCATACCCCTGCAGGGCCCGGCAATGAGGGAACTCCTCGACCCACTCCTCCATAAGTTCTTCCGGGACCACCGTTCCCATCATGGAGACATAGTTCAGGCTGCTCACATCATAACGGTCCCGGTTCGGCAGGTTGAGGATCATCTTATAAATGGGGGGTACGGCATGGAAGTAGTTGATCTTGTTCCGCTCTATTTCTTCAAGGATCTTCTTGGGCCTGATCTCGTCGATGATAGCTATGGTGTGGCCCGCTTCCACCAGCAAGTTAAGGACGATCGGCCCTGAGATATGGGACATGGGAAGCACAGACCCCTGTACTTCCGCTCCGCTTATGGGCTTCATGGCCTTCATCGTTTCGGGGAAATAGGTGAGGTGATCGTACGTCAGGATCACCCCCTTTGGCTTGCCTGTGGTGCCCGACGTATAGAGGTAGAGGGCCTCATCTTCCTCGCGCAGGGTGACATTCGGTTCTTTTTTATCCCCCTTCTCTACGATCCGCTCATAGCGGTAGACACCCTCTTCCTTCTCTTTTGCGCCTCCTTCATCCCCCAGCAAAACGACATATTGAAGGTCCTTCTTTTCTCGCAGCATCCGCAGGGCAAAGTTCTTCTGCTTGGCATGGGTGATGATGACCTTTGCCTCTGTCTCGTCGAAGATGGGGGCCATCTCCGCGGGGCTCAGGCGAACATCGAGGATCACGGCGACAACCCCGAGCTTCATCAGGGCGAAGTAGACTACGGCGAACTCGGCGCAGTTGGGGAGCAACATCACTGCGCGGTCGCCCTTTTTCACCCCTTGGGCAAGGAGCCAGTTGGCTAACCTATTGGTCTTGAGGTTGAGATCGGAGAAGGTCATCTGCACCTCGTTACAGATGATGGCAACCTTATCGGGCTTCTCGAGCGCCTGCCGCTGCAGATATTTACCGACGATCATGGTCTTGCGTTACCTCATCAAAGGGTTTAGCCGTGTTAAATCCTCCGCGCGAAAACTCCTTGATTAAATCGCGGACAAACTCCATCTCGGCCTCGGTAGACCGGATGTTATGGGCCGTAATGATATATTCTCGTCTTCGGGTTGCTTCGGGCTCCAATTCCTTCTTCTGTCTATTCAGCAAGTACTTCAACTTACGCAATTCTCGTAATCTCCCCCCCAGTGTCTCCACTACGTCCCGACGAGCAAGAAAGTTGAGAAAATAGAGGGAGATATCGAGGTTAAAAGAGGGGCGATGCAGATACGTGATATTCTTGAGGAGGAGATCCTTAATTTCGTCCTGCCCCTTGGCGGTCAAGCTGTAGACGTCTTTCTTCGGCCTCTTCCCGGAGACCGTGCTCCACTTGGTTACCAGCCCCTCCTGCTCCAGTTTCTTTAATGTATAGTAGAGGGGGGTAGAGGAGACCTCGAAAAAGGGACTGAGGTCCCTTTCCAGGGTTTGCTTCAGGTCATATCCATGAGTGGGCCCTTTCATCAAGAGCCCCATTATCACCAAACGCAGGTCCACCCTTTATTCCAATCTTCAATAGTCAAATTTCACTATTTAAGCATAAAATCTAAAAAAGTTAAAGGGAAATTTTGTGGAGAGGATTAAAGATAACAATACGGGGTGATCGGGACGGGCATCAAGGAGCCTGAGCGTTAGTGAAAGGGGGCAAGGAACTGCTCCATCTTTTATTCGAACGTAAACCCCTTCTCAGTAAAGACCCTCGCGCAGGTATCAACCACCTCAGGGTCATAGATAATACCCCTATTCTTTGCAATCTTCTCTAACGCAACCGCAATGCTGTGGGCAGGTCGGTATGGTCGGTGAGAGGCCATGGCCTCCACCACATCAGCCACCGCCAAGATCCGCGCTTCCAGCATGATCTCTTCCCCCCTAAGCCCCTGGGGATAGCCAGAGCCATCCAGCCGCTCGTGGTGTTGCAGCACGATCTGGGCAACGGGCCAGGGGAATTCTATATCCTTCAATACATTGTAGCCTACCTGGGGATGGGTTTTGATGATATTGAATTCGGTATCGCTTATCCGACCGGACTTGTTGAGGATCTCAGCAGGTACGTTGATCTTGCCGATATCATGGATCAGCCCGGCCATGCGGAGCCCATCAAACTGCTCCTCCGTTAACCCCATTTCCTCGGCAATGGCACAGGCGAGGGTGGTCACCCGTCGTTGATGACCCGCGGTATAAGGATCTTTCATCTCAACCGTCGAGGCAAGGGTGCTGACGGTCGCAATCAACGATTCCCGCAACTTATGGTAACTTCTTTGCAGTTCTTGCTCAGCCTGCTTGCGCTCGGTGATGTCGCGCGCCACGTGCAGGATGGCTTTCTCCTTGCCGAACTTGATAGGACGATCGTTGACTTCGACCACGATCTGCCATCCGCTGCGCGACACGTAGGTTGTC
>Ga0299912_10003215_pt1 | contig 13376 bp, 12 predicted proteins | sample RVTome_2_FD_207667 | JGI IMG/M metagenome (GOLD analysis project Ga0299912, IMG submission 207667) | Soil microbial communities from uranium-contaminated site in the Upper Colorado River Basin, Wyoming, United States - RVT95D214 (version 2) ...
CCCTGGCTCGCAGCTCCGTCTCGGTTCTTCAGTTTCCTGGGCACCGAAGAGTTTTACCTGTTCATTCTGCCCTTCCTCTACTGGTGTGTAGACGTCCGCCTAGGCCTGCGTGTGGGTGTCATCTTGAGCGTGTCCAACAGCCTGAACACCTTTTTTAAATTCGTCTTTCACCAGCCCCGGCCCTCCTGGGTGAGCGATCAAGTGCGGGTGATCAGTGCCGGAGCTTCCTACGGCCTTCCATCTGGCCACGCTCAACACGCCATGACTGTCTGGGGAAAAATAGCCACGTCGGTCAAGGGCTGGATGCGCTGGCTGATGGCGGCCGTCATCTTTCTCATTGGCTTTTCGCGCATCGTGCTGGCTGTTCACTTTCCAACGGATGTGCTGGCCGGTTGGATGATCGGCGGCATGATACTGTGGGCGTTTTTGAAATGGGAAGCGCCCGTGATGGCCTGGTTCAATCGCTTCACACTGGCTCAGAAAATCGACCTGGCCTTTGTGCCACCTGCTGACCCACCTCAATGGGAAATCACTGCCAGACGCGCCATTTCACTTGCACCGGGCGAATCAGCCATCCATCCGCGTGTCACGACAGGCATGGTCGGCGTCGCGGGCACGTTTTTTGGTCTTGTCGCTGGAGCCCTCTTGATCTTTCAGCGAGGCGGATTGGATGCGCGCGGCACGTGGTGGAAACGCGCTGCGCGCTTTGCGCTGGGTGTGATCGGCGTGGCGATCCTGTGGTTGGGACTGCGGAGGGTGTTCCCGCGTGATGCGTCGCTCGTATCCCAAGTGTTGCGTTACCTGCGCTATGCCCTCACCGGCTTTTGGGTCGGTTATGGCGCCCCGTGGGTGTTTATCAAATTGGGACTGCATAACACTACCCATGTTCTTGACCAAGCCGAGCCAAAAAAACAAAACCGGCTTGATACAGGACCCAACCCAATCCCCCGGAAATTTCCATCCAGATGACCGGTGACTTCAGTCTGGCGGTCCATGATGCCCACAGCGATCTTCGGCTGATTTTTCACAGACCACATTATCCTGGTTCCCGCACCTTTTTTCAAGACCTTCTTTCAAGCTTCGGGAAAAGAGAGTAACGGTACGTCTCTGGATTCCCATTCCCGCCAAATGAAAACTTATTTTTGACATAGAAATCTGAGAGGTGTATTCTTTCAAATTCTTCCAATCGATGCCATTGACTCTGCTTTGGCTTAATTTTATACTTTTTTCACAAAAATCGTTGTGTTCAAAAAAGTTACGGGGAAAGACATTCACTGTGCATGTTCTGGTCCCCTTTGGTTAGGTGTATCGCTAGGTCACGAAAACTGGATGAGGAATTTCATCCAAGGAAGGAGTCAAACCATGAAATTCTTAAGAGTCGATATGTCGCGCAAGACCACCCGTTTTGAGGAGGTACCCCAACCTTATCGCGGTTTGGGTGGCCGGGGCTTGACTTCGATTATGATCAACGCCGAAGTGCCTCCGACATGTGATCCCTTGGGCCCGGAAAATAAGCTCATTTTCGCCCCGGGGATTTTAAGCGGAACCAGTTTGGTCAATACCAGCCGAATCTCTGTTGGCGCTAAAAGTCCCTTAACCGGCACCATCAAAGAAAGCAATGCCGGAGGCACCGTCGCCGCGGCCTTGGGGCACCTGGGGATTACGGCCATCATTGTCGAGGGCCAGGCGGCAAAAGGGGAATTGTTTCTCCTGCGGATTGATGAAAAAGGAGAAGCTAGCCTCTTACTAGCCCAGGAATACAAAGGGATGCGGACCTACAGCCTGGTAGATAAATTGCTGAAGACCTATGGAGACAAAACGTCGGTCATGTGCGTTGGCCCGGCTGGGGAATATCTCCTAAAGTCCGCTTCCATTCAGACCTCGGATGTCGATAGCCGCCCCTGCCGATCAGCAGGGCGGGGGGGGCTCGGTGCAGTCATGGGGGCTAAGGGCTTAAAGGCTTTGGTGGTGGATCAGCGGGGAAAAAGTCCCGATGCTATTGCCGATCCAGAGACCTTTAGGGAATCGGCCAAAATCTTTGCCCAAAAGGTTAAAGAGAATCCTTTTAGCGGTCAGTTCCTGCCGAACCTGGGCACTGCCGGATTGGTGTCCGCGGTAAATTCCATGGGTGCCTTCCCCAGCTATAATGCCACCCAAGGGGTTTTTGAAGGCTGGGAAAAGATTAGCGGGGAGACCTTGACCCAGATCATGAAGGAACGCGGCGGCCGCCCCGGCCATATGGGTTGTGCCCAATGCATCATCCACTGCTCCAACATTTACCTGGATAAGCAAGGGAAATATGTTACCTCCTCATTGGAATACGAGACCATCTGGTCCTTTGGCGGCATGACCGGAATAAAGGACATGGATACCATCGCCCGCCTGGACTTCCTCTGCGATGACATTGGGCTGGATACCATAAACACCGGCGTCGCCGTTGCCGTGGCCATGGATGCAGGATACAAAAAATTTGGCGACGTCCAGGCAGCCCTCCAGATGGTGGAAGAAATTGGCCAGGGTACCGAAATGGGCAAGGTGCTGGGAAACGGCCCGGTGGCTGTGGGACGCCATTTCAACCATCACCGGATCCCGGCAGTAAAAGGTCAGAGCATTGCCGCCTATGACCCGAGGGCGATGCAAGGAAACGGCGTTACCTATGCCACCTCGCCCATGGGTGCCGATCATACGGCCGGAAATGTGATCGGCGAATATATGGCCCATCGACTCAATCCTCTAAAGCCCGAAGGCCAGGTCGAGGCCTCGCGAAACGCGCAGATTGCCATGGCCGCGGTAGATTGCACCGGTCTTTGCATCCTGGCAGCAGTTGCCCTGGCGGCGCCGGAAGCAGGGGAAGCCTTTCTCAAGGCCCTGAGTGCCAAATTGGGCACCCCGCTTGGGCCTGATGCCATTCCTCAGTTGGGGATCCGCACCTTACGGGCTGAGAGAGAATTTAATCGCAAGGCGGGCTTCACCAACAAGGATGATCGGCTTCCTGAATTTTTCCATAAGGAAGCGCTACCGCCTCACAATACCCTGTTCGCAATCACCGATGCGGAGCTGGACACCACGTTTGCCTTCTAATGGGTCTCTTAGGTGAAGATCACGTCGTTGGTCTATTGAGTTTTCTTGGGGGGATCGGCGTGAGCGATTGGAGCCTGAATTGGGGTCAAAGCTAAACCATGCACTTGACTCTTCTGGCGCTACCCCGCCCTGCAAGGAGGGGACGTAGGTTCTAAAACAACTTCACAGGCGTCCCCTTCATCGGGTTGATTATTTCTGCAGCAAGGTGTAGATTTTAACTGGTGATCGCGATAGACAAATACCGCTAAGAGACAAGCAGGAATAGTGGAAAATAGAATAGTAGATTTGAGATTGAGCGATTTTGAAAAGGAAGGGCTTTATCTCCGTTTCCCAGATTCAACAAAGTTAGAACTTACGAAAGAAAATATCGAAAAAGTCACGGATAGTTATTGGCAAGACCCTACAAAAATACCCGAAGATAAAAGAAAAGCTGTTGAGTTCCAAAAATGCTACTTTTGCCCTCACAAAAATAAAGAAGACATTTGTGATTCTATCAGACCCATGCTTCCGTTTTTGGATTAAGAGATTTGGAGAAGAATTGAGAGTCTCAAGCGCTAATCAAGTAAGACGCCTAAATTTGGTTTGTAAGAACGACGCGTTCGTGGATGCGTTTGTAAACACCCAATTAGTAACACAATTCCTTATAAATATAGAGGATATTCTTACGAAGTCCTTTAATGATTTTGAGAGGAGTTTCCAAATCCGGCTATAATGACGGTTCTTTTGCTAATTTAACTTCAAAGGTAGAGTCGGAAATGTTTTTGCCTTATTTGTTTTCAAAGTGACTCATTTGAATTTCTATACTTCGGCGAATGCCAATGGGATCAGGCTTGCAATATTTAAATACTCTTCAGATTTGCTTTCATGGGTAACCTCAGTCCTTTTCCTCTAATCATTGCAATTGTGCAGCCCCATTGGCCTTACCCTTGCCTCTGGACATTTTTGCTCAGTCTTAAAAAATGTTTTCAGCAATTCCCTAACTTTTGAAGCCCGGGATGGAGCCATCCACGGGATAACCAAGTTTTTCCCAGTATCCACTCTCTTGTTTTTCCGTAAAGACGATTCGCTCCACCCATTTGACACCTTTGTAGGCATACATTCTGGGGATCACCAGTCGAAGGGGAAAACCATTCTCTGGCGAGAGAGCTTTGCCATTGAGTCCGTAGGTAAGCATCGTTTCTGGTTCAAGAGCCTCTTGGATGGAAAGGCTGTCATGATATTTTCCCCCTGTTGCATAAAAGGAGACATATTTAGCTTTTGGGCTAATCTTCACCTTCAAGAAAATCTCCTTAAGGTGAATGCCTTCCCATTTTTGATCATCCAAACCCCACCCTTCTACACATATAAAGTTTTTCACCTGAATCTTCTTGGGGAGAGCCTGGATTTCATCGAAACGGAGCGTAAGAGGCTTTTCAACCAGTCCTTCAATCTTTAGGCGCCATGTTCTGAGATCAACATGCTGAGTGCCCTCGATTGAACGAATAAGAAATTCCTTGACCCGACTGTATTCAGCGCGTGCCCATCCGATCCCTCTGAAAGCAAAATGGTATAGCCCCAAACCAATGATCCCGAGACAACCCCTTCGAGAAACTGTTATTTGTATCCACTTCAAGATGTGATCCATTAGGACTTCCCACGGAGAATTTTCGGATTTCCCTAACACCCATCTAAATTCTAACCCATCCTTGATATATTGCAAAAGGATTGTGGGTAGGACATTATTGAAAATTTGCACTTCACAATGGTAAAGCGTTGTGATAGAAGACCTGATGCTTCGAAGAGCTAGATTAGACTGTCCTAAAATTGGGGACACATTTTTCGAGGTAGTTTTGATTTACGAAAGGGAAGGGCAACCCAATGGGTGCCCCTTTAATTTTTTATGAAGTCCATGTGTCAATTAAAAGTTGATGAAAATTATCACTTTACAATGATCAAAAGAGGGCGTCCATAAAATGATAAGTTGGCCGTGCGTCAAAAGTAGGAAATGAGGGACAACCCCTATTATTTTTTATCACATGATGCACCAGCGCACGAGGTGTGCAGCCTCGTTTGCCTTGGCTTACGGTACTATCCCGCCCATTTTTTCTCACTTTGCGTCAAGGTGCTTTTTCACCTAATCCCTGTCGGGCGGTTCCTCGTCTGCGGACCTCTTTCAGTTCCATTACCCCCTTCTTCGAGGTGAGGGTATTCTCGGTGTAGAAACTTTGTCAATATTTTTTCTTCTGACCCTCGATCTATGGCAAAAATTGCTGTTTCCAGAAAAAGTTGAAAAAGTTGTTGAAAAGAGAACGACCATGCTCTATATTATTATCGATAAGCTCTTTATTCCTTCCGGGAGGAAGTTCTCAAGAAGGAGAAAGGAATGGACTTGAAAGGAAGCAAGACAGAGAAAAATTTAGAGGACGCGTTCGCCGGTGAGTCCCGGGCTCAGAATACTTATAGGTACTATGCCGATGCTGCCAGAAGAGCAGGCCACGACCCTATCGCCGATGTCTTTTTAGAGATCGCCAAAAATGAAGGAGAGCATGCCAGGACGCAGTTTGAGTTCCTCGACCGAATTAAGGAGACCAGGACGAACCTGGAAGCTGTAGCGCGGAGAGAGAAATATGAGCGCACCGTCATGTACCCTGAATTTGCCAAGACGGCAAGAGAAGAAGGTTTCGGGGAGATCGCCGGATGTTTCGAGCGCATGAGTAAGGTTGAGGCCAAACACGAAGAAATTTGTCTTAATCTGTTGAAAAATGTTGATGAACATATCACTCCCAAAGAAAGGACCGTGGGGCATTCTTCCGTTATCATGACCCAACTCATGTTGCCCCATCAGGCCAACCTTGCGGGCTACGTTCATGGTGGAGAAATTATGAAGATCATGGATAATGCCGCCGGAGTTGTAGCGGCCCGCCATGCCCATACCAACGTCGTCACCGTCAGGGTGGATAATATATTATTCCTGAAACCCGTGAGGGTAGGAGATTTAATTCTTGTTCATGCCTTGCTGACCTTCGTCGGCCGTTCCTCCATGGAAATCCGCGTCGAAGTGGAAACCGAAAACCTCGCTCAGGAAAGGAAGCAAAAGGCGTTGACCGCCCATTTTATGTATGTAGCCCTGGACAAGATGGGGAAGCCCACGGAAGTGCCCCCTCTCCTGATAACGACGGAGGAGGAAGAAAGACTCTTTGAGGAGGGACGGGAAAGGTACGAAGGACGTAAGAAAAAGGTTCAGGATGTGGGAACGTCGTTAGGCCAGTCCTCAAAATAGACTATCCAGATACTATCCAAAGGAGTCGGAAACAATGATAAGAACCAAATTCTATGACATTTTTCAAACAAAACTCCCCATTATCCAAGCGGGAATGGGTCCTTATGATACCACTCAACTCGCAGGTGCGGTCGCCAAAGCAGGTGGAATAGGGATCATATCAACGGTTGGCATGGGTTCCTTTGAAATACCCGGCCTTGGCCAGTTTTGTTATTCAGCGATTTTTGGCGAGGCCACCCCTGAAGAACTTTTGACCCGCTCTATCAACCATGTGCTGGCTGCAATCGAAGATGCCCCATGGGCCCGGTTTGGTGTCAATATTCCTCTTTCAGAAGAGTTCATCCCTAGTGCTACCAGATTAATCCGTTGTGTCATTAGCAGAGTTAAGAGCGACCCTGCCGTTAGAGAAAAATTGAAGGTGATTGTGACTTCTGCGGGCGATCCCTTACCCTGGTCTAAAACCCCTGGAGCTAAGAAACTTGCAGAATCCATTGCGATTAAGAGTGAGATCCCTGAAATTGTGTGGGTCCATGTTGTTCCGTCAGTCCGGGCAGCGTTACGGGGCATCAAAGCCGGTGTCGATGTGATTGTCGCGTCAGGCCGTGAAGGAGGAGCCCATTGTAGTTGGCGAGATACGAGTACGATGGTTCTTCTCCCTGAAGTCGTTAAACGTGTTGCCCCAACACCGATTGTTGCGGCTGGTGGGTTTGCAGATGGGGTTTCATTAGTGGCAGCCCTTTCGATGGGAGCCATAGGAGTCCAGATGGGGACCCGGTTTATCGCAACAAAAGAAAGCGATTTTGAACAAGCATGGAAAGAATTGATTGTAAAAAGTACGGAAGAAGATGCCTTAGTGGCCCGTGGATTTTTTGGACCTATGCGGTTTTTACGAAATAGTCGTGCGTTAGAACTCGTCGATGCCACGATACGGGGGAGTCCAGACCTCTATAAGGGCAACCCATGTGGGTCAACCCAAGAGCTCCTCGATTTAGAAATTGGGGGATTGGCCAATTTATTCCAGGGCAAGATGGATGAAGCCGCTGTTTTAGGGGGGACAGTGGCTGGGCGTATTCATGACATCCCTACGGTCCAGGAACTCTGTGATAGTATAATGAAAGAAGCCGAGGCCACTATCAGAAACCTCGAGTCCTTAATAGAATAGAAAATGGGAACGCATCCCATTTTTCAATGGTATTTCAGTTTACGGAAAGAAAGGGCAACCCAATGAGTTGCCCTTTCAATTTTTTTATGGAGCCCACGGACGGATTTGGACCGCCAGCTGGAGATTCATTCCGATTTTTATTGCGATGAGGAGCGAAAAAGTGTCAAGTTTTGACATGAGACACGTTTCAACCTTTATTCGCTTTCGCTTGTTCGAGCATGTCTTCCAAAATGACTTCAGGATGATGATACCGCGGGTATTTGGCGGTTTTCTTCCCATACTGAATCGCTTCCTGTGGGCACCACTGCAGGCAGGCCAAGCATTGTTCGCATCGGTGAAGCCACGCCGGCTTTTCATTGATCATCTCGATATTGCCGGCCGGACAGACTTTCAAGCAGATTCCACAGCTATTGCATTGATCGTCCACCCAGAAATTCTTGTCCATTGCGCAAACATGCCGAAAAGACAACTTATAGACCCAGGAAAACAAGATATTCTGCCAAAGAGGTCCCCTGTCCACCTTTTTTCGCTCAGCCTGAAGGATAGATCCGGCCATTGCCTCCGCCTTTTCCTGGGCTTCCCTGTACAGTCGCTGCTGAGTGTCAATCGGTCCAGGACCGCCCCAGGGGATATAATTTGAAGGCATGACAATGGAATAGCCCAAGGCGAGCGACCATGTGCGGGTTGACATTAACTTCTGCAGCTGCAGCAGTGTGGCGGCGGGCTGGCCGGCGTTGACGGCCAAGGCGAAAAAGTACGTCTCGGGTTTGACCTGAAGATGATGGATAAACTGGATGACGCGAATGGGCAATCCCCAGATGTGGACCGGGAAAATGATACCTACCCGATCGGCCTCCACCTTAAAATCTCTTGATAAGTACGGCATAGATTCAAGGGGGGCCTCTTTTAATTCCAGTGCCAGCTGACGTGCGATCCATAATGAATTACCGGTTCCAGTATAAACATATAACCGCATTTTCATGCACAGCCCTCCATTCTAACGGTATTCGTTCACCGCCCCCTGGATGTGATCATTCTTCCCGACCATCCTCATCATACTATATAAACATAACAAGGCAAGATTCTCCAGTACGTGTCTCAATGCTCATTGTTCCCCCTATTCCGCTTGACCCTCGGGCACGATTTTTCTTATACTGATGGGTCAAAAGGATTCTTTTCAGCATTTCCCCTACGCGATGAAAGCCATGGAGACTGTACCGCAGCAGGAGATTGAATGCCGAATCAGGAAGTTTCAGTTGAGCCTTCAAAAAATGGATCTGGATGGGGCCTTCATCCTTCAGAACACAGACCTTTTCTATTTTTCAGGGACGATCCAGTCTTCTGCCCTCTTTATGCCTCAGCAGGGAGAACCGGTCCTCATGGTGCAAAAGGGCTTACAGAGGACACGACATGAATCTCCCTTAACGCACGTCTTCCCCGTGACCGGAAGAGGCCAAATCAAAAAGATGCTGAGAGATTTTGGTTTTTTGGATCTCAAAAAGATTGGCCTCGAGATGGACGTCCTTCCAATAAACCTTTATTTCCGGTATCAGCAGACCTTCCCGGAGTATGACTGGTCGGATGTATCCGGTGCCATTCAAAGGCTTCGGATGATTAAGACTCCATATGAAGTCGAACAGATTCGAAGCGCTGCGCGAATTCTTCACAAAGGATACCTGGAGATCAAAGAGATCATTCGAGAAGGAATGACGGAGCTTGAAATCGATGGTCACCTTGCTCTGATCGCCCGGCGAGAAGGTCACATGGGGATTTTGAGGATGCGCGGATGGAACCAGGAAATGACCTATGCCCATGTCCTTTCGGGTGAGAGCGGGGCCACCATCTCTTTTCTCGACAGCCCTCATGGTGGAAAAGGCAATACGCCGGCGATGGCCCAGGGTGCAAGTTTTCGCAGGATTGGAAAGAACGAACCCATTGGAATTGATTACGGTGTCGGCATCAATGGCTATCTTGCCGATCAGTTTCGGACATTCGTCATTGGAGATCTCCCTGCTGATCTGATGAGAGCCCATGACTGTTCCGTAGAGGTCCATGACCTCTTCGTCAAAGAGGCGAAACCTGGCGTATCCTCTTCGGACCTTTACCGTTTAGCTTTGAGGAAAGCTGAGAAGGCCGGTTTTGGGGAGCACTTTATGGGCTATGGAGAGGGAAAGGTGAGGTTCGTTGGTCACGGACTGGGTCTGGAAATTGATGAACATCCCATCCTCGCTCCGCGATTTAACCAGAGACTCGAGCCTGGAATGGTCATTGCATTAGAGCCAAAGTTCGTTTTCCCAGGCAAAGGGGTCGTCGGTTTAGAGGACGATTACCTTGTGACGGCAACAGGAGTAGAGAGGCTCACTCTCACTGATCAAACGGTTATAAGACTATAACCGGTCAAAAGTTTTGGGGGTCAGGCATTGGTAATCAGTTTGAATCAAGGGAGACAAAAACCATATTCCCGATCCCCCCAAAAGTTGCCCGATGTTGCCTTCTAAAAATTTGTTTTACATCCGTTCCGGAATCTGCTATTTTATCAATGCAGCCTGTCACGAGGCGAGGCATAATGATCCGTCTTCGATATGGGCTGAATTGAAGAAGTATTCCGTTGTTTCTGTCCCGAGCCCAGAGGACCGCGGGTTATACCCTTGGGTGAATAGGTCCTCTGATACAGGATGTTCGTCCCTTCTGGGGCGTTTCTTGGGAACCCCGCCGAAGGCGGGGCTTTGCCCGTGGGGTCCATGTTTTTTTCCTTTTTTTTGACGATATGAAAGTATCAAGGAATATCCTCTGATGTACCTCGACCTTCATGGTTTCCGGGAAAAGCCTTTCAACCTGACCCCTGACCCCCGCTTTGTATTCCTGAGCAAAAACCACAGGGAGACCTTTGCACACCTTCTGTATGGCATTAACAATCGTGTAGGATTTATTTCCCTGACGGGAGAGGTGGGATCAGGAAAAACAACAGTCTTGCGTGCACTTCTCAGCCAGCTTGACGCAGACCATTACCGTACGGCCTTGATCTTCAATCCTTGTCTTTCGGCACCCGAGCTTCTTCAAAACATAAACCGGGAATTGGGTGTTCCAATTCACACCTCCAATAGCTCGAGCCTCTTGGATGCCCTCAACGTGTTTCTTCTCCAGCAGAATGCCGAAGGTCGCACTGTCGTCCTCGTCATAGATGAGGCGCAAAATCTGGAAGCACCCGTGCTCGAGCAGATCCGACTGATCTCAAACCTGGAAACAGACAAGGAGAAGCTGATACAGATCGTCCTGTCAGGACAGCCCGAGCTCATAGAGATTCTGGAAAGGAAAGAAATGCGGCAGCTCAGCCAGCGGATCACCGTGCGATATCATCTGCAGCCCATAGATTTCCAGGACACTGTCAATTACGTCAACCACCGGCTTGTAGTGGCAGGAGGAAAGGGTGGGGACATCTTTTCCAAGGGGGCGCTGAAGCGAATATACAGGTATTCAGGGGGGCTTCCGAGACTCATCAATGCAGCCTGCGACAGGGCGCTCCTGACTGGCTACACAAGAGACACGGCGAGGATTAGCTCCCGGATTGCGGCAGTGGGGATCAAAGACATAAGAAAAAATACGGTGTCTTCTACCCAGAGACGACGTCTTATTCTGATCCCGACGTTTGTCATGCTTGCGGCCTTTTTTGCGGCAGGCATCTATTTTAAATGGTATGACTTCATCGGCCAGTTCAATGCTTCACAGCACAACGAGGCAAAGGAGAAGCGGACGAAAAAGGGCCCCATCCTAACCGGTGAAGAGCTCTCCCGTGCCATGGCTGCTGAACTCGGGAAAGTCCCGGAATCAGAAAGTGCTCGAAGGGCTTTTAATACTTTAGTCGGCTTCTGGAATGTTCCACTTGTCTCCGAAAGCGGCAATTTGAAACAGTTCAATGGAATGGAGCGTGCAGCTCTGGACCGGAAGCTCCATCTATATAGATTTTCTGGAAACCTGGGCGCCTTGCTTCGACTCGATTATCCGGCAGTGCTCGAACTGACCATGCCAGGCATACCGGGGAAACGCTTCGTTTCGCTGGTGGGCATGGAGAACGGACAGCTCCTTGTCGACCCACCGATTGCAGGGAGGAAATCCTTTTCGTTTAGCGAGCTCGAAAGGCACTGGTCCGGCCAGGGGTTCCTTCTCTGGAAAGATCCCCTGAATCTCCTGACGAGTCTATCGCCGGAGGCAAAGGGAGGCCACATCAAACGGCTTCAGGACCTTCTCAGAGAGGTAGGTGCCTACAATAGGCCTTTGACGGGTGTTTATGACGGTGATACCCTTTCGGCTGTCAAGGAGTTCCAGTCGTCAAGGGGAATCAAACAGGACGGCATCGTAGGTCGTCAAACATTGATGCTCTTGTATCGTTCCATCGATCGCTTCGAAGTCCCAAAACTCACGGGAGGGCGAAAATGAGCGTCATACTTGATGCCTTAAAAAAACTCGATCGCGAAAAGTCATTTCGCCGGAACGGAACGGCCAATATCGCCGTCGAGATTCTCAGGCCCGATCTGCCCCATTCCGGGAAAAGAATCCCGTTATATTTTGTCATCATCACCCTTACGGCGGTCGCTGCTGCCGCCATAACTTATGCAGTGGTGGATCTCGGCTTTCTGTCGAAATCATCACCTCCTGCACCCATGAATCCTCCTGCACCCAGTCAGCAGGTTGCACCTGCTCCACTTTCCCATGAACCGGTCCATGACGCTCGAGACGAAATAAACCGGGTGCCCCCGAAAATCCAGGACCCTGTTGAAGGCAAAAAGCCTGCTGAAAGCCAAAACCTTGCCACTCCCTTAGGTCAGAAAGAAGCGAGTCAGAATGTTATCTTAGAAAAGGCAACCGTCGCTCCCGAAATTACAAAAAAACCCACTGAACAGACCCCAGACGGATCTGCCACGGCTCCGCCGTCGCTAAAATTATCGGCGATCGTCTGGTACGAAGAACCCTCAAAGCGCTTCGCCATGATCAACGGTGTGATTATCACCGAGGGGTCCGTAATTGAAGGGGTCAAGGTTGAGGAGATCTATCCCAACCGTGTACGCTTCTCGCACAACGGCCGGCCTTTTGAAATCTCCATTAAATGAGTGGGACTATATTCTATGGATATGGGGAAGGGAACAGTCAGGCTGTCCCCTTCCCCTGGCAAGGCGGGACTTTCCGATCATCTTGTTCCAGAGGCTTGCGCAGTTTGAGTCCGTAAAACAGTGGTCGGGATCTTATTTGGGGGCATTGGTAATAAGTTTGAATCCGGAGAGACAAAAATACCATATTCCCGATGGGGGACCCCAAAAGTTTCTTTCCCAGTCATGCAACCTCAGTCGGTTTCTATCGGTTAGATCAGGATTACCTACGGTCAAAAGGGAAGTCTCTAAGGTTCGTGGAGGCACGGAGTCCATTCTGTTATTGGGCAGTGAGGGAACTGGGCTGGGAGTGCGTGCTACGGAGCTTGCCAAGAGGCTTGGAATTTTGCAGCCAGCAGTGAGCCTTTCAGTCAGAAGAGGAGAGGAAATAGGCATTATAAAGATTAACGATTTTTCTTGACAATGAGCAGAGAATACTATATAAAAAAGCTGAATGTGGTTGCAAAGAGTCCTTTTTTGGACCTGAGAAAAAACCCGCAAGGAACTCCAAACAGCTTCTTTGCGGGTTTTTTTATGAAGCCTCGAAGGGACTCTTACCAGGATTAGACAAAGCCCATCTTCCGTTTCAGGCCTTAAAAGATGGTCGTCCGTTTAAAAACGATGAACCGCATTATTCTTTACAGGGTTTCATAGAAAAAACTTAAGTGGAAAGAAATCGTAGGGATAGAAACAAGGAAAGAAGTTTGAAAGAACGGGTTCCAAAAAGATCCTA
>Ga0299912_10003216_pt1 | contig 13374 bp, 11 predicted proteins | sample RVTome_2_FD_207667 | JGI IMG/M metagenome (GOLD analysis project Ga0299912, IMG submission 207667) | Soil microbial communities from uranium-contaminated site in the Upper Colorado River Basin, Wyoming, United States - RVT95D214 (version 2) ...
GGAAGGCGTCGACTTCATGCCGCTGCCGCATATCCCCGAAGAGCATAACTAGCCCATTCTCGGAGACTCCAATGCCGACCCCGAATGCCGCCCTTGCGGGCAGTTTCGCCATCGGCTTCATCCCTTGGGCGCCGCTTGGCTCTGGCGCCCTGACGCGAGCCGGTTCCGCCCTCGAAGCGACGGCGCGGAAATACCAGGCCACCTCATCGCAGATCGCCATTGCCTGGGCGCTCAGGCGCAGCCCGGTGATGCTGCCCATCCCCGGCACCGGCAAGGTCGCGCACCTGGAGGAGAATACCGCAGCAGCGGCGATCCAGCTCACCGACGAGGATTTCGCGGCGCTGAACGCGCTGGGCGGCTAGCGGTTCTTGGGGGGAAATGTCGGCCCGATGGGAAGGGTGGAATCCCCCGCATCGGGCCTAACCAGCCGCCGACCTTGGCAGGTCGGCTTCGGCTGACGCCGCCTTAGCACGTCGAGGCTGCCAATAGCGACCAATAAATCGTGACGTTCGCTCACCGGCGCGCCCCGCCTGAACGATGACGCGATCCAGCGTTCAATTCCGGTTCAAGCGGGGCAGGGCAGGTTCCGGCCGACAAGTGGGCTGCCCACAGGCCGCCCAAGGCAATGGAGCGTAAGATGTATCACCAGACCCTGCAGCCCGCCGAGCTCGCCCCCGCCGGAGCGATCCTCGCCCTCACCACCCAGATCGCTGGCCGCGCCAGCGCCTCGCCCTTCGACCGGGAGCTGATGGAGGCCCTCGACCGCACCTACGGCAAGGGGACCTGGTTCCTCTACTGGGACGAGGACCTCGCCGGCCGCCCGATCCCCGGCACTATCAGCCTCGCCTACGGACGCCGCGAGACGCTGGTCATCGGCTGATCAGGCGGGCCTGGCCGCCAGCACCATGTAGTTGATCCCCATGTCGCGGGACTGCCGCCATTCGTCGGCGAGGGGATGAAAGACCACGCCGGTGCGGTCGACGACCTGGAGGCCATTGCGCTCGATCAGCGCGGCGATCTCGTCGGGCGTCAGGAACTTCTCGTAGGAATGGGTGCCCTTGGGCAGCCAGCGCAGCACGTTCTCCGCCGCGAAGATGGCGAAGGCCCGGGCGCGCAGCGTGCGGTTGATGGTGGCGGTGAACAACAGGCCGCCGGGGGCAACCAGATCGGCACAGCTCTTCATGTAGAGCGGCACGTTGTCGACGTGCTCCACCACTTCCATGTTGAGGACGATGTCATAGCGCTCGCCGCCTGCCGCCAGCGCCTCGGCCGTGGTCGCCCGGTAGTCGATGTCGAGGCCGGACTGGCCGGCATGCAGCTGCGCGATCCTGATGTTGCGCTCCGACGCGTCCGCGCCGACCACCGTTGCGCCCAGCCGCGCCATCGGCTCGGACAGCAGCCCGCCGCCGCAGCCGATATCGAGGATCCTCAGCCCGGCGAGCGGGCGAAGTTGGCCGGCGTCGCGGCCGAAATGCCCGATCGCCTTGTCGCGGACATAGCCGATGCGTACCGGGTTGAACTTGTGCAGCGGCTTGAACTTGCCGGCCGGGTCCCACCATTCCTCCGCCATGGCCGAGAATTTGGCGACTTCCTCGTCGTTGATGGTGGTCGTGGTCATGGCGCGCTCCTTTTGCGGCAGAGGTGAGCGTTTGGGTTGGCGGAGTCAACAATGGTCGGATATCGCCGAGAGTTGATCGCGCGAGCCATCTGTGGCATGTCCCGCGCCAATTCGAACCTAGTCCGGCCGGGGCACCCCCGGCTGCCTTCCCGGGGACTTTCACTTGGCCCGCATCGTTGTGAAGTTCGGCGGCACGTCGGTCGCCAATGTCGAGCGTATCCGCCAGGCCGCCCGGCACGTCAAGCGCGAGGTCGATGCCGGCAACCAGGTGGCCGTCGTGGTCTCTGCCATGTCGGGCAAGACCAACGAGCTGGTGGGCTGGGTCAATGAGGCCTCGCCGCTGCACGACGCGCGCGAATACGATGCCGTGGTCGCCTCGGGCGAACAGGTCACCGCCGGGCTGATGGCCATCGTGCTTTCGGATATGGGGATCCCGTCGCGCTCGTACTCGGGCTGGCAGGTGCCGATCAGGACTGACGATGCGCATGGCGCGGCGCGGATCGTCGAGATCGACCCCACCGAGCTCGACAAGCGCATGGACGACGGCTGGGTGCCGGTGATCACCGGATTCCAGGGCGTCGCCCCCTCCGGACGGATCACCACGCTGGGGCGCGGCGGCTCGGATACCAGCGCGGTGGCGGTCGCCGCGGCGGTCAAGGCCGACCGCTGCGACATCTATACCGACGTCGACGGCGTCTATACCACCGATCCGCGGATCACGCCCAAGGCGCGCCGCCTCACCCGCATCTCGTTCGAGGAAATGCTGGAGATGGCGTCGCTGGGCGCCAAGGTGCTGATGATCCGCTCGGTCGAGATGGCGATGGCGCACAAGGTGCGGCTCACCGTCCGCTCCACCTTCGACGATCCGGACGCGCCGCAGGTGGCGCCGGACGGCACGCCCGGGGTCCCGGGCACTCTGGTTTGCGATGAGGATGAGATCATGGAAAAGCAGATCGTTTCGGGCGTCACGCTCGCCAGGGGCGAGGCCAAGATCACGCTCCGCGACGTCAAGGACAAGCCGGGCGTCGCCGCCGCCGTGTTCGGGGCGCTGGCCGACGAATCCATCGTCGTCGACATGATCGTGCAGAACGTCTCCGACGACGGCAGCCTGACCGACATCACCTTCACCGTGCCTGACAGCGAGCACGACAAGGCCCTCAAGGCGGTCGAAGCGGCTCGCGCCAACGTCGAGTTCGGCAAGATCTCGAGCTCGAAGGGCGGCGCCAAGATCTCGGTGGTGGGCGTGGGTATGCGCTCGCATGCCGGCGTCGCCGCTTCGATGTTCAAGGCCCTGGCCGACAAGGGCATCAACATCCAGCTGATCACCACCTCGGAAATCAAGACCTCGGTGCTGATCGATGACGAATATGCGGAGCTTGCGGTGCGCGCCCTGCATACGTATTACGGGTTGGACAAGGAAGACGCCTGAGCGCACTAGCGAGGAACTCGCTGCGGCGCCGGCATAGGGAGGCGGCGCGGGGCCGCTGATCAACATCATGGCCACAGCGATCAGCGGTCCGCGCGTGCTCCTGCGGCAATTGCGCGAAACCATGGCGGAGCCTTTGGCTTCGCAGGATCGCCTCGACAAGATCGTCGACCTGATCGCCGACAATATGCGTGCGGACGTCTGCTCGTTCTACGTGCTGCGCGACGACAGCGCGCTCGAGCTGTTCGCCACCCACGGCCTCAAGCCCGAGTCCGTACACATGACCACGCTGCGGCTGGGCGAGGGCCTGGTGGGCCTGATCGCCGCCGAAGCCGAGCCGCTCAACCTCGAGAACGCACCGGCGCATCCGGGCTTCGCCTACCGCCCGGAGACGGGCGAAGATCCGTTCAGCGCCTTCCTGGGCGTACCGGTGCTGCGCGCCGGGCAGACGCTCGGCGTCCTGGTGGTGCAGAATCGCGACCACCGGATCTTCGGCGAGGACGAGATCGAGGCGATGCTGACCACGGCGACGATCCTCGCCGAAATGATCGCGACCTCCGATTTCGACAGCCTGATCAAGCCGGGCCAGGACATCGACCTCAGGCGGCCGCGTACCTTCAGCGGCACCGGGTTCAGCGACGGCATCGCGCTGGGCCAGGTGGTGCTGCACGATCCGCGCGTGGTGGTCGAGAACTTCATCGCCGAGGACACCGATCTGGAACTGCGCCGGCTGACGACGGCGCTCGACACGATGCGGCTTTCCATCGACAACATGCTCAGCCACGGCGACATGCAGAGCTCGTCCGATCACCGCGAGATCCTTGAGAGCTACAGGATGTTCGCCCACGACCGCGGCTGGGTCGACCGCCTGACCGAAGCGATCGAGAACGGGCTTACGGCGGAAGCAGCGGTCGAGCGGGTGCAGAACGACACCCGCGCCCGGATGATGCGGTCCACCGACCCCTACATCAAGGAACGGCTGCACGATCTGGACGACCTGGCGAACCGGCTGCTGCGCATCCTCACTGGCGACGGACACGCCATGGGGATGAAGGTGCTGCCGGACAACGCCATCCTCGTCGCCCGCAACATGGGACCGGCGGAGCTGCTGGAATACGACCGCTCGCGCCTGCGCGGCATCGTGCTCGAGGAGGGCGGCGCCACCGCTCACGTGGCCATCATCGCCCGGTCCCTGGGCCTGGTGGCGGTCGGCCAGGCCGAAAACATCGTCGCGATGAGCGAGGCGGGCGACGACATCATCGTCGATGGCCCCGCCGGGACCGTCCATCTGCGCCCCACGCCCGACGTCGAGCAGACCTATGTCGACAAGGTGCGGTTGACCGCCAAGCGCCGTGCCCATTATCTCGAGTTGCGCGACAAGCCATCGATCACCCGCGACGGCATCGACATCACGCTGCTGCACAATTCCGGGCTGGTCGCCGACCTGCCCATGCTCAATGACACCGGCGCCTCCGGCGTCGGGCTGTTCCGCACCGAGCTGCAGTTCATGATCGCGAGCAAGCTGCCGCGGCTGAGCGAGCAGGTGGAGCTCTACCGGGAGGCCATCCGTCTCACCGAGGGCAAGCCGATCGTCTTCCGGCTGCTCGACATCGGGGGCGACAAGGTCATCCCCTATCTGCGTTCGGCGGCCGAGGAGAACCCGGCCATGGGCTGGCGTTCGCTGCGCCTGGCGCTCGATCGCCCCGGCCTGCTGCGCATCCAGATCCGGGCGCTGCTGCAGGCGGCAAACGGCGGGCCGCTCAAGATCCTGGTGCCGATGGTCACCGACGCCTGGGAATTCCGCCAGACCCGGCTGGTGGTCGACAAGGAGGTCGAGCGGCTTCGCCATGCCGGAGAAAAGGTGCCCGAAAAGCTCGAGCTGGGCGCCATGATCGAGGTGCCTTCGCTGCTCTGGGAACTCGACCACCTGCTGCCCGATGCCGATTTCGTCTCCATCGGCTCGAACGACCTGGTGATGTTCCTCACGGCGGCCGACCGCGCCAATCCGCGCGTTTCCAAGAGCTACGATCCGATCGCCCTGCCCAGGCTGAGGGCCCTGCGCCACATCGTCGACATGACGAAACGCTACAACGTCCCGCTCACCATGTGCGGCGAGCTGGCCGGCAAGCCCATCGAGGCCCTGGCGCTGATGTCGATCGGCATGACCCGGCTGTCGATGAGCCCGCCCTCGATCGGTCCGATCAAGGAAATGGTCATGGGCCTCGAGCTCGAGCCCGTCCGCAAGTCGGTGTCGAAGGCCCTGCTCGATGGCTCCCGGGGCGTCGGCATCCGCGACCTGCTGCTCGACTGGGCAAACCGGCAGAGCCTTCCTATCTAGAGTAACCCATGGCCTCTCTGCCCCACGACAAGCTCGACGCCCTCGAAAAACGCTTCTCCAGTGTCGAAGCGGCGTTGTCGGCCGGCCCTTCGGCCGAAGAATACGTCCGGCTCTCGAAGGAATACGCCGAACTCGAGCCGGTGGTCCGGCCGATTCTTGCCTACCAGAAGCTCTGTGCCGACCTCGACTCCGCGCGCGAGCTGCTCGACGCCGGGGACAAGGAGATGGCGGCCATGGCGGCGGCCGAGATCGACGAGCTCAAGCCGCGGCTCGAGCAGATGGAGCAGCAGATCCGCGTGCTGCTGCTGCCCAAGGACGCTGCCGACGAAAAGAGCGTGATTCTGGAAGTGCGGGGCGGCACCGGCGGCGACGAAGCGGCGCTCTTCGCCGGCGACCTGCTGCGGATGTACCAGCGCTACGCCGATCTGCACGGCTGGAAGTTCGCGCTGCTGGAGGAAAGCCCCGGCGAGGTCGGCGGCTACAAGGAGGTCGTGGCGTCGATCTCGGGCAGGGGCGCTTATGCGCGGCTCAAGTTCGAGAGCGGCGTGCACCGGGTGCAGCGCGTGCCGGCAACCGAGGCGTCTGGACGCATCCATACCTCGGCGGCCACCGTCGCGGTGTTGCCCGAGGTCGAGGACATCGACATCGACATCAGGCCCGAGGATATCCGCATCGACACCATGCGGTCCTCCGGCGCCGGCGGCCAGCACGTCAACACCACCGACAGCGCGGTGCGAATCACTCACATCCCATCGGGCATCGTCGTCACCTCGTCGCAGAAGTCGCAGCACCAGAACCGCGCCACCGCGATGAAGGTGCTGCAGGCGCGCCTCTATGACGAGCAACGCAACGCTCGCGACAGCGCCCGTTCCGAAGCCCGCAAGGAACAGGTCGGGTCCGGCGACCGCTCGGAACGCATACGTACCTACAACTTCCCGCAGGGACGGGTCACCGACCACCGCATCAACCTGACGCTCTACAAGCTCGACAAGGTGATCGCGGGCGAGGCGCTGGACGAACTGATCGAGGCGCTGGTCACCGAGAACCAGGCGGCGCAACTTGCAGCGATGGAGGGGGTTTCCTGAGCGGCCTTCTGATCGGGGCATCGTGGAGGGGGGTGCGCGACCTGTTCCGGCGGGCAGGGATCGACACGCCTGAACTGGATGCCAGGCTCCTTGCCGAACTGGCCTTCGGTCTCGAACGTCTGGAACTGGTCAATCGCGAACGCGAGGTGGCCGATCCGGCGGCGCTGGCAAAGCTACAGGGCTTCGCGACCCGCCGGCTGCGTGGCGAGCCGGTGGTGCGGATCATCGGCGAGAAGGAGTTCTGGGGCCTGCCCTTCACGCTCAATGCTGCGACCCTGGTGCCGCGGCCGGAAACCGAGATGCTGGTGCGGCGCGGCCTGCAGGCGCTGGAGGGCCGCACCCACAAGCGCGTGCTCGACCTGGGGACCGGGACGGGCTGCGTGCCCATCGCCATCCTCTCCGAAAGCCCCTCGGCGACCGCCATCGCCGTCGATCTGAGCAGCGAGGCGATCCTTGCAGCGCAGTGGAACGCCGAACGGCACGGCGTCGCCAAGCGCTTCGATGCGCGCCCCGGATCCTGGTTCGATCCGTTGCAGGTGGGAGAGGATTTCGATCTGATCACCTCGAACCCGCCCTACATCGAACAATCGGCAATCGAGGGGCTGGCGCCCGAGGTCAAGGACCACGACCCGCGGCTGGCGCTGGATGGCGGAGCCGATGGGCTCGATGCCTACCGCGACATCATCGGCGAGGCCATCCACTGGCTGAAACGGGGTGGCGTGCTGGCGGTCGAGATCGGCTCCACCCAGGCCGCGGCGGTGCGGGCGATGTTCGTCAAAGCCGGGTTTGAGGAGGTGTCCGTCGAAAAGGACCTTGCGGGTCTTGATCGGGTGGTCACCGGCTACCATCTGTGATGCGGAAACGCGATGTAGCGCCTGTTGATGATTTTCCGCTTGGAAAGTGAAGGCGAACCAGATAGTTTCCAATTGCTGTCAACGGCGCAGAAGTTGCGCCAAAGGTGACGGCCACCCGCTCATCGCGATGCTGCAATTGGCAGCAGGGGTAACCGGACGAGGACCCGGTCTGTCTTGATGAGCCCCAAGTGGTTCAACCGCACAGCCAGGCAAGAACGACTGCGACCGCTCGCGCTGACCCATTGGGGCGCCCGCGGTTCTGAAGGTCAATGTGCCAATGGCCCAATGCCTCTTGTGCTTTTTTCCCAAGGTACTGACGAAAACGATGAGACCAAACCAACAGAGTAACAAGAACCGCTCCCGGGGCCGGAACAACAATGGCGGGCGCAAGCACGTCAACCCGTTGAGCCGAAACTTCGAGAGCAACGGCCCGGATGTGAAGGTGCGCGGCAATGCCGCCCATGTTGCGGAGAAATACCTGCAACTGGCGCGCGATGCTCAATCCTCGGGCGACTCGGTGATGGCTGAGAACTACCTGCAGCACGCCGAGCACTACTTCCGCATCGTCGCCGCCGCGCAACCCCAGCAGGGCACGCAGCGCCAGGACCAGTTCGGCCAGGGTAGCGACGAGGACGACGACGACGATTTCCCGCCGATGAACGATCGCTTCGCCAGCCCCGAGCCGCCGGCCCCGCGTTTCGTGCAGCCGGCGCCCGAACAGCCGCAACAGGCGGCCCAGGTCGATGGCGAGAGCGCTGAGACCGTGGTGCTCCAGGCCGTGCCGGTCGAAGGCGAGGCTCCTGCCGAGGGCGGGGAGCAGCGCCGGCACCGCGATCGCCGGCCGCGCCGTCGTTCGCGCGGGGCCGGCGAGGGCGGAGCGGGGAACGTCAGCGATCCCAATGCGCCGCAGCCCGACGTCGGCGAACTGCCGGCGTTCCTCACCGCAGGGCCGTCGACGACCGCCGCCGAGTAAGTGGCCGTCAACGCGAAGAATTCGAAGGCCGGGCCCTGCGCCCGGCCTTTTGTTTTGCCGGACCGCTCCTATATCTGAGCCGGGAAGGGCAGCGCCGCCGAGCGGGCGCCCGTCTTTGATCTGCAGCAAGGCGGCGGGCCGGACCTCGCACCAAGCTCAAATCAACATCTCAGGCGACCGGTTCGTGCCGCGACGGGCGGACCGGCGTGCAGGAAAAGGAGAGAGTTGAATGAATATCGAGAAATACACCGAGCGGGCCCGCGGCTTCATCCAGAGCGCCCAGACCCTGGCGCTGGGACGCGGCCATCAGCAGTTCACGCCGCTGCACCTGCTCAAGGTCCTGCTCGACGACGAAGAAGGCATGGCGGCCGGCCTGATCGGCCGCGCGGGCGGCAATGCCAAGGTGGCGCTGGCCGAGACCGAGGCCGGCCTCAAGAAGATCCCGAGCGTTTCCGGCGACGGATCGCAGCTCTATCTGAGCCGCGAACTGGCGCGGGTGTTCGAGACCGCCGAATCGGCCGCCCAGAAGGCCGGCGACAGCTTCGTGGCGGTCGAGCGGCTGCTGCTGGCGCTCGTCATCGAGAAGGACACCGACGCCGGCAAGATCCTGGCCGCGGCCGGGGTCACGCCGCAGGGCCTCAACGAGGCGATCAACGAGATCCGCAAGGGACGCACGGCCGATTCGGCTTCGGCCGAGAACGCCTATGATGCGCTCAAGAAATATGCCCGCGACCTCACCGAAGCGGCCCGCGAGGGCAAGCTCGATCCGGTGATCGGCCGCGACGAGGAGATCCGGCGCACCATCCAGGTGCTGAGCCGCCGCACCAAGAACAATCCGGTGCTGATCGGCGAGCCCGGCGTCGGCAAGACCGCCATCGCCGAGGGCCTGGCGCTGCGCATCGTCAACGGCGACGTGCCCGAGAGCCTCAAGAACAAGTCGCTGATGGCGCTCGACATGGGCGCGCTGATCGCGGGCGCCAAGTACCGCGGCGAGTTCGAGGAGCGGCTGAAGGCCGTGCTCAACGAGATCGACGCGGCCGAAGGCAAGATCATCCTGTTCATCGACGAGATGCATACCCTGGTCGGCGCCGGCAAGACCGACGGCGCCATGGACGCCTCCAACCTGCTCAAGCCGGCGCTGGCGCGCGGCGCGCTGCACTGCGTCGGCGCGACCACGCTCGACGAATACCGCAAGCACGTGGAAAAGGACGCGGCGCTGGCCCGGCGCTTCCAGCCGGTGTTCGTCGACGAGCCCAGTGTCGAGGACACCATCTCGATCCTGCGTGGCCTCAAGGAAAAGTACGAGCTCCATCACGGCATCCGCATCTCCGATTCGGCCCTGGTCTCGGCGGCGACGCTCTCCAACCGCTACATCACCGACCGCTTCCTCCCCGACAAGGCCATCGACCTGATGGACGAGTCGGCGGCGCGGCTGCGCATGGCGGTCGATTCCAAGCCCGAGGCGCTCGACGAGCTCGACCGGCGCATCATGCAACTCAAGATCGAGCGCGAGGCGCTCAAGAAGGAGACCGACGACGCCTCCAAGACGCGCCTGGACAGGCTCGAGAACGAGCTGGCCGACCTCGAGGAGGAGGCACAGGCGCTGTCGCAGCGCTGGATGGCCGAGAAGGAGCGGCTCTCGGGCAGCCAGAAGCTCAAGGAAGAGCTCGACAAGGCCCGCACCGAACTCGAGCTGGCGCAGCGCCAGGGCAACCTCGCCCGGGCCGGCGAGCTGGCCTATGGCGTGATTCCGGACATCGAGAAAAAGCTCAAGTCCGCCGACGGCGGCGAGGGTCAGCCCGAGAACCCGATGGTCGAGGAAGTGGTGCTGCCCACCCATATCGCCCAGGTGGTGTCGCGCTGGACCGGTATCCCCGTGGACCGCATGCTCGAGGGCGAACGCGAAAAGCTCCTGCGCATGGAAGAGACGCTCGGCGCCCGGGTCATCGGGCAGGCCGAAGCGGTTGCCGCGGTGTCCAAGGCGGTGCGGCGTTCCCGCGCCGGCCTGCAGGATCCGAACCGGCCGATCGGCTCGTTCATGTTCCTCGGGCCAACCGGCGTGGGCAAGACCGAATTGACCAAGACGCTGGCGCAGTTCCTGTTCGACGACGAGACGGCGATGGTCCGGCTCGACATGAGCGAATACATGGAAAAGCACTCGGTGGCCCGCCTGATCGGCGCGCCTCCGGGCTATGTCGGCTACGAGGAGGGCGGGGCGCTGACCGAGGCGGTGCGGCGACGGCCCTATCAGGTGGTGCTGTTCGACGAAATCGAGAAGGCGCATCCGGACGTGTTCAACGTCCTCTTGCAGGTGCTCGATGACGGGCGGCTCACCGACGGCCAGGGGCGGACGGTCAACTTCCAGAACACCGTCATCATCATGACCTCGAACCTGGGCTCGGAATATCTGAGCCAGCTGCGGGACGGCGAACCGGTCGAACTGGTGCGCGGCAAGGTGCTCGATGCGGTCAAGGCGGCCTTCCGGCCCGAATTCCTCAACCGCGTCGACGAGATCCTGCTGTTCCACCGGCTGGAGCGGGGACACATGGGCGCCATCGTCGACATCCAGTTCGGGCGGCTGCAGAAGCTGCTCAAGGATCGCGACATCGCCTTGACCCTCACCCCGGAGGCCCGCGATTGGCTGGCAGCCGAGGGGTACGATCCCGCCTACGGGGCGCGGCCGCTCAAGCGCGTCATCCAGCGCGAGGTGCAGGACCGGCTGGCCGACGAGATTCTCGCCGGGCGGATCATGGACGGCATGACGGTGCAAGTCGATGTCGGTGCCGAAGGCCTGACCCTGCGCCCCGCCGATGGCCAGCAGGTCGACGCCGCCGCCTAGGTCTGGGTATCAGAACCAAGCGAAAGGGCCGGTCCCAGGACCGGCCCTTTTTCGTCAGGCGGCTGCGACTAGCAGTTATTGCCGGCCATGCGGCCGTCGTCGGCGCTGATCGAGCACCGGAACTGGCCGGCGGCCGGGATAGCGGTCGCCACATCGGGGCCGTCCACGACGTAGACCTTGATCGATTTGCCGCCCGTCGCCTTGGAGGCATCGAGCGCGGCCTTGCGGGCGGCGTCGGCGAAGGTCGCGGGACGCTGCGCATAGTTGAGGACGACTTCGCGGCCTTTGACGAAGATGCCGGGGCTGCCTTCGGCGGTGGCGAGGAAGGCGACGGCCTCCTTGACCTTGGCCTCTTCTTCGGCGGAACCGCTGCTGCCGCCGCCGCAGGCGGCAAGGCTCAGCGGCAGCAGGATTGCCGCCAGAATTGCCATGCGTTTCATCAGCTTACTCCCCCATGTCATTGACAACGTGGCGCCAACAGTAGCGGCGAGCGGTGCAGCGCACAAGCTTGCGCCGCCAAAGCGTCATTGCTAGAACAAACAAGGAACACGCGGATGAACGGGAGATCAACGATGTCCGAACGCTACGCCTTCGACTATCTGGAGCTTCCGTCGGCAGACGGCGCTGCGTCACGCGCCTTCTTCGAGCGCGCCTTCGGCTGGCACTGCACCGGCTACGGGCCGACCTATGACGGCATCGACGATGCCGGGATCGCCGTCGGCATCCAGGCCGACCCGTCGGAGGCCACGGCCGCGCCGCTGGCCATCGTGCGCACCCAGGACCTCGAGCAGGCGGAAAGGGACGTGCTCGCCGCCGGCGGCGTCATCACCCGCGCCGCCTTCGACTTTCCCGGCGGCCGCCGCTTCCACTTCCGCGAGCCGGGCGGCAACGAGCTGGCGGTCTGGGTGGCGAGGGAGTAGCGGGGTCCCTCAGTCTGGTCTACCCTCCCCTTTTTCAGGGGGAGGGTGGTTCGCGCAGCGAACCGGGTGGGGGTCGGCAACCGCCGGATGGCGGCATGATCTATGCTCCGAAATCTCGACCCCTGTGCGCGCTGACCCCCACCCCTGGCCCCTCCCCCTACCGGGGAGGGGGACGGCAGAGCCGCGAGGCCTGCAACATCTGGCAGTTGCCGGCAGCGTCGAGCCCGGCATTACGTTCTCCATTCTGCTGATGCCCGGCCGCACGGCGTCTCTCCACCGGACCGTCACCCCCGGACGCCGCGAAGCGGCGATCTCGGGGGCCCATGCGGCATTTCTGGGGCGCGGCGAGCTTGCCGGGTTCGCGAGGCAACGGCGAGTGCGCAGGCGCTGCCGCCTGCTGGGGCGCGGCCGCATTGCGCCATGAGCGGACTCTGCAACCGAGACGCGGAAACCGCACTGCGCAATGGGTGGCTATCTGGCGCTGTTCCTACGAGGTGACAAGGCTAGTAGCGCCAGAACTCGCTGCCGTCCTTTGACCTTAGGACGCGAAAGCGCGTGCGTTCTGTGGGCGGTCGTGTGCCGCGCAAAAGGAGCTCGGCCACGTCATGCATCAGCACGGGCTCATCAGAGTAGTCCGAGTGCTCCAGATCGAAGCTGTCACCCAGGCTGGTAACGTCGATTGACTGAATACTCTGGACAATCAGTGGCTCTCCCCCGATGAGGTCACCAGCGCGGGGATACCCACCAGCGACCTCTCGAGAAAGCTTCAGCACCTTATCGGCATCGGACGCGTAGAGGGTCATTCCGATATTGGACTTGGCCAAGCGCTCAATGGTCCGGCGAAACAGGACGGCATCCACATCAGGCGAGGCAATGATCAGTTCTTTTAAGGCTGCCCCGGTAGTGGGGGCAGTGCCGCTTACATCCTGAAATGCTAGTTCGATCCCCCGAAGGGTGGTGCGACAGCCCATGCTGTGGCAGATCACATCAACCGTCGTCGCGCCAGTCTTGCTCATGACCAACCGCAGAAATTCCGCGAAATAGAACGCTGAGTTCTCGGAGGAATTGTAGTCTGCCACGTATTGGATGGGATCCGCTTTGGATGGCCAACTATACAGGATCGGCGTGCCGTCGAAGTTCATGTCGTATACGATCTGGGCGAGCCGATATGTGGCCTCTTCGAAGCTTGAGTTGTAGCCATGGACAAAGATCAGCGCGTGACCAGCGAAGTCCTCCCCTTTGCGGGCCATCTCTGACACCTGATCGGCAAACTCGACTTCCGAGAGCTGAGTGATCTCCTGCACTGTGAAGTGCAGCAAAG
>Ga0299912_10003217_pt1 | contig 13373 bp, 19 predicted proteins | sample RVTome_2_FD_207667 | JGI IMG/M metagenome (GOLD analysis project Ga0299912, IMG submission 207667) | Soil microbial communities from uranium-contaminated site in the Upper Colorado River Basin, Wyoming, United States - RVT95D214 (version 2) ...
AAATATGGTAAAAGGAAAAATTTCAAGACTGTATAAACGAAAACCGGAATTAAAGTCCTCTTAAAGAGACGTTATTACTAAGGCTCTTGTTCTTAGCAATGGTAAAGGTACTAGATTTCGATCCTTAACCTTCATGTTGGCTAAGCAATTCATTCCCATTGTCCACAAACCTATATTAGGCTGGATCTGCGATCAAATCGCAGAAACGGGCATAACCAAAGTAGGCATAATAATCGGTCCGGATTCAAACTACTACGTTATAGAATACGTAAAAGACGGCTCAGAATAAAGCTTCAAAATCACATACATCCCCTAAGAGCCTTTAGGATTGGCTCACGCCGTCAAATACTACCAAACCTTTCTAAAAGAAGAAAATTTTGCCATGTACCTCGGCTACAACCTCCAATTCATGGGCAACAAAATACAACTAATCGACGACATAAAATATTGCGTTATCTCAGAAAATGTCCAATATATGTAGGATACACATTTCAATAACATCCTATTTAAAGATGACCAGATATGATCGACGGCATCAAGATAAGAGATTTAATAAAACATGTGGATGAGAGAGGATTCTTCTCCGAAGTCATGAGAAAAGACTGGAAGGATCTCCTCCAAGACGACAACATCGTTCAGTTCAATCTGTCCTACAGCTACCCCGACATAGTCAGGGCCTGGCACAGGCACCGCCAAGGACAAGTGGACTACTTCATCTGCATAGAAGGCTCCATCAAGGTTTGCGTCTACGACGACAGAGAAAGCTCAGAGACACACGGGGAACTCGACGAAATAATCCTTAGCAACGAGAGGCTCAGAGTAGCGAGGATACCTGGCATCCTCTGGCACGGCTACAAGGCCATAGGCACGCAACCAATCAAGCTTCTATACGGTGTCAACATACTCTACGATACCAAGAACCCAGACGAAGAAAGGAGGCCATGGAACGATCCAGTCATCGTACCCACCTCAATAAATGGCAGAAAAGATGATCCAAGAGTAGGCCAACCATGGGACTGGAACTACTGTCCACACAAGTGAAACAAACATGAAACTATTGGTAACTGGAGGATTAGGATTCATAGGGAGCAATTGCATCTTACAAAGTATCTCGAATCACCCAGACTACGAAATCATCAACATAGATAAGCTCGGTATAGGCGCAAACCCTGAAAACCTCAAACAACTCGAAAACAGAAACAGATACCGCTTCATAAAAGGAGACATCTCAGATCCCAAACTCGTACAAAAAGTAGTTAAAGACGTAGACATGGTAATCAACTTCGCAGCCGAAACACACGTCGACAGAAGCATATCAAACCCCAACCCCTTCATCAAGAGCAACTACATTGGAACCTTTAACCTCCTCGAAGCGGAAAGAAAGCTGAACAAACCGTTAAGACACATCCAGGTTTCAACGGACGAAACCTACGGAGACATAACCCAAGGCTCCTTCAAAGAAGAGGACAGACTAAAACCCTCAAACCCATACTCTGCAACCAAGGCAGCAGCAGACATGCTCTGCCAAGCATACCATAGAACCTACGGATTGGACATAATCGTAACAAGATGTACCAACAACTTCGGCCCCTACCAGTTCCCAGAGAAACTAATCCCAAAAACCATAATAAGAGCCCAGAAAAACCTCCCCATCCCAATATACGGAACAGGGGAGAACATAAGAGACTGGATCTACGTCCTAGACCACTGCGAAGCAATAGACCTAACCCTGAGAAAAGGTAGAACGGGAGAAACATACAACATCTCATCCGGCAACGAATTATCAGTCATAACTATAGCAAAGAAGATACTTGATGTCCTAGACAAACCAGACGAGTTGATTACCTTCGTGGAAGACAGACCCGGCCATGATATCAGATACAGTCTCGACTCGTCGAAGATAAAAGGGGAGTTGGGTTGGAAGCCCAGACACAGCTTCGAAGAAGCCCTCCTAAAAACCGTAAAGTGGTATCTGGAGAACGATTGGTGGTGGAGGCCGATAATAAACGAGGATATACTTCACCCAACGCCTTGGAAGATTAGAAAATGAGGCTACTGATAACTGGTGGAAGCGGCCTGCTGGGCTCAAAGACAGTCAGCATCTCACTCCGAAAGGGATACGAAACTTACTCCGGATATAATGACCATGAAGCAACAAACGGAACGCCAGTCAAGCTCAACATCTGCAATAAAAGAGAGGTCGACAAAGTCTTCGAGAAGGTCAAACCCGATGCAGTGATACACGCCGCAGCCCTGACCAACGTGGACAAATGCGAAGAGGATCAGGAAATGGCTAGAAGAGTAAACATCGAAGGAACCCAAAACATCACCGAGGCCTCAGAACACCACAACGCATTCTTGGTCCACATCTCAACCGACTACATATTCTCGGGAGAAGAGGGAATGTACAAAGAGACAGACGAACCCGACCCAATAAACTACTACGGCCTCACAAAACTCGAAGCAGAAAAAATAGTCTCTTCCTCAAACCTGGAGTGGTGCATCGCGAGGTCAAGCGTAATCTACGGCGCCACACCAGCAGCAGGAAAAGACAACTTCGCTCTATGGGTACAAAACAAACTCAAAAACAGAGAATCTATGAGAATAATCACAGACCAATGGGTGTCCCCAACCCTAAACACAAACCTCGCCGAAATGGTTCTGGAAATCATAGAAAGAAAACTCATAGGCACCTACCACCTCGCAGGAGCCACCCCGATAAATAGATATGATTTCGCTGTACAGATAGCCGAAACATTCCAGTACGACAATAAACTCATATCGAAAGCAAAATCAAGCGACATGAACTGGCACGCGAAAAGACCAAGAAACACATCCCTCAACGTCGAGAAAGCCTCAAACACACTAGATAACAAGCCACTTAAAATCGAAGAAGCTCTTAACATGTTAAAAGAAGAAATATCAAAGGTAGGTGGATGAATACGAAAGGCCTTCTCCTCGCTGGAGGACATGGAACAAGGCTAAGACCCCTCACATTTACGGGTAACAAGCACATGTTACCCATCGCCAACAAGCCCATGCTCCTCCACGGGCTGGAGCACCTGAAAAACGCCGGAATCAAGGACATCGCCATCATCCTCGGCCCCATAAAGGAGGGGGTCGTCGAAACCATCGGAGACGGATCAAAACACGGCGTCAATATCACCTACATAGACCAGCCGGAGCCTAAGGGCCTCGCCCACGCCGTCACGATCTCCGAAGACTACCTCAGGGGCGGCCCCTTCGTAATGTACCTCGGAGACAACCTCCTCAAGCAGGGGGTGAAGCCCCTCGTGGAGCTCTACGAAGAAGGATACGATTGTGTTGTTGGAGCGACCGAGGTAAGGAACCCCGGAAGCTACGGCGTCGTCGTCTTCAACAAGGAAGGCATGGCTGAACGATTTGTAGAGAAGCCCAAGGAATCCATTAGCAACTGGGCTCTCATCGGCGTCTACGTCTTCAACGACACTGTCTTCGACGCCATAAAAAAGATTAAACCCTCTTGGAGGGGTGAACTAGAGATCACAGACACCATCCAAACCCTGCTTACTGACGGGGCTAGAGTCGCAGTCCAGAAGGTCCAGGGCTGGTGGAAGGACACAGGCAAACCTGAAGACCTCTTGGAAGCGAATCAACTCTGCCTCAACGACATGGAGCCCTACAACAACGGCAAAGTGGATGAATCAGCCATCATCAACAGCCGTGTGGGGATCGGAGAAGATGCCGTCATCCACGAACGAACCACTATAAGAGGCCCAGCCGTCATCGGCCGCAACTGCGTCATAGGCCCCAACGCCTACATCGGCCCCTACACCAGCATCGGAGACGGCTCCACCATCCAGAACACAGAGATCGAGAACAGCATCATCATGGAAGGAGCCTATATCGACTGCGGCCACAGGATCACAGACAGCCTCATCGGCCGCCGAGTCCAGATACTAAACCACGAAAACACCATCCCAAGAGGATACCGCCTAATCCTCGGCGACCAATCCACTATCACATTATAAGCAAAACAAGCCCAGGAGGTGATCGACGAACTCCCCATACTGAAAACTCCCACCCAACCTCAGGCAGACTTAAAATATCGGGCTCCACAAAATAATAACAGTACACCCATGGCCACACACAGGTTCACCGCCATCCTAGAGCCCGCCGAGGAAAGAGGCTACGTGGTCAAATGCATAGAGCTGCCAGTGGCGAGCCAAGGAGACACCAAGGAAGAGGCCTTAGCCAACATAAAGGAGACCGTCGAAGGCTACCTGGAGGTCAAGGCGGAGCTTCTCCGAGACCAGGTAAAGGGGGAGAGGGTGGAGATCATTGTCGAAGCTCCCTCTACTGTCTTGGCGTGACGTTATCAAAGCCCTGACCCGGGTCGTAAGACAGAGAGGAAGCCACTTAATTCTTGTGAAAGATGAATGCATCATGCCTGTTCCGAAGCACAAGGTAATAAAGAGGGGTTTGCTGCAGGCGATCATAGTCGAGGCCGGCTTGACCCGAGAAGAGTTTCTACAGCTTCTAAGGGGCTCGGGGTAGAGTAGAAGCCTCTAACATGATGAGGACTAGAGCCACTGTGAAAAAATGTAGGGGTACCTTGCCTCGGCTGTTTTCCCAGCCATAGAATGAGGATCAAGCCCTCATGGAGACCGAGGAGAAGAGACACGCGTCCGGCAGCCGCCCACGCCGCGGCGAGAGGGAGTGGAGCAGGTAAACCGGAACGGCGGCCCACAGCTGAAAGGAGCCCTCTTCATGCTCTGGTGGGTGTGGAAAAGCCTCGGCTTCACGGTGGACTGGGGCGCATCACTGCGTCTCTACGCGGCTGGGTTGGCCGCGTTCCTAATAGTATCCCTCACCCTCATAGCCACAGAGGCCGATGGGTGGGCGGCGATCCTGTTGGGCGGAGGACTGTTCGCCGCGTCCTACCTCATCGCCGTGCCGGTGCTGGGGGCCCTAAGAAAGAGCGATTTTAACGACTTATCCACGTTAATCGACGAGGCAGGTCCCCTTAAACTACCTCTCAAACCAATACTAACCCTCATGGTACGACTCGCACAAGATTAACCAGAAATGTTCAACTCCTCAATGATAAGGAGAGATGTCTTGTATCAGCAGTTCTCTCAAACATAAAAAGCCGGAATGCTCTGACCCTTTAAACCCTATCCCCTAAATATTGACGTCGTACCCTAGGACTGTGAAAGGGTTTCACATAAGCGCGTAATTTCTTATGAAGGATCATGTTTCAATAAAGTAACTTCTATGTCTGTAGCTCATTGCGGTTCTGAACGACACTAAGCCCAGTCCCCCGTTTCAAAGGCGCACTAAAGCCATGCTTTCACACGAGTGCTAAATCTCAGCATTGTGGTGATGCGACTTATCTTCAAAAAAAGAGGAGTGTATTGTCTAAGGTCCGCCGTAGCCGGTCGGTGTTGCGTGGGTTTCCCATATGTGTACGCCGTCAACTGTTCCGTGAGACATTATGACCTCAAACTGGCCCCAGATCGGGTAGCCTCCCTCTCTCCAGTACGGGCTTTCCTCAAGCTCGGGCCCAACCCATATAATCTTGTAGTGCCAGACCTCTCCTGAGCCTCCCGGCACCATGCCGTTCCACTCGTTGTCTTCCCAAGCCTCAGGGCCCCATGGTGCGCCGTTGAATCGGGCGTCATTCCATCCTTTGCTCCACTTCATGACTAGATGATCATTAGCATAGGTGGTGTCTCCCCAGACTTTTCCATCCAGGATCCTGTCCACGCCATCGGCGGCGCCGACGAAGACCCTCGCCTGGTAATTGTACCCGAACTCGTCGAAGCCACCCTTGGCGAGCGCCACCGGGGCGACCAGACCCACAGCCAGGAGGACCAAAACCGGAAACATCCTCGTCTTCATTGTTTATCCGTAAATGAACTTAAAGGCAAAGTATTTAACAGTAACTCACAGCAGAAACTCATTTATACGAAGCGAGGGAAGCCCAGTCAAAGCAGCATGCGATTCCGATGATAACCCTTAACAAAATCCGTAATCTCCGTGCAGCCCCCACTACATACAGAAAAGCACCGAACACCATCAACCCTGAAAAAGATGGAAGTTTTTTTCCGCTACAATTTAGGTATCTCACCATCGCCGCGTGCGGAGGAATCAAAATGGTAGAAGTCCATAAACAGGAGAAATGCATTTTGAATGCGGCACCGAGACAACTGTTGATACGTGACTAACACGTATGTTTTTATACGAGGATAACACGTACATCTTCGGGTCGAAGGATGGATGGTAAACCCATCAAGCTGACGATGCACGCCGTAGAACGCGGCTTGACCCATAACCTCGACCAGGATGACATAACCCGCATCGTAAGGGAGGGCGTCAAGGAGCCAGAGGGTAAATCCAAGTGCCGCTACATCCTCAAAACCCGGAAGGAAACCCTCGTCGCCGTATGCGACGAAGACGATGAGCGAGTGATCGTGATCACAGTCACGAAGGGAGGCGTATAGAAAGATGAAGTGCTACAAGGATGAAGGCGAGATGGCGCCCGTAGTGATCGACTTCGAGCATCATGGAATCGTCGTGAAGGGCGTGAAGGCGCTCAAATGCCCGGTGTGCGGGGAGGAGGTAATCGACGTAGAGGAGTACGGCAAGATCAAGCGCCGCATCGAATCCATGATCAAGCCCCTCAGGCTCCGACGCAAAATCAGCAGCGCGGGGAACCGCCCAGCCGTCTACCTTCCCGACGACGTGGTGAAAGCCGTGAAGGTTGAGATAGGCGACGACGTGGAGATATACGTTGAGGGGAACCGCATAATAATAGAGCCGGTATCCTCAGACTGACGGTTCTCAGATGAGGAGACAGCATGAGCCACGGGATAGAGTTTTTTGGCCTTACAACAACTGGCCGCGCGCGTATGCGTGTATAAACACATCCACTCGGCATATGAAAGACGCCTCAACATACCAAAGTTCTTGAACCCGACATGTTCTGAGCGTCCACATGCGGCACCCATGGGCGTCCCTTCAGGGATCAAGGCCACTGTTCACAACCCATGAACAATATGTTTATAAACCATGAACAATACGTTCACGCAACGTGAACATAAGCGCATTGTTCTCCACCGACGAGCGTATTATGATCCTGAGAGAGGTAATCTACCAGACAGAGCCAATCAACATAAGCAAGGTATCGAGGAAACTAAGCCTCAGCAAAGGACTGATGTCGAAGTACTTCAAGATCCTGCTCGAGGAAGGGATCCTTAACAAAAAAAATGGCGACTACACTGTCGACAGCAGCGTAGCCACCAAGGCGGTAAGGATCCTGCTAAACCTCAACATCTTCCACACAGACTTCTTCAGCGACCGCCCCTTCATAATAAGCGCTGGGCTCTACGGCAGCACAGTGAAGGGCGCCAACATCGAGGGCTCCGACATAGACCTATGGATCCTCACAGAGGAGACCAGCCAAGACACCTTAGCTAAACTGTCAAACGACTTGAGAAATACTTTCGGAGAGGCCAGGCCGCTGTACTTGACCGTAGAAAAACTAGAGCAGCTGAGGAAAACCGAGGCAACCTTCTACCATTCGCTGGTATTCGGTTCGTTAACCCTGTACGGTGACGACATTGAAACGTTTTAGCTTGGAAGATTGCCTGAGAGAGGGCTTACTGCGGAGGGTTCCTCCATCCCGGCAAGGAGCAGAGGGTAGCATGAGAGCCGCGTACAAGTGGCTTGAAGACTCGGAGAGGAGCCTCAAGGCCGGCGCCGTCAACTCCTCGGTCCTGGCCTCATACCTGTCCATGTTCCACTCGGCCAGAGCCATACTATACATGGACGGCTACAGGGAAAAGAGCCATTACTGCGTCGCCAGGTACCTGGAGAGATACGTCGCCGCCGACCAACTTGAGGCTAGGTGGGTGGACCTCCTGGACCACTACAGAGCGCAGAGGCACGAGAGCCAATACCGCTTCAACTTCGTAGCCACAGTGGCCGACGCCGAGGCCTCGCTGAAAACGGCAATAGAGTTCGTGGCTAGGATGGCTGCCCTAAAGGAAACAATCAAGGGAGCCACTGGATCAACGCGTCACAGAGACGCCGTCCATTACACGTAGAAACACGGTCCACTCAGCTCATCAGGCGCAGCGCAGCGAAAGAGCCTGATGTGAAAAAAGGTAGGGGGTATCGATTTTAAGACTGGAAAACGTCCTAAAATGCGGTCCGCGGCCCCTAGGCTCAAAGCCCAGGCGCGATGGACGTGTGTGAAAAAAACGTAGGGGGGTACCATATAATGGCGGTTTTTTCCATTATTAGACAGGCTACCCGCCCTGACGGCGCTGGTGGCCGCCGCACCAAGCCAAAGATAATCCAAATCCTCTAAAATACCATAAGGTTCACTATATCCACATAGTTTCAGAGCATTATCTGAGGCTACATGTGGAGGCTGCTTGGCGCTGGTTAAAGGTTTAAACGAGGCCGTTAGGGGGTCGGCGCGGGGCAGCCTCCTGCTCATGGTGGGACAGGTGGTGTCAACACTCGTCTCAGCCCTCACCGTCATGGCTGTGGCCAGGCTCCTGGGGCCCGAGAACTATGGAGTCGTCATAGTCGTCATGGTGCCCATCGGCCTCGCCCTCCTCATACAGGATCTAGGGGTGAACTCAGCTCTCACCCGATTTACAGCCCTCCTGCGGAGAGAGGGGCGCCCAGGCGACATAAGAGTCCTCGTCCGAGTCGGCATAACCTTCAAAGCAGCTGTCGCGGGGACGATAGCCCTGGGCTGCTGGGCTGGGGCCGGGGCCATCGCCTCCTTCTACCTTCAGAGGCCTGAGCTCGAGGGGCTCATCAGGGTAGTATCCCTCAGCGTGCTGGGGGAAGCCTTGATGGGGGCCGTGCAGTCGGTCCTCGTGGGGTACGAGATGATGGGCCGCAGGAGCTTCACCCAGGTGCTCTGGACGGTGCTGAGGGGATCCACGTCCATCACGCTGGTCTGGTTCGGGTTCGGCCCCATGGGGCACCTGCTGGCGAATACCGCCGCGCCCTTCGCCACGGCCGCGGTAGCCCTCATTCTCCTACTCTCAGCCCTCAGGGACGATGGCGGAGAGACACACCTAACCGGCCTGGAGGCGCTGAGACTCATCCTGGGGTTCAGCCTACCCCTCTACGGCGCCACCCTCGTAGGAGGCGGCCTCACCCAGATCCAGAACCTCCTCATGACCCTGCACGTGCCCAACAGCGTGATCGGCAACTACTCCGCGGCCACCAACTTCGGGGTACTGATAAGCTTCTTCACCGTACCCATCGCCACGGTGCTCTTCCCCCTATTCTCAAAGCTGCCCAAAGGCAGCCCCGAGCTGAGCACCGTGTTCAGGAACTCGGTGAAGTACACCACCTTCATCACACTGCCCGCGGCCCTCTGCCTGGTGGCGCTCTCGGATGCAGTCGTGGCCGCGGTGTATGGCGGAGGGTACCCGCTCGCCGCCGCCTTCATGAAGGCCTACCTCATCCTCTTCCTGTTCGAGGGGATCGGCGGGCTGAGCCTCGGAAACCTTGTGGCCGGCATAGGAGAGTCGAAGGTGGCCCTAGCTGCGAACGTGTTGACGGTGCTGGTGGGCGCCCCCATGAGCCTCATCCTAATCCCCATGTACGGCATCTGGGGGCTCCTCGCAACCCTCATAGTTGCACCGAGGGTCGGAGCCCTCTTCATGCTCTGGTGGGTGTGGAAAAGCCTCGGCTTCACGGTGGACTGGGGCGCATCACTGCGACTCTATGTGGCTGGGCTGGCCGCGTTCCTCACAGCATCTCTCGCCCTCACAGTCACGGGGGCCTGTGGCTGGGCGGCGATCCTGTTGGGTGTAGGGCTGTTCGCCACGTCCTACCTCATCGCCGTTCCGGCGCTGGGCGCCCTAAGAAAGAGCGATTTTAACGACCTATCCACGGTAATCGACGAGGCCGGTCCCCTCAAGCTACCCCTCAAACCAATAATAACCATCATGACACGACTCGCACAAGACTGACAGAAGCCACCAAATTCCCATAATAATTAGAATCAGGTTGCCTCGTTATTCTAGTGCTCCAGGTACCCATCCAAGTAATCCATCAACTCCACCCACACGGGTAGATGGTTCGACATCTGATGCGTCCGCCAATAACTACCATAGTAGACCCTCCTACCCGCCCCTAACCGAAAGATTAATTCCATTATACCACTCCCTAAAATAACTGGTAAAATGGTTGAGATCATAGAGGTGGACAAGGCCGGCCGCATCGTGCTACCCAAGAGGCTACGCGACGAGATGCACATCCGCGAGAGAACTCGCCTCATCCTAACCCGGAGAGGAGACAAGCTCATCCTCATGCGCCTCGACGTGGACGAGATAGCCCGAAGGCTAGAGACAGAGCTAGAGGGGATAGAAGTCGAGGAGATCGCCGCATCCATCAGGAGGGAGATCAACGCCAAGATCGCGAAGGAGCACCCGGAGCTTTCTGCTGGATAACAGCGTCTTCGTGGCAGCCATAGCTAAACCAAGCCGGACCACTGGAACACTTAAACTGATCCTCCACCTCATCGCAGACGACGACATACAGCTGATCGGCGACAAGTACCTCGCCGAGGAGATTATCCGCTACGCAGAGGTCTACCCCTCAGAGACGGCGGCGTCGCTCCTTGAGGCGCTCGCCTCAAAGATGAAGCTCATCGAGGTAGAGGAAAAGTACCTAAAGATATGCAAGGAATACATAGGGACAAATGATCTATCTGACGTATACCACGCAGCTGCCTGTCTTCACACCGGATCGGCCCTGATAAGCGATGACGGACACTTCAACCGGATACGGGACGAGGGCATAATCAACGTCTGGAGCACCCATCAGGTAATAAAGGAGCTTCTGGGCATCTAGAGGAACCTATAATATGATGTTTAGATTCACCTAATTCACGGTCTCATCTCCGGAAGCCGTGGCACAGCAGCCCCAGAAAGAAGGAGGGGGTAACGCGGAGAAACCGGAAACGGCTGCCCCACGCCAAAAGGAGCCCTGGAGCCGGTCCGACGCGGCACACTCCACCCAAGCAATAATAGACGGCACCGAGCCCAAAATAACAGGCAGAGACGGCCTCAGAGCCCTCCAGATATGTAAAGCAGCCCTAGAGTCATCATGAACAGGCCAAACAGTGAAACTCGAACCACTAACCTAAGGACATAGTACCGACCCCTGCCCAATGCGGCTTTAAGGATGTTTACTCGAGCTGAAACTTATCTCTCATCGTTATCTCTCTCCCAGGCGTTCAGCCTCTCTTCTTCTTAGAGGCTACAAGTCTGGCGGCCTCCAATATCTCCGCTGCCTGCCCATCTCCTAACTTGTGTCTACGTTCAGCAAGCTCACCGATCGCGGACTCCACCTCGGAAAACTCGATTAAACCTCTCGCAAGGGCCTCCAGCAGGATGGTCCAGGTACTCCAAACACTGAACCCGTACATCCTCGCCAGCTCAGAGAGGATCCTCTCATCGACAAGGATGGCCTCCGCCCCGCAATCCCTCGCACATAAAAGCGTCTCGGCGTCCGACACCGATATGTTCTCGCTCCTAGCTAACCTCTCGACCGCCGAAGCCTCACCGGCTACATCCTTGACGCTTACCCAGCCCTCCTCCACCGCCCGCCTCACGATGAGGGCGTCCTCGTAGCCGAGATCAACCCCGACGTCAACGACCTCCCTCTTGACCCCGGAGGTGATCGTTACACCCTTGAATATCTCCCTAAGTAAGAACAGCTTATTCACCTGAGCTAAATGGATCAGTGGCCCCGCGTCGGACACCACCGAAAGCAAAGGATCAGCCCCCGTACCTCGACCTCATGTAGCTCTTAACCGACTCCGCGTCCCAGTTCACGGGGACGCCCTCCCCCTCCAGCATCTCAAGGAACTCGCGCAGAGACACCCCCAGGACCTCGGCGGACCTCGAGGCGGTCAACTTGCCATCCCTGTAGATGTCGATGACCCTTCTGCGAAGCCCGTCTTCGATGAAATCTCTGAGAAGCGTCGCTCTGTCGACCTTCTCTATGGTCCTGACTGCCTCTATCCTTTCTAGGTCTGGGGGCGATAGACGTACGGTAACCACGGCGTTCTTCTCGGTCACAGCCACCAAAGACCTAGATTACATTGTAATACAAAAGCCTTCCTGAAGTTAAAGGGGGCGCAGCAAACACTGAGAACACTTATCTAAACGTCTCCACATTTTCACGGACGTATCGCCAGATCTCCGCCTCTTTCATATTTTAACCTAGAACAAAAACTAATATAAAATCTTTGTAGTTATAGATAAAGTACAATTTTTAATTGTCTACAATTTCAAAATTTTTCATATTAATTTATAGGGAATGTCAGCATCTCCCTCACACCCCACGCCCACGAGATGTTTAAACCCGGCGCTAACAACGTCGAAGCCCCAAGCCAACGAAGAATGCTGATCCGCCCCCATACCCACGGCGCTGCCCCGCGTGGACCACGTCAAGCCCCAGGCCCCGCCTACCCGCCTCCCTTACGATGGGGGCCGACTTGATGATCCGAGGCCGGGTACCAACCACAAGAGCAACACGCATAGACAGTTAATGGAGGTGTAGAGTAAAAGAGCATACTCTCCCAGAAAACACCGCAAACACTAACTAAGAAATTCTTAAATAAACCCGCTCCCCACCCCTAACCAGCGAACCACATGACCGAAGCATACATCAGCAAGGTCACCTCCGTGGGCCAGATAACCCTACCCAAAGAGGTCAGAGACCAGCTCGGCATCGGCCAGGACGACTACGTGGTCATAGAGAAGATAGGCGACACCTACTACATCCGAAAGTTCCAGGGCGAGAAACGCCTCCTGGCCCTCATCAGGGAGAAGGTGAAGAAGAGCGGCATAACCCGCCAACGCCTCCAGCAGATGGTCGAGGAGGAGTCCGAGGCTGCCTGGGAGAAAACCTCTGAAGGCCTTCCTCGACGCTAACACCCTCGTGAGCGGCCTCCTCTTCGAGGGCAACGAGGCCACCCTCCTGGAGCTGGGGCGGGTGGGCGCCGTAAAGCTCCAGACCAACCACTACGTCCTGTCAGAGGTGTCAGCCGTCCTCAGGAGACGAGAGTTCCAGCTAACCGAGGAGGAGATCGAAGACCTGACCAAGTACCTGCACACGTGCATATCCGTGACGGAGGACCCCTCAGACGAGGACATCCTCTCCAACCTCCGCCTCCTCAAGGACAGGAAGGACATCCCCGTCGCCCTCGGAGCCATGAGCCAAGGATCCGATTACCTGGTCACAGGAGACAAGGAGCTGCTCGAAGCGCCGAGCATCCCCTCCATAACGACCACGGGGCTGCTTCAACTCATCTACTGTGATCAGCCGGACAAGAACCGGTGAAC
>Ga0299912_10003218_pt1 | contig 13369 bp, 12 predicted proteins | sample RVTome_2_FD_207667 | JGI IMG/M metagenome (GOLD analysis project Ga0299912, IMG submission 207667) | Soil microbial communities from uranium-contaminated site in the Upper Colorado River Basin, Wyoming, United States - RVT95D214 (version 2) ...
CTGCCCCTGCACTTTTTCACGCAGAAGCGCTACGCCGACTGCGAACGCCGGCGGCCCTGGGCGATCCACTTCGTACTCATGCTCAGCTACCTGACCCTCCTGGTGCTGATCATGGGCTTCCTGCACGCGATGCAGGCCGGGCCGGCCATCAACTGGGCCGTGCACGGTCTGGGCTACCTGGCCAGCATCGGCCTCATCGGCACCGTGCTCTGGTCGATCCGCGGCCGGCGGCGGCGGGTCGAGGCTCAGCTTGCGCACTCGCACGAGTCGGACTGGATCTTCCTGATCCTGATTCTCTTCGTGGCCTGCACGGGGGTGGTGCAGCACGTCCTTCACCGCACCGGTGCCGATCAGGCCGCGAACATCGCCTACGTCATCCACCTGATGGGTGTCGTACCGATGCTGGTCCTGGAAGTGCCCTTCAGCAAGTGGTCGCACCTCGCCTATCGCCCGCTGGCCATGTACTTCGCCGAAGTCCAGCGAGAGGCCATCGCCAAGCAGCAACCCGCGGCGGCGCGCCCCGCCCCAGCGCTCACCCGCGCGGCCTGAGGAGAGTGCCATGAGCGAGCTGAGAATCGGCGTCTACGTCTGCAACTGCGGCACGAACATCGCCCACGTGGTCGACGCGGAGGCGCTGCTCGCCTACGCCGCCGAGCTGCCAGGCGTGGCCGTAGCCCGCGGTTACCGCTACATGTGCTCGAACCCCGGCCAGGAGATGATCAGCCACGACATCCGGGAACTGGGGCTCAACCGGGTCGTCGTCGCGGCCTGCAGCCCGCGCATGCACGAGCGCACCTTTCGCACGGCCTGCCGCAACGCGGGGCTCAATCCCTACCTCTGCGAGATGGCCAATATCCGCGAGCAGTGCAGTTGGGTGCACAGCGATCGGGCGGCGGCGACGGAGAAGGCCAAGGCGCTGACGCGGGGGGCCGTGCTCCGCGTTGCCCGGAACGAGTCTTTGGAGGGCCTGACGGCGGACATGTGCCCGACGACCCTGGTGCTCGGCGGCGGCATCGCCGGCCTCACGGCGGCCCTCGAGCTGGCCGAGGGTGGGGTGCCGGTGGTGCTGGTTGAAAAGGCCGAGCAGCTCGGCGGCAACCTGGCGCGGGTGGACCTGACTGCGCCCTACTTCTACTCAGCGCGCGATCTACTACGCGAGCGCCTGATGCGGGTGCAGGAGAATTCGAATGTCACGGTGCACCTGCGTTCGCAGCTCACATCGCTGACCGGCTTCGTGGGCAACTTCGACGCCGAGATCGGCGGCAACGGATCGTCCACCACGAGCGTGCGCGTGGGGAACGTCATCGTGGCTACCGGCTACCGGGAGTTCGACGCCGAGCGCGTCACCCACTTCGGCTGGGGGAAGCTGCCGAACGTGATCACCTCCTTCGAGTTCGAGTGCATGCTGCGCGGTGGCCGCATCGAGATGAAGGACGGTCGCCTGCCCCAGTACGCGGCCATCATCCACTGCGTCGGCTCGCGCAGCGCGGAGTTCCACGGCTACTGCTCGCGGGTCTGCTGCATGACGGCGCTCAAGTACGCGCATGAAATCAAGAGCGCCGTGCCGGGCTGCTACGTGTCGGACCTGTACATCGACATGCACGCCTTCGGCAAAGGTTGCGAGGACTTCTACCGCCGCAGCTCCGAAGCAAAGACGCTCTTCCTGATGTACGGCAAGGGCGAGCGGCCGGTGATCCGCCGCGCGGCCGCCGGCGACGACTGCGACATGCTGATCGAAGTGGACGAGCAACTCTCGGGCGAGCGCATCGAGATTCCGGCCGACCTCGTGATCCTCATGGTGGGCATGGAGGCGCGGCCCGATGCCGCCGAAGTGGCGCATACCGTCAACATCAGCCAGGACAAGGACGGCTGGTTCATCGAGAGCCACCCGAAGCTGGACCCCGTGGCGACGACGACCGACGGCGTCTACATCGCCGGCACCTGTGCCTCGCCGAAGGACATTCCCGACTCCGTGGCCCAGGCGCGGGCGGCGGCCGGGCGGATCTTGGCGCGCATCGCCAAGGGCAAGATCGAGATCGACGGCGTCTTCGCGGAGGTGAACGAGGCGCTCTGCTCCGGCTGCCGCATCTGCAACGAGCTGTGTCCCTACAGCGCGATCGAATACGACCTGGAGACGCGGCGCAGCCACGTGATTCCGGCCGCCTGCAAGGCTTGCGGCGCCTGCGTGGCAGGCTGCCCGGCCGGCGCCATCAAGGGGCGTCACTTCACCGATGCGCAGATCTTCGCGCAGATCGAGGGGGTGCTGGTGTGAGCTACGAGCCCCGCATCGTCGGCTTCCTCTGCAACTGGTGCTCGTACACGGGGGCGGACCTGGCCGGCACCAGCCGCATCCAGTATCCGGCGAACGTCCGCATCATCCGGGTGATGTGCTCGGCCCGGGTGGATCCCACCTTTGTCGTCCACGCGCTCGCGGAGGGCGCGGACGGCGTGCTCATTTGCGGCTGCCACCCGGGCGACTGCCACTACTCCGAGGGCAACTACAAGACGATGCGCCGCTACCCCCTGCTGAAGCGCCTGCTGGCAGCCTACGGGATCGAGCAGGAGCGCGTGCGCCTGGAGTGGGTTTCGGCGAGCGAGGGCCAGCGCTTCGCCGACATCGTCGCCGACATGACGGAGCGGCTGCGCGCCCTCGGGCCCTGCCGCGTGCGGAGCGGACTCGAGGCCGACCTACTGACGAGGTGAGCCATGGGAGCGGGGAAGCTGCAAGTCGCGCTGTACTGGGGAGCCGCCTGCGGCGGTTGCGACGTGGCGGTGCTGGACACGAACGAGTTCATCCTCGAGGTGGCCAAGGTCGCGGACATCCGCTTCTGGCCGATCGCCGTTGACGGCAAGTACCAGGACCTCGAGGCGATGGCCGACGGCGAGCTGGACCTGACGCTCTTCAGCGGCGCCGTCCGCAACAGCGAGAACGAGCACATCGCGCGGCTCCTGCGGCGCAAGAGCAAGCTGCTCGTCGCCTTCGGGTCCTGCGCCCACCTGGGCGGCATCCCGGGCCTGGCCAACCTCAGCAGCCGGGAGGCGATCCTGGCCACGGTGTACCAGGGCGGCCCCTCGCTGGAGCCGGGCAGCAGCGCCGTCCCGCAGACCGTGACGGCGGTGAACGGCTACGAACTCGAACTGCCAGCCTTCTACCCGCGGGTGTACCGCCTGGCCGACGTCGTCGACGTGGACTACTTCGTGCCGGGCTGCCCGCCCGCCCCGGCGCAGGTGAAGAGCGTCCTGCTTGCCGTCGTCAAGGGCGAGCTGCCGGCGCGGGGCGCCGTCGTCGGCGCGGGTGAGCGCACGGTCTGTGACGATTGCACGCGCACGAAGTCGGCCAAGGCCGTGAAGCGCTTCTTCCGGCCTTGGGAAATCATCCAGGACCCGGAGCGCTGCCTGCTCGAGCAGGGCATCCTCTGCCTGGGCTCGGCCACGCGCTCGGGCTGCGGCGTGCGTTGCCCGAACAGCAATCAGGGCTGCCGCGGCTGCTACGGACCGGCGCCGGGCGCCGTCGATCAGGGGGCGAAGTTCCTGTCGGCCATCAGCTCGATCATCGACAGCAAGGAGCCCCGGGAAATCGAAGCGATCCTGGGCGGGCTGCCGGACTTCGTCAGCTTCGCTTACCGCTTTGGCCTGCCGGCTTCGCGCCTGCAAAGGAGGCATGGCGGATGACGCGCACGATCAGCATCGATCCCATTACGCGCCTCGAGGGTCACGGCAAGATCGACATCCACCTCGATGAGGCGGGCGGCGTCGCCGACTGCTTCTTCCAGATCCCCGAGCTGCGCGGCTTCGAGCGCTTCGTGGTCGGCCGGCCGATCGAGGAGCTACCGCGCATCGTCACGCGCATCTGCGGGGTCTGCCCGGCCAGCCATCACCTCGCGAGCGCCAAGGCCGTGGATGGCTGCTTCGGGGGCGAGGTGCCGCCCCTCGCCCACAAGCTCCGCGAGATGTACTACCAGGCGCACTTCATTCACAGCCATATCGCGCACTTCTACGCGCTGGCGGCGCCGGACTTCGTGCTCGGGCCTGACGCTGATCCGGCCGTGCGCAACATTCTGGGCGTGGTCGGCAAGGTCGGCCTGGAGATCGGCGGCCAGGTGATCCGGGCGCGCGCGATTGCACAGGACATTCAGCGCATCATCGGCGGGCGCAGCACGCATCCGGTCTGGTGCCTGCCGGGCGGCGTCGCCAAGGGCCTGAGCACGGACGAGCTGGCCGAGATCCGCCCGCTGGTGGCTCAACTGTCGACCTTTGCCGATTTCTCGCTGCAGCTCTTCCGCGACCTGGTGCTCGGCAATCCGACCTACGTCGATCTCATCGTCAACGGCCCCTACACCCTCGATGTCCACAATATGGGTCTGGTCGACGCGAACGACGCGCCGAACTTCTACGACGGCCAAGTGCGCGTCGTGGACTACGAAGGCCGCGAGATCTGCCGCTACAAGCCGGATGAGTACCGGCACTATGTCGCCGAGCACGTCGAGCCCTGGACCTACCTCAAGTTCCCCTACCTGAAGCAGCGTGGCTGGCACGGCTTCAAGGAGGGCATCGACTCCAGCCTGTACTGCGCGACGCCGCTCGCCCGCCTCAACGTTGCCGAGCGCATGGCGACGCCGCGCGCGCAGGTGGCCTACGAGGAGCTCTTCGCCGCCCTGGGCGGACGGCCCTGCCGGGCCCTGCTCGCGAACCACTGGGCGCGCCTCGTGGAGATGGTCCAGAACGTGGAATCGCTCCAGGCCTTCTGCGCCGATCCGGAGATCACGAGCGACGCCTATCGTGTCGTGCCGCAGCGCATCACCGGCGAGGGCGTGGGCATCGTCGAGGCGATGCGCGGCACGCTCACGCACCACTACACTTGCGACGAGAAAGGCATCTGCACGAGCGCAAACCTCATCGTCGGCACGACGAATAACAACGCTCCCATCCAGATGGTGACCAAGAAGGCGGCCCAGGCCATGATCAAGCCGGGCGAGGAGCCGAACCAGGGCATCCTCAACATGATCGAGATGGCCTTCCGCGCCTTCGATCCCTGCTATAGCTGCGCCACCCACTACCTGCCGGGCAAGATGCCGTTACGGGTGCGGATCTTCCGGGGCAGTGAGCTCTGGCGGGAGCTCTCGCGATGAGCACGCTGCTGCTCGGCCTGGGCAATCCCATCCTCAGTGACGATGGGGTGGGCCCGCGCCTGGCGGCGGACTTCGGCCGGCGCCTGGCCGACTGGCCGGGATTGCGCGTGGAGCCGGACTGCGCGGTGGGCGGCCTAGAGCTGCTGGATCTGCTGACCGGGCACGAGCGCGTGATCGTCCTGGATGCGTTGCAGACCGCCGACCCCGAGCCCGGCCGCTGGCACGCCTTCGACGCGCGCGCCCTGCGCGAAACCCTGCACCTGGACAACGTGCACGACGCGAACTTCGCCACGGCGCTCGCGCTCGGCCGGCGGCTGGGACTGCCGCTGCCGGCGGATGCGGCGATCTACATCTTTGGTGTGGAGGTGGCCGATGCCTGCACCTTCTCCGAGCGCATGACGCCGGCGCTGGAGCTGGGTTACCCGGTCTACGCGGAGGCGATCTTCAGCGCGGTGTGCCGGCTGCTCGCGGAGGCCTAGTCCCCGAAGCAGACGCCGGTCTCCCGGCCCAGCTTCATGAGATCGTGATCCAGGGGCACCAGGCGCTGGCGATTGGCGATCTGCGCGATGGGCACACTCGAGATCTGATTCTGGTAGAGGCGCACCATCTGCCCGGATTCGCCGCGCGCCAGCAGATGCACGGCCTGGGAGCCCAGGCGCGAGGCCAGAATGCGGTCATAGGCCGTGGGCGTGCCCCCCCGCACCAGGTGGCCGAGCACGGTCACCCGCGTCTCCAGCTTGACGCGCTCCTCGATCTGACCCGCCACCACGTTGCCGATCCCGCCCAGGCGCACGGGGTCCGGGCTCTCGGCGATCATCCGCGCCACCACCTTGTCGCCGCCCTTGGCCCGCGCGCCCTCGGCGACAACGAGGATGCTGAAGCGGCGGCCGCTGCGGTTGCGCTCGAGGATCTTCTCGCAGATGGAGTCGAGCTGGTAGGGGACCTCGGGGATCAGGATGATGTCGCCGCCCGAGGCGATGCCCGCGTGCAGGGCCAGCCAGCCGGCGTTGCGGCCCATCACCTCGACGATCATCACGCGGTGGTGGCTCTGGGCCGTGGTGTGGATGCGGTCGATGGCCTCCACGGCGATCGAGACGGCCGTGTCGAAGCCGAAGGTCTGATCCGTCTCCTCGATGTCGTTGTCGATCGTCTTGGGGATGCCCACCACGGGCACGCCGAGCCGGCGCAGGCCGTCGGCGATGGACAGGGTGCCGTCGCCGCCGATGCAGGCCAGGGCGTCCAGGCCCAGCGTGCGGATGATGTCCACGGCCTCCTGGCCGCGATCCACGGTGGTGCGCTTCTCGCCCTCGCCGATGTGCCAGGCGAAGGGATTGGCCGTGTTGCTGGTGCCCAGGATGGTACCGCCCTGCATGAGCAGGCCGGAGACGTCATCCGAGGTGAGCTTGCGATACTGGCGGGTGACCAGGCCCTCATAGCCGTCCATGAAGCCGATCACGTCCCAGCCGTAGTGGCGGGTGGCCGTGCGCACGACGGCGCGGATCACGGCGTTGAGGCCGGGGGCGTCGCCGCCGCCGGTGAGCAGACCGATCGCGTGGATGCCCGTGCCCAATGCCGTCACCTTTCGCCGGATCCCTGACCTGACTAGCAGATATCGGCAGTTCGAGCAACGACCTTGAGCGGGCTCGCGACCCCTTGGCCGGAAGTCATCCTCGCGCTACCTTGTTCGCCGGAGGTGGCCGATGGCCGCGAAATCCCGCTACCGGGTCCTGGCCGTCGATCTGGACGGCACCCTGATCAGCAACGTCGAGGATCCCGCCCGTCCGGTGAGCCCGGCCAACCTGAGCGCGTTGGCCGAGCTGCGGGCCGCTGGCGCGCGCATCGTCATCATCACCGGGCGCAACGAGGGCTCGGCGCGCAGCCTGCTCGCGCGCTGCGCGGATCCCGCGCTGGCGGCCAGCGACCTCATCCTCCACAACGGGGCACTGCTCGTGGACGGGCCCGGCGGCGCCACCCTGCGCGAGCTGCGCCTACCCCGCGCGGAGGCGCGGCAGTACCTGGCCGTCTATCGCGCGCAGGGCCTCACCCCGATGCTTTTCACGGACCGCGCGCGCGGCGGCGCCTGCCTCGTCGAGGGCGAGCCGAGCGCGGACAATACTCGCCTCGCCCGCTACCTCGCCGTCCGCCGGCGCGAAGGCGAGGGCGAGCTGCGCAGCGTGGCCGACCTGAGCGCAGCGCTCGCCGAGGATCCCCTCGCCCTGGCCACCATCGACAGCCCCGAGCGCGTCGCTCCCGCGCGGGAGGCGATGGCGACCCTCGCCCTGCCCGGCAGCCGGGTCGCCGTGCAGGGGCTGGTCGGGCGCGGCGGCCACGGGCCGGCCCAGTTCCTGGAGGTCTTCCACCGGGAGGCCGCGAAGGAAAAGGCCTTCGCCGCCTGGTGCGCACTCCGCGGCATCCCCCTGGCCGAGACGGCCGCCATCGGCGACGGCCGCAACGACCTGGAGCTGCTCAAGGCCGTGGGCCTGGGCATCGCCATGGGCAACGGCTCGGCCGAGCTGCAGGCGGCCGCCGACCACGTCGCCCCACCGCACGACCAGGACGGCCTGGCCGTGGCCATCCGGGCCCATCTGCTCGGCTGACGCTTGACTTTCTCAGGGAGTTGAGTAAACTTACTCAATGTATTGAGTAAACTTGTAACCCTTTGGAATCATTCGATGTACAAGCGCAGCCAGAGTGCCCTACTCCTCCGTCGCTTCGGTGAAGCACGGCGTTTCATGCAGGTGCTCGTCGGGCCCCGCCAGGTCGGCAAGACCACCCTGGCGCGCCAGCTTGCCGAGGAGATCGGGCTCCCTGCGCGCTACACGGCGGCGGACGAGCCGGAGGCAAAGGACTCCCACTGGATCGAACAGCAGTGGGAGGCCGGCCGCGCGCTCTGTCGAGGCGCAGGCGGACCGCAGCCCGCCCTCCTCGTGATCGACGAGATTCAGAAGCTCCACGCCTGGTCCGAGACCGTCAAGCGGCTCTGGGACGCGGACACCGCCCGCGGCCTGCCCCTCCATGTGCTGATCCTCGGCTCGAGCGCGCTGCTCATGCAGCGCGGGCTGAGCGAGAGCCTGGCCGGACGCTTCGAGCTCACAGCGCTGTCGCACTGGTCCCTGGCGGAGATGCAGACGGCCTTCGGCTTCGATCTGGAGCGCTACCTGCTCTACGGCGGCTACCCCGGCGCGGCCCTGCTCGTCGAGGATCCCCAGCGCTGGACGCACTACATTCGCGATGCGTTGATCGAGCCGACGCTCGCTCGTGATGTGCTCATGATGACCCGCGTCGACAAGCCGGCCCTGCTACGCCGCCTCTTCGAGCTTGCCTGTGGCCACTCGGGGCAGATCCTGTCCTACCAGAAGATGCTCGGCCAGCTCCAGGACGCGGGCAACACGACGACCCTTGCGCACTACCTCGACCTGCTTGCAGCGGCGGGACTCGTCGCCGGCCTCCAGAAGCATGCCGGCAATCAGCCGCGCCGGCGCGGCTCGAGCCCCAAGCTGATCGCCTTGAACACGGCACTGATGACCGCCTCGGCCGGGCTGCCCGCCTTCACGGGGCCGGAGCGGGCCGATGCCCGCGGCCGCCTGGTGGAGACCGCCATCGGCGCCTGGCTTTTGAGCGCCGGCGCGGCCGAAGGGATTGAAACCCGCTACTGGACGGGCGGTAACCGGGAAGTGGACTTCGTGCTCAGCCGCGGCGACCAGGTCGTGGCGGTCGAAGTGAAGAGCGGCGGCCGCCGCGACCACCTGCCAGGGTTGGCGGCCCTCGCCGCGCAGGAGACGCTGGCGCGCAAGCTCCTCGTCGGCGCGGACGGCATCCCGATCGCGGACTTCCTGCAGACGCCGCCCGGGGCCTGGTTCGTCTAACCAGGGAACGCTTGCTCGCGGCGCCTCGACGGCGCTAGTTTCCCGCCATGCGCCGCTTCCGCTTCGCCATCCTCCTCATCCTTGCCCTTGCGGCCGGCACCCTGCTCGCCGGCTGCGGCGAGTGTGTCCGCTGTGACAAAGAGCAGGATCGCGTGCTCGCGGAGCGGGGCACGGCCGAGGAGACCGAGAGCCGCCGCGACGGCCACCTCATCACCGAGACCTGGTTCTACTGGGAGCAGGGTCGCTCGGTGGTCTTCCTCTGGGACGAGCGGGACTGCTCCTGCAGCGTCAGCGAGTACACCATCGAGACCGACGGCAGCGCGCAGCCCCTGCTGCACTTCGACACGGCCGGCCGGGTCCGCCATCAACGGCTTGCGCCGGAGTAAGCCGTGAGCCGGCGCCGGAGGACGGGACTGCTGTCCGCGGCCGCGCTGCTCGGTCCCCTGCTGGCCGGGCCCGCCTGGGCGGAGCCGTTCCGCGTACCCGAGGACTATGCGAGCGTCGCGGCCGGCCTGGCCGCTGCCGGCTTCGGCGATACGGTGAGCCTGGCCCCAGGCAGCTACTACGAGCGCGAGATTAGCTGGCCAGTGGGGCGGGCGATCCTCGGCCGCAGCGGCAATCCGAACGATGTCGTCATCGATGCCGAGCTGCAGGGGCGCGTACTGGGCGGCAGCGACCTGGTCGGCGAGAACGAGCTGGCCTACCTCACCCTGCGCGGCGGCCTGGGCAGCGGCCCCTACGGCAGCGGGCTCCGGGCCGTGGGCGATCCCTATCTCCACGATCTCATCATCGAGGACTGCACGGCCGCGGGCCTGCTTTACGGCATCGACCTCTACGCGCGCGGCAGCCCGCGCATCGAGAACTGCACCCTGCGCAACAACCGCTCCAGCGCGCCGGGCACCGAGGGCGGCGGCGCCTGGTTGATGGGCACGCCGGGCGCAGGCGGCATGACGGTGGAGAACCTCGACGTCTACGGCAATGAGGCGGCCTTCAGCAGCGGCATTCACTTCAGCGGGCTCTACGGGTATCTGGCGGGTGTGAACTGCCGCGACAACGTCGGCGATGGCATGGTGATCTACAACGGCTCCGTCAACGGCAGCGGACCGACGCTCGAGTACTCGCTCTTTGCGCGCAACAGCGGGGCCGGTCTCGCCTATGACGCCGATCTCGTCCTGCGTAGCTGCACCCTCGTGGGCAACGGTAGTGAAGGGAGCCCCGTCGCCGCCCTCGATGGCGGCTCGACCTGGGACTTCAGCACGATCCCCGAGATCCGCCAGTGCCTGGTCGCCTTCAATCACGGGCCTGGCGTCCGCGGCCTCGCGATCACGCCCTACCGTTTCGAGTGCAACGATGTCTACGGCAACGCCGGCGGCAACTGGGTGGACATCGCCGATCCCAGCGGCTCGAACGGCAATCTCGCGCTGCACCCGCAGTTCTGCGGCGAGGGCGAGCGTCCCTACGCCCTGCAGGTCGACTCGCCTTGCGCCGAGGAGAACAATGACTGCGGCCTGCTCATCGGGGCCTACGCGGTCGACTGCGGGAGTGCCGGCAGCGTGACGAGCTGGGGCGCCGTGAAGGCGCTCTACGGCAGCGAGCCGAAGCCCTAAGGCACGAGCAGGATCTTCCCGAAGACCTCCCGCTCGCCGAGGCGCCGGTGGGCCTCGGCCACTTCGGTCAGCGGCAGCACGCTGTCGATCACCGCGTGGAAGGTCCCGTCCGCCACCAACCGGTAGATCCGCGGCAGCGTGCCGCGACTGCCCATCGTGCTGCCGATGATGGCCAGGTTCTTGAAGAAGATGGGCCGCAGGTCCGCAGCGATCTCGGGCCCGCTGCTCGCCCCGCAGCAGAGGATCTTCCCGCCTGCGGCCAGCGCGCGCAGGCTGCCGGCGAAGGTGGCGGCGCCCACGTGATCCACGATGAGGTCGCAGCCGCGCTTGCCGGTGAGCGCGCGCACGGTCTGGGGCCAGGCCGGGTCGCCATAGTTCAGCGTCTCCTGCGCCCCGAGCGCGCGGGCGCGCTCGAGTTTCGCGTCGCTCCCCGCCGTGGCGATCACCCGCGCGCCGGCATAGCGCGCAATCTGTATGGCCGCGCTGCCCACCCCGCTGCCGGCCGCGTGCACGAGCACCGTGTCCGCGCCCGACACGCGACCCTTGACCATGAGCATCTCCCAGGCCGTGAGAAAGACCAGCGAGACCGCGGCGGCCGCCTCGAAGCCGAGCTGCGCCGGCAGGGGCAGCGCGCTGGCCGCCGGCACCGCGATGAATTCGCAATCGGTGCCGTCCGCGCTCTCGCCGTAGATGCCGTAGTGGCGGCAGTAGTGGTCGCGGCCGGAGAGGCAGGCCTCGCAGCGCCCGCAGGAGTAGCCCGAGGCAATGGCCACCCGCTCGCCCACGGCCAGCCCCGCGACGCCGGGGCCGAGGGCGGTCACGACGCCGGCCCCGTCCGCGCCCGGCGTGATCGGCAGGGGAAAGTGATGTCCGGGGACGCCGCGCCGCACCCAGGTGTCCAGGTGGTTCACGCCCGCGGCCTTGAGTTGCACGAGCACCTCGCCCGGTCCCGCCACGGGCTCGGGCCGCGACTCGAGCTTGAGCACGTCGAGCCCGCCGTGCTCGTGGATGCGCACCGCCTTCATCGCGGACTCCTTGCTTCACTCCCCGCCGCGGGCGGGGCTCATTCGCAGTAGCAGGACCAGCTACCGAGGAGGTCGTCCGTCTCGTCGCGCAGTTCGAGCAGCCAGGCGCCCCGCTGGTCGGGGAAGAAGGTCTTGTAGGACCAGGTTGCCCAGCGCTCCCCCTTCAGCGTCAGCTCGATCTCCTGCATTTCCCGCCCGCGGTAGATCCAGATGTGGCGCAGTACCTGGCCCACGCGCGCGCCATCGACTTCCATCCAGAAGTAGACCTTGTCGCCCTCGGCAAAGACCTCCGCGCGCCCGAGCAGGCGGCGGTTCTCCACGCCGCGGCCGAAGCCGGCAGCGAGCACGCGCAGCGTGCCCTTGCCGGCGGGCGCCGCTGCCAGGGCGGCCGGGGGAGCCGCCGCGGGCGGCGTGGCTGCCGCGGGTGGCGTGGCCGCAGCGGGCGGGGTCGCCGGCGGCGGCGCCGCGATCGTTTCAGCCAGGCCGGGTGCCGGCGCGGCGCTCGCGCCGGCAACGCTGTCCGTGAAGCGCATCAACAAGATCAGGCCGCTGCGCTCGCCCCGCCCCTGGCCCGGGGCGGGCAGGAAGCGGCTTTGGCGCGCCGCTCGCAGCGCCTCGACGACGAAGAGCTCGGGCAGGTCGCTGCGCAACGGCTCGCTCGTCGCCACGCGGCCGTCCGCGTCGACCTCCACGCGCACCAGGACCGTGCCCGTCAAGCGCGAACGATCAGTGGCTAAGGCCGGGGGGTAGCGCAGGGGCGGGATAAAGGTGCACACGGGCCCGCCCTCGCCGCGACCGGTCCCGGCGGCCTGCCCGCGCCCCGGGGCGGGAGCGGCTGCCGCGAGCTGCGCGAACAGCAGCGCGAGCAGGCCGGGCAGAAGCAGCGCGGGCCACCTCATGCCGGAACTCCCGGTGCGCCGGCGCGGGCGCCGCGGCCGCCGTCCTGGGCGAGGTAGATGCGCTCGACGGCGGCCGTCATCCGCTCGACGCCGAAGCGGCGCAGCGCGCAGTCGCGGGCGGCCAGGGCCATGCGGCGTCCCTCCTCGGGGTCGTGGGCAGCGGCCAGCAGCTCGGCGGCCAGGGCCTCGGCATTGGCACGCGGCACGGCGCGCCCCGTGACGCCCGGTTGCAAGAGCTCGGCCAGACCGCCCGCGTCGCTGGCCAGCACGGGCACGCCAGCCGCGAAGGCCTCCAGCACGACACTGCCCAGGCCTTCTTCCCGGCTGGGCATGCAGAAGAGGTCCAGCGCTGCGAAGAGCCGCGGTAGGTCGCGGTGGCGGCCCAGCAGGCGGAAGTGATCACCCATGCCCAGGAGCCGGGCCTCCTCCTCGAGGCGGGCGTGCTCCGGGCCCTCGCCGGCCACCACCACGTGGAGCTGAGGTGCCTGGACGCAGGCGATGCTCGCCGCTCGCAGCAGGACATCGTAGCCCTTGCTGCGGTCCAGGGCGCCGGCCGCGCCGACGAGAAAGGCACCCGCTGGCAGTGCGAGGGCCTCCCGCTCGGCCGCGCGCAGCGCGGGATCGTAGCCGGCGGGCAGCGGCACGGCCTCGCCGAGCTGAGCGCGGGCCGCCGCCGCCAGCGGGGCGGGATCGACCGCGCTGGGCACGAGCTGGATGCGCGACCGGCTCACGCCGCGCGCCGCGAGGCCCGCGGCCACCGCCTCGCTGATGGCGAGATAGCACTGGATACGCGGGTCGCCGTACTTGAGCCGGTGACCCAGGCCGCCGCCGCGCGCAAAGGCC
>Ga0299912_10003219_pt1 | contig 13368 bp, 7 predicted proteins | sample RVTome_2_FD_207667 | JGI IMG/M metagenome (GOLD analysis project Ga0299912, IMG submission 207667) | Soil microbial communities from uranium-contaminated site in the Upper Colorado River Basin, Wyoming, United States - RVT95D214 (version 2) ...
TCCCTGCATTGTCTCGATCACCATTCAAACCCGGTCTTGAAAAGGACCGCGGATTGGTCTAGAGTGGGAGGCTCATAGGGCCCCCGAACGATGAGCGCAACGACCGCCGCGGGAATCATTCTGGCCGTCATGGTCGCGGCCTACGCTGCCGCCAAGGCCTTCAAGGTCTCGACCGAGCTTTCTCTCTTCTTTGCCGCTTTGGCCGGGGCCTTGGCCGGAGGCCGGGGCATCCCCGCCCGCCACATCGCCGAGGGCGCCTTCACGTATTTCGACATTTGCCTCATCTTCGTCACGGCCACCCTATTCATGAACCTGCTTAAGGAATCGGGCGCGGCGGCCTTCGCCGTCCGCGGCATCCTGCGCCGCTTCCACAAGAGGAAATCCGTCCTCTTAATCTTGCTCGCCCTTCTCCTTCTTGTCCCCGGAGCGCTGACAGGAGCGGGGAGCGTCACGGTCCTCATCGTCGGGGGAATGGCCGCCACCGTCCTCGGCACCATGGGTCTTCCGAAGCCCAGGGTTGCGGCCATCATCTTTACTATCGCCGGCCTCAGCGCCGCGGCTCCGCCCGTGAGCCTCTGGGCCATGCTGACCGCAGCCGGGGTCAACATGCCCTACGTCGGTTTCTTCCTCCCGCTTCTCGTCCCCTGCGTCCTGCTCTCCGTCCTGACGATCTTCATCCTCGGACGGAAAGCGAAACCCGTGGACCTCGATAAGGCCCTGGCGGAGCTCCCCGCGGTCCCGGAAAGGATGAACGGTTGGCGGATCGGCCTGCCTTTCCTGCTGTTTTTTATCCTCGTCACGGCCGGCCGGGTCTTCCCTTTCTCGTTTCCGACGCTCGGCCTGCCTCTGATGTTCGCCGCCGCGGCCGGGCTGACGCTCCTCCTCTCGCCGAAAAAGCTCCCCTTTCTCAAGATCTCGCTGAAGACCGTCCGGGAGCTCCTGCCTCTCATCGGGACGCTGACCTGTGTGGGGATCCTCGTCCAGATCATGACCTTGACCGGCGTCCGCGGGCTCATCGCGATCACGATTGTGACCCTGCCCGTCGCCGTCGTCCTCGCGACGCTCTTCCTGACCCTGCCCCTCTCTGAGGCCGTTCTGATGTGGGGCGCGGCCCCCGTGCTGGGCGTTCCCCTCGTCCTCCTTTTCAACACGATCGGCCTCAACCCGGTCGTGGCCCTGGCCGGGATGAGTGTTATCTGGCCGCTCGGGGACGCCATCCCGCCGACGGCCATCATCGGCCGGCTGACGGCCGAGACCATCGGCATGAAAGAACCCTATTCGAAGTTCCTGAGATATTGCCTGGTCCCGGGGGTCCTGATCATGATCGCGGGGACATTGATGGTCGTGTTCAGCAAGAAACTGGGCTTTTTGACGGTGTTTTAGGATGAGAGAAAAATGAGCGAGTTCGTCACCATCGTTTATTACGCGATGACGGCCTTCGTCGCCGTCCTCCTGATCTGGAATTTTATCAAGGGCAAAAGATGGCAGGATGAAATCCTCACCCTCATCGTCCTCATCCCTTTCCTGCTTAGGATCCTGAGGCTCAAGTGATGGTGAAAACGAGAAAGGCCCTCTTTGCATTCATCGGAACGGTCCTCATCGTCTTGGCCGGAAAGAGCTTCTATGAAAGCCGGCACCTCAGGGAGCCCGTAGTGGCGGGGCCGGGCATCACCCAGGTCCGGAAGCTCAGCGAGTCCTTCCAGGGGATAAAGGGAAGCGTCAACGACGCCAATGTCTATGTCCTGGAGGGGAAAAAGTCCGGCGGAAGCGTTCTTCTTCTGGGAGGCTCCCATCCTGAGGAGCCGGCGGGAAGACTCGCGACCTGGGTCCTGACGGAGAACGCCGTTGTCGAACAGGGGCGGGTGTTCATCCTCAATTCCGCCAACCGGAGTGCAACCACCGTCACCCGGCTGGGCGGCGCCTATCCGCCTGATTTTACCATCAGGACCCCGTGGGGAGGACAGAAGTTCCGGATGGGCGACCGCTGGTCAAACCCGCTCGACCAATGGCCCGATCCCGAAGTCTACGTCCATTATCCGACCCGCCAGGAGCTGGCCTACGTGGACGTCCGGAACCTCAACCGGACGTGGCCGGGGCGGCCTAACGGGACCCTGACGGAAAGAACGTGCTACGCCCTAACCAAGCTCATCGACGCCGAAAAGATCGATATCGTCATCGACCTCCATGAGGCCGAACTACAATATCCCGTCATAAGCGCCATCGTCGCCCACCAGAAGGGGGCGGACCTGGCGGCCATGGCTTCCATGATGATCAGCGGATCGGAAGGTTTCGAGATCGGCGTCGAATACTCGCCGGAAGCCCTGCGCGGCCTCTCCCACCGGGAGATCGGCGACCACACGGCGGCCATTTCCCTCCTCCTCGAGGCGCCAGAGCCCTTTCTGGACGCGACGCGCGGCCGGACGGACAGGGAGCTCCTCCTCACGGGGAAGGACCCGTTTGTCGTCCGGGCGGGAAAACGGGGCCTCCTCTTCGAGAAAATCGATGAGAAGGGTTGGCCCATCGACGTCCGGGTTGGGCGCCACACCTCGGCCATCCTCCAGATCCTGGAGGTCTGGTCGGGCGAGAAGCCCGACAGGGGCATCGTACTCACCTGCGTCCCGCGCTATGCTGAAGTCATCGAGAAAGGCATCGGCGCTTTTCTCCGCGATCCCGCCCAAGCGGATAAAAAAGCGTTGTTTTTCGAATGATCAATCAGGCCCTGAGGTTTGTTTCCACAATTGAATGGCTTGCCGGGCGATCCGGAGCTCGTCCAGGCTGAGCTCGCTAGAGTATAGCGATAGGACTATCTCCATGTTTTTCAAAGCTTCTTCCATCTTTTTATTTTTTGCCAGGACCAGGGCAAAATCGAAATAATATTTTCCTTTGGGCGCGATCCGGACGGCCCTCCGCAGAAGATCCTCAGCCTTATCCAATGTCCCGAATTGGGTATGAAAAAGCGCGATCTTGGAGAGCAGTTCGGCATCCCGCATCACATCCGCGTTATCCGACAGTTCGTCGAAAGCCGCGAGGGCCGAAGCATAATTCTTTTGGATGATGGATAGCTCGGCGGACTTTATTTTCAACGAAATGTTGTGCGGTTCGATCTCGAGCGCCTTCCGCACATTCGCCAGCGCCCCCTCAATATCATTCCTTTTTTCGTAAATCTCGCCAAGAAGGATATACGCCCCGGCGAATAAAGGATTGATCTCCAAGAGGGCGTGGCATCTCCGCTCGGCATCGCCGTCTTTGTTCATTTTAAAGAGCTGCATGGCGGATAAGATATAGAACCGGTCCACCCTCGGGCAATCGGCCATCGCCTTCTCGAGGACCGCCAAGGCTTCCGCCGGCCGGTTCTTCTTGACCTGGATCAGGTACTCGACATCATATAGTGCGGGCAAGCGGGCGGCCGGGTTCCGGAGGATGAAATCCTTGAGCCGCGATTCGGCCTCGGCGATCTTTCCTTCCTCGACTTCTCTCAGGCGGGCCTTGATCTCGTTATCGAGGACGATTCCCTGCTTGGGGTCGATGGTTTCCGGGGATCTGTTGGAGAACGCGGAAATATAGCCCAGCGACTGGAGATGCTCCCGGTCTTCCGGAGTGAGTTCCCTCCCGGCGGCGACGCCGGATCCCGAATGATCGGCGATGAATTTCTTTAAAACTCCGTCAAGCTCCCTGGCCACGTCATTCTTGTCAAGGAACAAGTTGTTCTTCTCCCCCCGGTCTCTTTCAAGATCATAGAGTTCGGGCTGAGGAAGCGAGAGATATTTATAGGGGCCGGCGACAACACCCGTCAGCGGAGACCAATTCATCTCTTCTTTTCCATAGAGGCTCTCCACATAGAAGGTCCTCTCCGTTTTTTCTTCGTCACCTCTGAGCGAACGGACCAGACTCCGGCCCTGGACGCTGTCCGGAATCTCGACGGCATAAAGATCGCAGAGGGTCGGCATCACATCCACAAGATTGACCCTCCGCCGGAGGGACCGCGCTTTGGGGAACAGGCGCTCATTATAAAAGATCAGCGGGACTCTGAGGGCCTCCTCATAGCAGAAAACGCCGTGTTCGAACTCCCCGTGTTCGCCGAAGGCCTCGCCATGGTCGCCGCAGACGACGATCATGGTTTTTCCCAGAGCCCCGTTGTCCTCCATATCCTCCAAAATCCGGCCGATCGTGGCATCGACATACGCGATCTCTCCGTCATACAAGCCTTCCGCGTTGTTCGGGAACTTATCGGCGTATTCCCTGGGGGGGGCATAGGGCGCATGAGGGTCATAGAAGTGGAGCCAACAGAAGAATTTTTGTTGACCGTTTTTATCGAACCAGCGGCTGAACTTTTCGTACACTTCGCCGGCCGTCATCTCGGAATTGAAGTTGTTGTAAGCGCGGTGCGTGTCGAGGGTATCGTCGTAAGAATCGAATCCCTGGTCCAGCCCGAACTTGGCCAGCAGGACGAAGGCGGCGACGACCGCGGACGTCATATAACCCTGATCTTTCATTTTCTCGGCCAGGGTTATCTGGGACGGGTTTAAAAAATACCTGCCGTTGTTCCGGACCTGGTGGCCCACCGGAAACCTTCCGGTAAAAAGGGAGCAATGCGAAGGCAGGGTCAAAGGAACCGATGTATAGCAATTCTCAAAGAGGATGCCTCGGCGGGCCAGCCGGTCCAAGGACGGCGTCCGGGCCGCCGGATGACCATAAGCACCAATCCGGTCGGCTCGACAGGTATCTATGGTCACAATGAGGAGATTCATGTTTTCGGCTCGGAACGCCCTTTTGGATCTCTTCAAGAAAATAAAAAATAAAGAAACGGACACCATCACGATCAAAAGATAGAAACCGTATCGAAAGGACCGGGCTTTGGGCATTTTCCCTTTCGTCCCCTGGCAAGAAATCTTATTTCACCGTAATCAAGGAAGTCAAGGCCGCGGGCTTCCCTAAAAAAGAAGCCCCTTCCGGCCGGGCCGGAAGGGGCTTGGAACTCAGCGTGTGCGAGGAACTAGAAGCTGAAGCGGACGCCGAACCTGAAGACCCTGGGATTGACGATGCGTTTGGTCCTCAGATAATCGGTGGCTGTGATTTGTCCACTCACGCTCAGCGTGGTGTTGATGTTTAGGGCGTTGAACGCATCCGCGGACACGATCACCGTCGCGTTCTCAAAGACGTTGAAGACCTTTTCGACCCTGAGATTGACCTCAAAGAAGTTCGGGAGCCGGGAGTCTCCGAACTTTCCGCCTCCGCCATCATTGCCGTACAGGTTGTAGTTGCTGCTGAGATTGGCGACGCGCTGCTTGACGTAGGTCGGATAGACGTATCCTTCCCGGGCGAGGAAGCTGAAGCTGGCGTTGATGCCGTAGGGGAATTGGTAGAGGCCGGTCAACTTGGCCATCCAGCGGGAGTTGACAAAGACGTCCGTGATCCCGGAGCCGCCGCTCTGGGGGGCTACGACGCCGCCCTCATACCAATCATAGTTATTCTGGCTGTAAGCGTAGGGTAATCCGGTTTGACCCGCGTAGTAGTCACCTTTGGAATAGTACTTCCAATCCGTGTAGGTGAACGAGCCGTCCAGCATCCATCGGTTAGACAATCTCTTCTTGAGGACGAACTCGAAGGCAAGGTACCGTTGATAGGCACGATTAGACATCGTTCTGTATGTCCCGACGGGCCATTCATTTCGCGCATAATAGGGGGCGTTGATGCGGGCGTTCGTGCCGGCCAGATACCAGTTGTCTGCAGTCTCGACCGAGCCGTCGGCCATGAGACCCTTGTTCCACTGGAGGCGGTGTCTCTTCTTGTAGAAGACCTCGACGCGGGCGGCGAAGTCCGCCAGAAGCTCTTTCTCATAAGAAATGGACAATTCATCGAGGATCGCGGTCTTGTAGTTGGGGTCGTACTTGTTGGTGGACTCGACTTTTGTCGGGTCGGCCGGATCGAATCCCGAATAATAGGACCAGCCATCGGGGTTGGTCGGATCGAGGGTCGGCTCCAAAGTGACGGGATCTGTCCCGAAGAGTTCATCGGCAGACGGCCGGTCGTCGCCATTCTTATCCACCCAGCGGAGGTCGATTTCGCCCCAGGGGGCCGGATTCATCAAAGTGGCGAATTCATAGCCGCTCTGGCCGCCGTAGCGGGCCGCGTTCAGCTTGATGACGTCCTTGCCGTTTCCCCGGATGTCATAGATGAGGCTGAGCCTGGGGGACAGGATCTTGGACCTGATGCCCGGATCGAGGCTCTTGAGCTCCATTTTGGCCAGGTACTGGGGGAGCCAGGGGCTGGCCGGCTGGACCTCGTTCGCTACCGTAGACTTTTCGATATCGTATCGTAATCCCAAATTCACGGCCAGCTTGCCGAAGCTCAGGGTGTCCTGGGCAAACACGGAAAACCGGTTGAAGGCTTGATTGGTGTACCAGTCTCTGTGCAGCCAGGCTTCATCCCACCCCGGCGCTATATGGGCTGTCTCAATGTTGGCCTCGAAAAGGGAGTAGCTGGAAACCGTGGAATGGACGTAATCGACGCCGAACTTGATCTCGTGGTCGGCCCCGATAACGTTTTCGGCGAAGTAGTTGCCGTTGAAGTTGGCGTTGGTCATGGGCCGGACGGTTCCGTAATCCGCGATGTTGCCCCAATGCCATTCATAAGGATCATACTGGCGCCTCATGAGGGGTCCGCTGCCGTCCGACGTTCTCTTCCCGAGAAATGGAACGAGGTTGAAAACGTTGTGCGAATAGACGATTTTGGCGTTCAGGAAGAGGTCCCCGAACATCTGCTCGATCTCGCCCTTGTACATGGGCGTCGGGCCGACCTGGTTCCAGACCGTTTCAGGCGCCTGGAGCGTCGCGCCCCAGTTCGTCCGCCCGAATTTCAGTTTGTTGTCATGCTGGAACAGACCGCTGATACGCGTTCCGGTACCCAACTGAACGTCAAGCTTGGCATAACCGGACGCCAGCCAGGTGTTGTCGTTCGTCCCGGCCAGGGTTATGGTGCCGAGGTCCTGGATGCCGTAAGAACCGTAGAACCAGGCCTTGTCCTTGATGATCGGGCCGCCGAAATTGGCGCCGTAGAGATAGATCTTGTTGACGCCGGCGCCCTTGTACCCGTAGGATTTCAGTTCATCGGTCAGGTTGCTGGCCTGCCAGTTCTTGTCTTCGGCGTCCATGAAAAACGTTCCGGCATACCTGTTGCCACCGCGCTTGGTGATGAGGTTGATCTGCACGCCGCCGGTCTGGGACGTGATCGAGTTGTTGCCGTAGGCGACCTGCATCTCCTCGTAATTCGAGACGTTGAGATAGGCCGGGGCGGCGCCCAGGGCAGAGTTGTCCGTGATGTTGGCGCCGTCGACGTTCCAGGTGCTGTCGCCGCTCACCGAACCATGGCCGTAATAAGAAGGCTGCTGGCCTCCCTCGTTGCCGCCGACGTCTTCCCTATCGATCATCATCCCCGGGGCCAGGGCCATTAGAACCCAGGGGTTCCTTGAAGTCGGCAGGGACGTAAGCATTTCCGTCGAGATATTGAAGCCGACCTGGGTTTTCTTGGTATCGATGACGGGCGTTTGTCCGACGACCGTCACCTGTTCCTCGATGGCGGCCTGCTCCATCTGGGGTTCAATCGTCACGTCACGTCCGAAAGAGACGACCAGTTTTTCCCGGACGATGGTCTTGAATCCCTGGAGCTCAAACCTGACGTCGTACTCGCCGACGGGCAGGTTCAAAAACCGGAAATTGCCCTCTTCCGACGAGATTTCGGACCTGGGGGCCGTTTTCAGGCCCGTCAAGGTCACGGTGACGCCGGGAAGGGCATTCCCGTCCTTGTCGGAGACCTTGCCCCGGATACTGCCGAATTGCTGGGCGAAAGAGAAGGCGCCGACAAGGAAAAGAAGACACAAAATGACTGTAAGTTTTTTCAAAAAACCCTCCAATTCTTTTCCGTTTTTAGAAGTCTTGACTTGTCAATCCATTCCCTGAGTGATAAGACTCACTCAAACCATTCCCTTCAAGAGGCTGATCGTTATTCCCTTCCCACCTCCTTTCTCCATCTTGGACAAATTCGTTTGGTTGAACTCCGCTCATTCCTCAATAATTCCTCTTGCTGGGCAAATTAACAGCAATATATGTGCCATTTTCGAGGCTTGACGGGATAGATCTTAATTGATGAATTATCAACCGATTAGACGGCATGACAGACCCGGAGGGGAAGCAGTGAAATCCAATATATTGAATTCTATTCAAATAAATGAATCCGGGGTCGGGCGCGGCAGTTTTGGAGTTTGACCCCGGCTCATGATTAAAATAGAATATATCCTTAGGGAGGACGGAATGAAAAGAACTGCGTTCGCTATCTTGTTTCTGCTTATCGCGACATCGTTCATCTTTGCCCAGAGCTACAGGGGCCAGGGGCGAATCAGAGGCGTCGTTACCGACCAGGACGGCAAGCCCCTGGAAGGCGTCAGGGTGAAACTCTTTTCTCTGAAGGGACAGTCCGGCCTCGAGGTCGTGACGAACGCCGCGGGCGAGTGGATCGCCAGCTACGTCCGGGGCGGGGGATGGAACATCGACTTCGAAAAAGCCGGGTACGCCCCCCAGAGCATCAGCACGCAGTTTCCGGAAATCACTAAAAATCCCCCCATCGAGACCAAGCTTCAAAAGGTCGAGGGCATAGCTATCACGGATGAGCTCACGGCCGCCTTGAAGGAAGGGAACAGGCTCTTCGAAGAAAAAAAATACCAGGAAGCCATCGCCGAGTATGAAAGCCTCCTGGCCAAAACCCCCGATATCTATGTCATCTATAAAAACATCGGCAATTGCTGGTTCGAGCTCCAGGACTACGAGAAGGCGGAGGAAGCCTACAAGAAGGTTTTGGAGATGGAACCCGCCAACTACGACATCATGCTCCTCATCGGGAACTGCTACGCCAATCGGGGGGAGACCGACAAGGCCATGGAATGGTACGCCAAGATCGAATTTGAAAAGATCACGGACCAGATGGTCCTCTACAATATAGGCACATCCTTTACCAAGCAGTCCAAGCTCGAGGACGCCCTGAAATACTACAAGAAGGCGGTCGAGCTCCAGGCCGATTTCCTCGATGCCATTTATCAGCTGGGCCTAACCTACCTCGCCCTGGGCAATAATCCGGAGGCCGTGGCCGCCTTCGAAAACTACCTCAAATACGACTGCGAGTCCGAGAGGGCGGGACAGGTCAAGGGCTTCATCGAATTCCTGAAAAAGAAATAATCCGGCGGCCGGATATGATAAGAGTTTCTCGGTCTGCAGCAGCGTTCCTCGTTCTCATCGCGGGCCTTTTAATTCCCTCTGCGGCCGCGTCCGGGACCACGGCCGGCCAGGAAAAGGGCCGCCCCAACCTCCTCCTGATCACCGTCGACACGCTGAGGGCGGACCGGCTGGGCTGCTACGGGGGCCGGGAGGTCAAGACCCCCACCATCGACGCGCTGGCCTCAAGGAGCGTCCTCTTCGAGAGGGCCTTCGCCCATACGCCCTTGACCCTCCCCTCCCATACCAGTATCCTGCTCGGCACGACGCCGCCCTTTCACGGCGTCCACGACAACTCGGGCTTCATCGTCCGGGACGAATTCCTGACCCTCGCCGAATGGCTCAAGGGCCGCGGCTACGCAACCGGGGCCTTTGTCGGGGCCTTCCCCCTCGATTCGCGCTTCGGTCTTACCCAGGGCTTTGACGTCTACGACGACGATTATGGAAGCCAGAGCCGCGACGAGTTCGTTTTCGTGGAGCGGAAGGCCGAGGTCGTCGTGGACCGGGCCATCTCCTGGCTCAAGGACAGGAAGGGCCCATGGTTCGCCTGGGTTCACTGCTTCGACCCCCATCAGCCCTACCAGCCGCCCGAGCCCTTCAGCTCCCAATACAAGGGCAGCGCTTACGACGGCGAAGTGGCTTACGTGGATTCGGCCCTCGGGAAGCTGATGGGCTTCCTGAAGGCGAATGGCTTCGAAAGCGGCACGACGGTCGTTCTCACGGCCGACCACGGCGAATCCCTGGGCGAGCACGGTGAGATGACCCACGGCTACTTCGCCTATAACGCCACGCTTCACGTGCCCCTGATCATCGCTTCACCCGGCCTGAAGCCGGGGCGCGCCGCCGGGAACGCCTCACACATAGATATCTTCCCCACGGTATGCGACGCCCTGAGCGTGCCCAAGCCGGCAGGGCTTCAGGGCGTATCCCTATGGGCCGCGGCCAAGGGGAAGGCGGACCCCGTCCAACCCATCTATTTCGAAGCCCTCACAGCCTATTACAACCGGGGCTGGGCGCCGCTCCGGGGTACCATCGAAGGAAACACGAAATTCATGGATTCCCCGATCCCGGAACTGTATGATCTCGAGAAGGATTTCCACGAGCAAAACAACCTGGCCGGGGCGGCGGGCCTGGGCGCCCATAAAAAGGCGTTCGATGAGCTGATGAAGTCCCAGTCGTCCGCGGGGGGGGCGGCGGCGGCCCGGAAGGTCGACCGGGATACGAGCGAGAAGCTCAGGAGCCTCGGATACCTGGCCTCCCTCCAGGCGCCCCAAAAGAAAACGTTCACGGAAGCGGACGACCTCAAGACCCTCCTCCCGTTCCAGAACCTCTGGATGCAGGCCCTGAGCGCCTATTACGGAGGGAAGCTCGACGAGGCCGTGCGGATGCTCAAGGAGATCATCAGCCAACGGACGGATTTTGACCTGGCCTATACCTACCTGGCCAACCTCTACAAAGAGAAAGGACGCCGGAACGACGCCGTCGACGTCCTCCTCGAAGCCTACGGGAACAACCCCCGGAGCTTCCGGATCATGACGAGCTACGGCATCGCGCTCATCGACGCGGGCCGCAATGATGAAGCCCTGGACGTGCTCAATAAGGCCGTGGGTATCATCGATTTCGACCCCGAGGCATGGAACTATATCGGCGTCGCCCACTGGAACAAGGGCGAGCTCGACGCGGCCCTGAAAGCTTACGAGAGGGCCCTGGCCATCGACAATAACTACGCCATCGTCTTCAACAACCTCGGTTCCCTCCATCTTTCGGAATTCCTGAAGGGAAAGCGGCCGGAGCTCCTCTCCAAGGCCGTGGCGAACTTCCGGCGGGCCATCGAACTCGACCCGGTATATGCTTCCGCATGGAACGGGCTGGGCGCGGCCCTGAAGATGAGCGGCGATGTGGATGGGGCCCTCGCGGCCTGGAAGAAAGCTGTCGAGCTTAAGCCGGACTTCTCTTACCCCCTCTACAACCTCGGCCTGATCCTTCTGACCAGGGGGGACAAGGCCCAGGCCCTCGTCTACTTCACGAAGTACAAAGAGGGAAACTACGCCTCCCTGCCGCCGAACGAGAAAACCAAGCTTGACGCGCTCATCCAAAAATGCAGAGAATAAAATAGTCGGCAAAACGGCGCCCGAATTTAGGCTAACATGCCTGATGGACGACTCATACGAACGCAAAAAGGCTCCCAAGCATGAACGGCACTGAATGCCGTTCATAGGAATTTGACAGCTATGATGCCTTGAGTACAATAGCATCATGGCATTCATCTCCGTCCTGATAATCTCCATATTCCTTCTGGGAGGAATCCCGGCGGGGCTCCGCGGCCAGGCCGGGAAACCGGCCCCGGCGAAGTCACCCGTCCTCAAGGAAAAAGACCTGGCGGAGCGGTACCGCGAGTGGCTCCGGTTCGTGAGCTATATCATCATCCCCGTCGAGAAAGAGGTCTTCATGAAGCTCACGACCGACCGCGACAGGGACATTTTCATCGAATCCTTCTGGAAACAGAGGGACCCCACGCCATCGACGCCTCAGAACGAATACAAGGATGAGCACTTCAAGCGCTTCACCTATGCCAACAGATACTACAGCAGGGGGACTCCCCGTGAAGGCTGGATGACGGATATGGGCCGCATCCATATCATCCTCGGCCCTCCGGCGAGCATCGAGAGGTTCGAAGGCATCGTGGGCATTCACCCCTGCCAGGTCTGGTACTATCGGGGCGAAAAGGAAAAACGGCTGCCCGCCTACTTCGGTCTGGTCTTTTTCAAGCGCGGCGGATCGGGCGAGTTCAAGCTCTACAATCCGGTATCGGACGGCCCGGGGAGCCTCCTCGTCGACACCCAGGGCGTCGATTTGACAAATTCCGCGGAGGTCTATCAGAAGATCAAGAATCTGGCCCCGACCCTGGCGGGGATGTCCATCTCCATGATCCCAGGCGAATATCCTTACGCTTTCACGCCGTCACCTCAGATAAACATCATCATGGCCGACATCATCGAATCCCCGAAGAAGGACATCAGTCCCGCCTATGCCACTCACTTTCTGGACTACAAGGGGATCGTCAGCACCGAGTACCTGACGAATTATATCGAGAGCTCGGCCGAAGTGGCCGTGGTCAGGGACGCCGTCCTGGACATCCCGTTCGTTCATTTTTCCATGGCTCCCAAGAAGCTCTCCATCGATTATTACGAGCCCAATGACCAATACTACTGCAATTTCAAGCTGAGCGTCAGCCTCCGTAAAGGCGACAGGATCATCTTCCAATACACCAAGGACTATCCATTCTACTTCCCCCCGGTCAACTTGGACGGGATCACGGCCAACGGCGTCGCTGTCCAGGATGCGTTTCCGGTGATCGAAGGGACCTACGGGCTGTCGATCCTCCTCCAGAACGCCGTAGGCAAGGAGTTCGCACTCTTCGAAAAGGAGATCACCATCCCCGGGGAGACGTCGGCCCCGGCCATCACCGGATTTGTCCTCGGCTACAAGCTCCAGGAATACAAGGCCGGCGTCAGCGCCCCCTTCAAGTTCCAGGACAAGCAGCTCGTCGTGGACGCCAAAAGCACTATGGGCCTCGGCGACGAAGCGGCGTTTGCCTTCGACTTGGCGGGGATCAGCGAAGAGCTCTGGAAGGAGGGACGCGTCCTCTGTCAGGTGACCGCCATCAACGAGAACGGGGCCGTTAAGAAGGAGGTCCCCTTGGCCCTTTCGGCCTATCCCCGGCAGAAGGTCATGGGCATCACCCAGGCCATCCCGGTTCGGGGTCTCGCCCCGGATTATTACGAACTCAGACTCAGGCTGGTGGACGGGGCGGGCAAGCTCCTCGACGAGAGACACGCTCCTTTCATCGTCTCCCCGGCCGAGGCGGTCCCCCATCCGGTGACGCTCTCGAAGACATTCCCGACATCCAACAGCTTCATCTATTATTATGCCGCCGCTTATCAGTATGCTCAGGCCGGTTCCCCGGACAAGGCTGAGGAGCTCTATAAGCGGGCTTACGCGGCCAATGCCGGCTACAAGGAAGGGCTCGCGGATTACGCTCAGTTCCTCCTGAAGTCGAAAAAATATGGTGAGGCGCTCGCCCTCTCCGAAGGCCTCAAAGACACGG
>Ga0299912_10003220_pt1 | contig 13367 bp, 11 predicted proteins | sample RVTome_2_FD_207667 | JGI IMG/M metagenome (GOLD analysis project Ga0299912, IMG submission 207667) | Soil microbial communities from uranium-contaminated site in the Upper Colorado River Basin, Wyoming, United States - RVT95D214 (version 2) ...
TTCGGTTTCGGTCGTGGATTCGGTCAAGGCCGCGTCCGACGTCTATACGCCCGTCAGTGGGGAAGTGACCGACGTGAATGGCGCCCTTGCCGACGCGCCGGAACTCGTGAACGAAGATGCCGAAGTGGGCGGCTGGCTGTTCCGCATCAGGCTTTCCGATGCCGGAGAGCTGGGCACGCTGATGGATAAGGCGGCTTATGACGCCTATGTCGCAGGGCTTTGATGGCAATGCGCTATCTTCCCCTGACCGAGGCGGATCGCGCCGAAATGCTCGGCGTGATCGGCGCGGCTTCGGTTGACGATCTGTTCGCCGGCGTTCCCGCCGAAGCGCGCCTGTCCGGCCCCGTTGCCGGGCTGCCGATGCACGCCAGCGAAATCGCCGTCGAACGCCAGATGACAGCGCTGGCCGCGAAGAACCTGAGCGCGGGCAGCGCGCCGTTCTTCCTGGGGGCGGGCGCCTATCGCCATCATATTCCCGCCAGTGTCGATCACCTGATCCAGCGCGGCGAATTCCTCACTTCGTACACGCCTTACCAGCCGGAAATCGCGCAAGGCACGCTTCAGGTGATGTTCGAGTTCCAGACTCAGGTGGCGCGACTGTTCGGCACCGATGTCGCCAATGCCTCCATGTATGACGGGTCGACCGCCTGCTGGGAGGCGATAGCCATGGCCGGCCGCGTGACCAAGCGCAGCCGCGCGGTGCTATCCGCTGGGCTTCACCCGCATTACGTTTCCACCGTGAAGACCATGGCGCGCTTCACCGGAGACACGATCGAGGCGGCCGCACCAAAGCTGGAAGCGGCGGCAGACGACGCGGCGCTGATTTCCGCGATCGATGGCGCAACCTCCTGCGTCGTGGTGCAATATCCCGACATCATGGGGCGCATCCCCGATCTGGCCGCGATTGCGGAGGCCGCCCATGCCGCCGGCGCGTTGCTGGTGGCAGTGGTGACGGAGCCGGTCGCACTCGGCCTGCTGGAAGCGCCGGGCAATCTTGGCGCCGACATCGTGGTGGGCGAAGGGCAATCGCTGGGCGTCGGGCTCAATTTCGGCGGGCCCTATCTCGGCCTGTTCGGCTGCCGGGAGAAATTCCTGCGGCAGATGCCGGGAAGGCTCTGCGGTGAAACGGTGGATGCAGACGGCAAGCGAGGATTCGTGCTGACACTGTCCACGCGCGAGCAGCATATCCGCCGCGAAAAGGCGACCAGCAACATCTGCACCAATGCCGGTCTTTGCGCTCTGGCTTTCAGCATCCACATGACGCTGCTGGGCGGGGACGGTCTGGCCCGGCTGGCCGGGATCAACCACGCCCGCGCGCAGGCGTCGGCAAGCCGCCTGGCGCAAGTGCCGGGCGTCAGGGTACTCAACGATGCCTTCTTCAACGAATTCACCGTGATCCTGCCGGGTGATGCGCGCGAGGCCGTGCGGGCGCTGGCAGACCGGCAGGTGCTGGGCGGCGTTTCGCTGGGCAGGCTCTATCCCGATGCGGAAGGCCTGCACTGCGGCTTGCTCGTCACCGCGACAGAGCTGACGACGGATGAGGATATCGAAGCGCTGGCCTTGGCCCTGGCCGAGGTTCTGGAAGGAGTGCCGGCATGAACGCGGCCAACCGCGCCGGATGGCGCCCCGAAATGAGCGCCGGGGGTACCGGCTGCGAATCAGTCACCAGCAGCGGCGACAGGGGCCTGATGCTGGAAGAGCCCCTGATTTTCGAACTTGGCCACAAGGGCGCCTGCGGTGTCGATTTCGATGCGCCGGAAGGCGAGCCGCTGCCCGCGCTTTCGCGTTTCCTGAGGAAGGAGGCGCCCGCGCTTCCCGGACTGACCGAGCCTGAAACCGTGCGCCATTACACACGTCTGTCCCGGCAGAACTATGCCATCGATCTCGGGCCGTTTCCGCTTGGCTCCTGCACGATGAAGCACAACCCGCGCCTTAATGAGAAAATGGCGCGGTTGCCCGGCTTTGCCGATGTCCACCCGCTCCAGCCTCAGCAGACGGTCGCGGGCGCAGTGGAAGCGATCGAGCAGCTTGGCAACTGGCTGGTGACGCTGACCGGCATGCACAGCGTGGCCATGTCGCCCAAGGCGGGCGCGCATGGCGAGTTGTGCGGGTTGCTCTGCATCCGCGCCGCGCATGAGGCGCGCGGGGCTGCGCGTTCGGTGGTGCTGGTGCCGGAAAGCGCGCATGGCACGAATCCGGCGACTGCGGCCTTTGCCGGCTACCGTGTCGAAAGCATCCCGGCGACGGCGGACGGCCATGTCGATCTGGAAGCGCTCAAAGCGCGGCTGGGCCCCGATGTCGCGGGCGTGATGATCACCAATCCGAACACCTGCGGGCTGTTCGAACGCGACATGAAGGCAATTGCCGACGCGGTTCATGCGGCGGGCGGCTATGTCTATTGCGACGGTGCCAACTTCAACGCCATCGTCGGCAAGGTGCGCCCCGGCGACCTTGGCGTCGACGCCATGCATATCAACCTGCACAAGACCTTTTCCACCCCGCATGGCGGCGGCGGGCCGGGTTCCGGGCCGGTGGTGCTGTCGGAAGCACTGGCGCCTTTCGCGCCGCTGCCTTTCGTCACGCGCGATGCCGATGGCGCGGTGAAGCTGATCGAGGAAGAACATGCGGGTGACGAGCATCCGCAGACTTTCGGCCGCATGGCTGCTTTCCATGGCCAGATGGGCATGTTCACCCGCGCGCTGACCTATATCCTCAGCCATGGTGCCGACGGGTTGCGGCAGGCGGCGGAAGACGCGGTGCTCAACGCCAATTATGTGCTGAGAAGCTTGGAAGACGTGCTGGATGCGCCTTTCGCGGGTAGCGGCCCCTGCATGCACGAGGCGCTGTTCAGCGATGCGGGCTTTGCGGAAGGCTTTTCCACGCTCGACGTCGCCAAGGGGCTGATCGACGAGGGCTTCCACCCGATGACGGTCTATTTCCCGCTGGTGGTGCATGGAGCCATGCTGATCGAGCCGACCGAGACCGAAAGCAAGGCGGGGCTGGATCGCTTCATCGCGAGCTTGCGGGTACTGGCCGAGCGTGCGCGGGCGGGCGATGAAAGCCTGAAAGCCGCGCCGCGCCTGGCGCCGCGCCGCCGGCTCGATGAAACCCAGGCGGCGCGCAAGCCCGTGCTGGTCTGGAAAGGTGACAGCGCCTGATACTGTAGATGACAATAGCCCCGCGCCGTAAGGCGCGGGGCTATTGTAAGGCGGTGCCGATCATTTTGCGCGCCATGATGCGGCGCAGGCTTGGCCCTCAGGTTTCCCGGTCCACGGTGTTCGCGGCGGATTCCAGATCCTGGCCGACACCGCGCACGGTGTTGCAAGCCGCGGTTGTGCAGGCGATGCCGCCAGCCACGAGGACGATAAGGACTTTCCTGAGCATTTTCGTTTATCCTCCAGATCGTTTCCGGATCATTCAACGCTGAGCGATGTATCGCCGGTTAATCTAATCCGAAAGACGGCAAAAAACAGGGATTAATCGCCACTGGCGGATACGGACCGCAGGGAACCGCGCGCCAGCCGGTGTTCCCGCCACACGATGACGAGCCCGGCCGCCACGATCAGGGGCGCGCCAAGCCATGTGGTCAGTGGCGGGAAGTGATTCCATACCAGCCAGCCATAAAGAGTCGCCCAGACCAGCGATGTATAATCCATGGCGATCACGCTGGAGACGGAGCCATAGCGCAGCGATGTCGCCAGCAGCAGCTGGGTGAGCGTCCCGACGACGCCGATCGAAACGAGGATGAACCATTCCCAGGCGGTATGCGCCGTGGCGAAGAACGGCTGCGCCAGCGCGGCCAGCAGCGTTCCGAACACGCCGAACCAGAACACGGTGCGGATTGGCTCTTCCGTGCGGCCGAGGTCGCGGATCTGGAAATTGATGACGGCGGTCAGGAAGCCGGCGATCAGCCCTGCTGTTGCGCCCAGGGTTGAAATGGGCGCGCTGCCGGGCTGGGCGATGATGAGAACGCCCAGAAAACCGAGCACGACTGCTGTCCAGCGCCACGGCCCCACATGTTCGCGCATGATAAGGGCGCCAAGCAATACGGCGAAGAGCGGTGTGGTGAAGCTCAGCGTCGTTGCTTCGGCCAGGGGCAGCAGTATGGCCGCGCCGAAATTGAACATCATGTTGAACATGCCCACGCCGGCGCGGCGGGCATGGGAACCGATACGCTGCGTACGAAGACGGTACAGGCCACTCGTCCACCAAAGCCATGCCAGCACCATGGGCGGCGTCATCGCCTGCCGCCAGAACATGATTTCGGGCAGGGTGATCGATTGCTCGCTCGCATACTTCACCAGCATCAGCAGCGTCGCCAGGGCGGCTGCTGTTGCGATGCGGAATGTCAGGGCCAGAAAAGGGTGCTGAACAGGTTGCACGCTGCGTGCTTTAACTTTTGTGCACGGTGAGGCAAGGGCCGGACATGGACAATTTTTCCGTCATGCTGTCAGCCGGGCTTGCCGCGGTGGGCATTGCCGCGGTCGCCTGGCTTGGTGACAGGAGGCGGATGCGCCGCAGCGATCCCGATGCCGTGGGCTTCATGCCCTGGACCGGCTTGTTCGTATGGGCGCTGCTGATAGCCTGCATCCTGCTCGGCCTGTCGGCGCGGCAGGCACTTGTGCAATAAACCGGCCTAGAGGCAGGCTTCCAGATAGGTCTGGTCGAAACCGAACTGGCGCGCCTTTTCCAGCGTATAGGGGCGAAGCCCGGTGGGGCGGAATTCGCCGATGATCTTGCCATCGTCTGTTTCATCCAGATATTCGAATTTGAAGAGTTCCTGGGTGACGATCACGTCGCCTTCCATGCCGATCACTTCGGTGATGTTGGTGGTGCGGCGCGAACCATCGCGCAGGCGCTTCACCTGCACGATGATGTCCACCGATTCCGCGATCTGGCGGCTGATCGCTTCCTTCGGGATCTTGATGTCGCCCATCATGATCATGTTTTCCATACGGCCCAGGCATTCGCGCGGGGAATTGGCGTGAAGCGTACACATGGAGCCATCGTGGCCGGTGTTCATGGCGGCGAGAAGGTCGAAACACTCGGCGCCGCGAATTTCGCCGAGGATGATGCGGTCGGGGCGCATACGCAGGGCGTTCTTGACAAGGTCGCCGATGCTGATCGCGCCCTGGCCTTCAAGGTTCGGCGGGCGGGTTTCCAGCGGTAGCCAGTGCGGCTGCTGCAGGCGAAGTTCGGCCGCATCTTCGATGGTCAGCACGCGTTCGCCGGGGTCGATCATCTTGGACAATGCGTTGAGCATCGTCGTCTTGCCGGAACCTGTACCGCCTGAGATGACAATGTTCATGCGGCAGGCCCCGGCAATCTTCAGCGCGGTGGCCATCTTGTCACTCATCGAGCCGAAATCGCGCAGCATGTCGATCGTGATCGGCTTTTCGGAGAATTTACGAATCGAGATGGCGGTGCCGCGCAGGGACAGAGGCGGAATGATGACGTTGACGCGGCTGCCGTCCTTCAGGCGGGCGTCGGCCAGCGGCGTGGTCTGGTCGACACGGCGGCCGACCTGGTTGACGATGCGCTGGGCGATCTGGAACAGGTGCTGCTCGTCGCGGAACTTGATCGGCGCGAGCTGCAGCTTGCCCTTCTTTTCGATGTAGGTCTGGTCCGGGCCGTTGACCATGATATCGGAGACGTCCGGATCGTTGAGCAGCTCTTCCAGCGGACCGAAGCCGAGCAGTTCGTCGATCAGCACCTTTTCCAGCGCGAACTGTTCGCGCCGGTTGAAAGTGATCTTCAGATCGGCCAGCACTTCCATGATGATCGGGCGGAATTCCTCGGACAGTTCGTCCTTGGTCAGCGTTGCCGCCGCTTCCGGATCGACGCGTTCGAGCAGGCGCGGCAGCACCTGTTCCTTGATCTTGTGGATCGAGGCTTCAAAACCGCCTTGTTCCGATTTGCTTTCATGGACCGCGTTGGCGCGGTCCGTCAGCCGCGCCATCGCATCGGCCCTGGGGTCACCGGTAGCGAACGAAGCGGCTTCCGGCATTGTGGGGATCGGCGGAAACTGTTCGCCGGGAGCGGGTACGGCGTTTTCGGGATTGGCCTTGTCCACGCCGCCTTTCATCGGGCGCGCGACGCCGAAAGCCGGACGTGCCCCGGGGGCCATGCCGCCGATACCATTGCGCCGACCGAATGCGTTCATAGCCTGACCAACCTTGTTCGTATTCATTCCCTGAACCGGAAGCGACGGCTTCCCGACGCAGGTTCTTGTTTGAACAATAAGGTTGAAAATTTGATAAGTTCCTAATGCGCCTGCATTTGCTGGCGATCGGGTGATGTCGGCAGCGCATTTTTCCCGGAATTTGCGTAAATCCGTTTATTTTCGCCATGCCACCGAAGGTTGCTGGCATTCTTGGGCAACCGGTGCATGGTTGGTCTGCGCCAGTTGGGATACGAATCCGTGGCCAATGCATTAACCATTATTGGATAAGGATTTACCGAGGGTATCAGGGTACTTTTCCTGATCCTGAGACCTTGGGGCGTTCCTGGATGTCGAATTTCAGACTGCTTCGGCAGTTTCCTTTGCGATGGATTTTCTGGTGGGTACTGCTGCCCAACCTGGCAATCATCGCCATGTGGGCCATCGGCGGCCCCGCCATGTCCGAGCCGATCCTTGCCTGCGGAATCTTCGCGCTGCTGGTTTCGCAAAGCCGGAACAGGTCGGTGCGGGTGGCGGGCGTGCTTGCCATATTCGTCGCCCTGCTGCTGACCTACATGGCGCGCTCGTTCAACCTCGGCTACGACAAGATCCTGCTGAGTTCCGCCTATCTGGACGATCTCAACCCACTGGGCTCGCCGGAATATGCAGCCGCTGGCCTGGTGCTGGTCGTGTCGCTGGTGCTGACGCTGCGTTATGCGCCGCATACCGCCCGTTTCCATTCGCGCGAGCAGATGCTGCTGGCGCTGGCGGGCGTGGCGCTGGTGGTGAATGCCGATGCCATGGCGACGGCTGGTACGCGTGGTTCCTATCGGGCGAGCGCTCCTGCCGGCACGCCGATCGATTCAGCGGTGCGGCAAAACAATATCGCGCCTGACAACGTTACCGCGCGCAACCTCATCGTCATCATCGTCGAAGCCATGGGCGTACCGAACAATGCCGAAGACCGGGCGCTGTTCGACCGGGCGTGGAGCCCGTCGCGCTGGTCCTCGCGTTATGAGGTCAGGACTGGCAGCAGCGCCTATTTCGGCGCGACCACCAATGCAGAAATGCGGGAATGGTGCGGCGTCTGGGCGGATTACGCTTCCTATGACTTCGATCATGCCCATTGCCTGCCACAGGCATTCCGCGAAGCGGGCTTTCGCACCCTGTCGATGCATGGTTTCGACGGCGGATTCTTCGACCGTCAGGAATGGTATCCGAAACTGGGCTTCGACAAGCGCTATTTTTCCGCAGAGTTGATGCAGCGTGGGGCCGGGTCATGCGGCGGCGTGTTCCCCGGCGCATGCGATACGGATGTGCCGCGGCTCATCGCGCAGGAACTGCGCAACTCCGGCAAGCAGCGCAATCTCGTCTATTGGCTGACTCTGAATTCGCATCTGCCCGTGGTCGCGGAGGATTCACTGGGAACCGGCCATTGCCCCCTGGGTACGCCCGAATGGCGTGAATCCTACCCCTCGCTATGCCGCAGCTATATGCTGCTGCAGCAACTTTCCGATGCGCTTGCCGGCGAAATCATGAAGACGGATTTCCCGGAAGCGGATATCCTGATCGTCGGCGATCACATGCCGCCCTTCTTCCAGCGCAGCATGCGCAGCCGCTTCGACAATGCCTATGTGCCATGGATCTACCTGCGCAACCGGGCGGCGCTGGAGCGCCATGGCGCTTCCGCCCCGCTGAAGGCTCAGCAGTCCTGAAGCTCTGGCTGTGCGGCGCGACAGGCTGCGCTCTGTCCGGCGTATGGTTGGAAAGTCTCAAGCGCCGCACGGCTTAACCAAGGTTCGATGAGTCGCGCTCATCGAACCTTGGTATTAGTCCGAAGACACGGGGCTGATCTGGGCGGGCGATTTGCCGATGGTGTCCGCAGGCCACAGGCAATTCCCGTAAATCTCTACCCGATAGGGGGCGTAATAATCGATCACTTCGCGCTTCGACCACAGCTGGCAATGGGTGAGGTAGTCGTCGACCATCTGCGCCGTCTCGCGGTTCAGGTATTGGCCCGCAAAACCCGGTACCTTGAGAACGACAGTCGGTTTCCACGCCAGGATTCGCTGTGTTTCGCTGGCGGTATCGAGGTGGCTGGTGTTGCGTTCCGGCACATGGAACAGGTGCGGTGGGTACAGCAGAGGGCTTGGCGGATAGGAATCGAGCAGCGCGTAGAGAAAGACCGGCCCTTGGTAGATGAAGAGGCGGGGGTGCGGATCGCGTGACCGGATTTCGGCGGCCAACAATTCCATGGCCTGCCGTGAAGCGCGGTGCTTTGCGAATTGGGTTGCTGGCCCTGTCAGAAAGACGAGCAAAAGAGCGAAACCGGCATAAGTTGGCCCGATGCGACGCCACTCGAGCGCCGGAGCCGCCGAAACGGCGAGTGGCAGCAGCAGAGGCAAGGTATAATGATCGATAAAATTGGGAAGGCAGGCGAAGCCGGCCAGCGCGGCAAGGAGCCAGCCGCAAAGCCATGCACGGGGAATGGCGTGGGCATGTTTCCCGCGTAACAGGAACAGGGAGGGCAAGGCTGGCAGCAGCAAGGGACTGGCAAGGATGGCAAGCGCGCTCAACCGGCGCCACGCGTCGCCGCCGGGGTTGTATATCTTCTGCACGTTGGATGTGATCAGGGCGTGCCAGAATTCGGCGAAATGGCCTGTGGCGGCATAGAACCCTGCGAAAAGCAGTATCGGCGCAGCACCGGCCAGGGCTAAGCCACAGCCATGGGAAAGGATCCGGCCTGGGCTCGATCCAGCTCGCCAGAGCCGCCAGAGCGCGAAGCAACCGAAAAAGGCGCCCTCGAAGCCGGCAGTCTGCTTGAAGGTGATGGCGAAACCGGCACTCGCCATTGCGCAGTAGAGCGGTACGCGTGCTCTGCCGGCATCGAGCATCGGCAGCTGGCTGACGACACCCAACGCGGCAAGGGCCATGAACAGGTTGTAGAACACCGGTGCCTGTCCGCCGCCACCGCCGAACAGGGGCAGCATGACGATGTAGAAAAGCCCGGCGAGCAGAGCTCCGGGTCTTTGCGCAAAGCGTTCCGCGATCATGTTGACGGCAAGCCCGGTCAGTGCCGCGCAGACGGTGGCTGCGAGCTGATAGGCCAGGACCGAATGCGAAATCCCGGCGATGCCATAATAGATCAGGAAAAGGCCGGGGCCCTTGCGATCCCATATGTCGACATAGGGCAGCAGCCCATCGTGCATGCGCTGGCCGATGACGAAATAGAGCAGCTCGTCGCCGAAATAATTGGTGTCACCGAAAGCGCTGATGCGCGTGGCGAGCGAAGCGATCAGGAAAAGAAAGAGTTGGGAACGGCGGGAGCGAAACAGGGTTTCGATCAGGGTGGAGAGATCGAGATCCCTCTTCCACCGATTCCCCTGCATATATTTCGACACGCTGCCCTTCCGTTTCCTGGAGAGCTCTCAACAGGAGCAGAAACAGCAGCGGCATAAACAGAAACGCCGCCGGAGTACAGCCGGCAGCGTTGTGGCCTGTGAGCTAAATTTCGGACGAAGCCGTTATAGGCGCCTCAGCCCTCGACGTGTTCGGCCAGAACGGTCAGGCCGTTCGCGCCCACTTCGGCAAAGCCGCCCTGGATGCGGATTTCCTCAGGCGTACCGTTTTCGGTTCTGTAGACCTGCACCACGCCATCGGCGATCGTGGACATGAAGGGCGCGTGGCCCTCCAGCACGCCGAACTCGCCTTCCGTGCCGGGGACGACCACCATGTGGACGTCTTCCGAGCGGACGAGCTTGGCCGGCGTGACGAGTTCGAAGTGGAGAGCCATATTCCATTCCTTTTTCCCCTCCTCTTCAGGGGAGGGGCAGTGAGACTTGGGGCTGCGAAGCGGTCCCTAGTCGCAGCGGGGCGGGGTGGCGTCTTTGCGAGAAACCCCACCCCCAACCCCCTTCCCCTGAAGGGTAGGGGGTTTTAAGTGTTTACGCCTCTTCGGCCAGCTTCTTGGCCTTTTCGACCGCCTCGTCGATGCCGCCGACCATGTAGAAGGCCGCTTCGGGCAGGTGGTCGTATTCGCCGTCGACCACAGCCTTGAACGACTTCACGGTGTCTTCGATCTGCACGAACTTGCCGGGGATGCCGGTGAAGACCTCGGCGACGTGGAACGGCTGCGACAGGAACTTCTGGATCTTGCGCGCGCGGGCGACGGTGAGCTTATCTTCTTCGCTCAGTTCGTCCATGCCCAGGATCGCGATGATGTCCTGCAGCGATTTGTACTTCTGCAGAGTTTCCTGAACGCGGCGGGCGGTTTCGTAGTGCTCCTGGCCGACGACGCGCGGTTCGAGAACGCGCGAGGTGGAGTCGAGCGGGTCGACCGCCGGATAGATGCCCAGTTCCGAAATCGCACGGTTGAGCGTGGTCGTCGCGTCGAGGTGGGCGAACGAGGTGGCCGGCGCCGGGTCGGTAAGGTCGTCCGCAGGCACGTAGATCGCTTGCACCGAGGTGATCGAGCCCTTGGTGGTGGAGGTGATGCGTTCCTGCAGCGCGCCCATGTCGGTCGACAGGGTCGGCTGATAGCCCACGGCTGAAGGGATACGGCCGAGCAGCGCCGAGACTTCCGAACCCGCCTGGGTGAAACGGAAGATGTTGTCGACGAAGAACAGCACGTCCTGGCCTTCCTGGTCGCGGAAGTATTCGGCCATGGTCAGACCGGAGAGAGCGACGCGGGCGCGGGCACCCGGGGGCTCGTTCATCTGGCCGAACACAAGAGCCACCTTGGAGCCTTCGCTGGTGGCGTTGCCGTCGGCATCCTTGGCGATAACGCCGGCGTCAAGGAACTCGTGATAGAGGTCGTTGCCTTCGCGGGTCCGTTCACCGACGCCGGCGAACACCGACACGCCGCCGTGGCCCTTGGCGATGTTGTTGATCAGTTCCTGGATGAGCACGGTCTTGCCCACGCCCGCACCACCGAACAGGCCGATCTTGCCGCCGCGCGCATAAGGCGCGAGCAGGTCGATGACCTTGATGCCGGTGACGAGAATGGCGGCTTCGGTCGACTGGTCGACGAATTCGGGGGCCTTGGCGTGGATCGGCGAGAACATGTCGCTGCCGACCGGGCCGCGCTCGTCGATCGGTTCACCGATGACGTTGAGGATGCGGCCGAGCGTCTTGGGGCCGACCGGAACCGAGATCTGCGCGCCGGTGCTGGTCACCGGCTGGCCGCGGGTGAGGCCGTCGGTGCCGTCCATGGCAATGGTGCGCACGGTGTTTTCGCCGAGGTGCTGGGCAACCTCGAGCACGAGGCGTGAACCGTTGTTGTCGGTTTCCAGCGCGGTGAGGATCGACGGCAGTTCGCCTTCGAAGGTCACGTCGACGACGGCGCCGATGACCTGGCTGATCTTGCCGCCAGATGACGCATTGGGGGTGGTCTGGTTGAGCACGGGAGCGGTGGCCATTTTCGTTTCCTTGCCTTCGATGCCTTAAAGCGCTTCAGCGCCGGCGATGATTTCGATCAGTTCTGTGGTGATCGCGGCCTGGCGGCTGCGGTTGTACTGGATGGTGAGCTTGTTGATGAGATCGCCGGCGTTGCGCGTGGCATTGTCCATGGCGGTCATCGATGCGCCCTGTTCGGAGGCCGCGTTTTCCAGCAGCGCACCGAAAAGCTGCGTGCGCAGGTAACGCGGCAGCAGAGCGGAAAGGATTTCCTCCTCGTCCGGCTCGTATTCCACGGTCGCATCGCTTGCGGCAGCGACCTTGGGCGCGGGGACGGGGATGATCTGCTGTTCGGTCGGGTCCTGCTGCAGCGCGCTCTTGAACTTCGAGTAGAACAGATGCGCCACGTCGAACTTGCCGGCTTCATAAAGCGCGATCAGTTCGTTGGTGATCTTCTCGGCCTCGTTGAAGCCCGGTTCGCGCACGTCGCTCGTATCGAACATGGCGAGCACGGCCTTGGGATATTCGCGCCGGATCACAGCGCGGCCCTTCCTGCCGACCATGTAGAACAGCACGGTCTTGCCCTGGTCCGTCAGTGCCTTCGCCTTGAGCCGGGCGGCCTTGACGATGTTCGAGTTGAACGCACCGCACAGGCCCTTGTCCGAATTGGCGACGACGAGCAGGTGAACCTGATCGCTGCCGGTGCCCGACAGCAGCTTCGGCGAGTTTTCGCTCACCGTGATCTTGCTGGCGAGAGAGCCCATCACTTCGGCCAGCCGCGCGGCATAGGGACGCGCGGCCTCGGCAGCGGACTGCGCCTTGCGCAGTTTCGCCGCCGCGACCATCTGCTTGGCCTTGGTGATCTTCTGGGTCGATTTGACCGAGTTGATACGGCCTTTAAGTTCCTTGAGGCTGGCCATCGCCAACTATCCTCCGTTGGCTCAGGCGAACTGCTTCGCGAACGCGTTGAGCGCCTCGACCAGCTTGGCCTTGGTGTCGTCCGAGAAGTCACCGCTATTGCGGATGGCGGCAAGAATGTCGGCTTTTTCGGTGCGCATCCAGCTCAGCATTTCTGCTTCGTATTCGGTGACGCGATCGGCGGCGATGCCATCGAGATAGCCGCTGGTGCCGGCAAAGATCGACACGGTCTGTTCTTCGAAGGGCAGCGGCGAGAACTGGGCCTGCTTGAGCAGTTCGGTCAGCCGCGACCCGCGATTGAGCAGCTTCTGGGTAGAAGCGTCGAGGTCGGAGCCGAACTGGGCGAAGGCAGCCATTTCGCGGTACTGCGCCAGCTCCAGCTTGATTGAGCCGGAAACCTTCTTCATCGCCTTGGTCTGCGCCGCCGAACCCACGCGCGACACCGACAGGCCAACGTTGATGGCCGGACGGACGCCTTGGTAGAACAGGCCGGTTTCAAGGAAGATCTGGCCGTCGGTGATCGAGATCACGTTGGTCGGGATATAGGCCGAAACGTCACCCGCCTGGGTTTCGATGATCGGCAGCGCGGTCAGCGAACCGCCGCCGTTGTCATCGTTCATCTTGGCGGCGCGTTCCAGCAGGCGGCTGTGGAGATAGAACACGTCGCCCGGATAGGCTTCGCGGCCCGGAGGACGGCGCAGCAGCAGCGACATCTGGCGATAGGCGACGGCCTGCTTGGAAAGGTCGTCATAAACGATCACGGCATGCATGCCGTTGTCGCGGAAGAATTCGCCCATGGTCACGCCGGCATAAGGCGCGAGATACTGCAGCGGAGCGGGTTCCGAAGCGGTGGCGGCGACGACGATGGAATATTCCATGGCGCCGTTTTCTTCGA
>Ga0299912_10003221_pt1 | contig 13365 bp, 14 predicted proteins | sample RVTome_2_FD_207667 | JGI IMG/M metagenome (GOLD analysis project Ga0299912, IMG submission 207667) | Soil microbial communities from uranium-contaminated site in the Upper Colorado River Basin, Wyoming, United States - RVT95D214 (version 2) ...
ATCCTGTCCATTATGTCCCTGTTGAGCGCCCGCAGAGGCGTGATGTAGATGATGCTAATGCCCGGCTGGTGCCCCCCGTTCAGCAGGAACTGGTGGAACACGGGCAGTATTGCGGCCTCGGTCTTGCCCGTAGCCGTCGCCGAGATCAGGAGAACGTTCTTACCCTCCAGTATGAGGGGGATCAGCCGCCTCTGAGGCTCAGTGGGCTCAACGAAGCCCTTCTCCTCAACGAGCCTCCTGACTGGGCGGCATAGCTGCGAAAACACGTTCTCCTGCGTCAAGGCTTGCGGCAATTTTCTTCGTAGCCTCCAATAATAAGATTGCTGGTAAGGTTCATAACGCGCCCTTACCGAGAAGCCTTCAATATGAGCGTCGACGACGAGCTTGAGAAGATTAAGCAGAGCATGCTTAAACAGATGATGAGCCCCCATCCGCCCAAGGCCTCGACTCTGAAGGCTGGGACGGTAAACGAGTTATCGGACGCCAACTTCCAGAAGGCTATCTCTGAGGCAGCCCTACCAGTCTTGGTGGACTTCTGGGCGGAATGGTGCGCCCCATGCAGGATGATGGCGCCCGTGGTGGACAGCCTGGCGTCGGAGCTCTCCGGGAGAGCCTTCCTCGCCAAGTTAAACGTTGACCACAATCCTGTGACGGCCGCCCGGTACGGCGTGATGAGCATACCTAACTTCATAGTTTTCAAGAGCGGAAGGCCGGCTGGCCAGATCGTGGGGGCTGCGGGCAAACCCAGCCTAGCCCAGTTGGTTTAGCGCGCCACACTCTAATTTTAAATACCCTTCACCTGTACCCTAGACTCATGGCCGAGTACGTGACGAGGAGGCACATTGTTGCATTCCTAGGCGGCTTCCTACTAGGTAAGGTGATCGGGGCTCTGGTCAGTCTTCTCCCTGTCTGGGGCCTGATTGTCGAGGACCCGAGCCTAGGGGGTCTTGTGCTTGAGGAGTTCTTCATCCAACTGCTGTCCTTCAACATGTACCACTACGCCTTGGCTATCATAGGCGGGTTGATACTGGCCATACTTGTGGAGACAAGACGCCTAGAAGAGGAGTAGGCTAGCCTATAGGGAGGACGAGGGCGGAGCATTTCTTACCGCCGTGGTGGACAGTGTCGCTGGCGATGGCTGAACACATGCCCGATGCGACGGTGTTTATTCAATAACAATTAATTATGATTAATCTAATGAGGATTATTCTTCAGTTTTTATAGAAGATTAAATATACTAGTGTAAAAAAATAGTAAAACAACTCTCGGGGTGTGAGCGTGCTTGAACCCTGATCAGTTGGCTGATTTTCTAGCCTCAATTGAGAAAGAGGATTGGGAGCAGGTCCTCAAACACCTGGAGACAATCACGATCGATGCGTGTTCCCAGGGGGGCGTAACCGATTCTCAAGCTTATGCAAGCAAGGTCGCCTTAAGGACGAAGTTGATCACAGCCTTGAAAACCATGGAGAGGTCCCTTGAAGACGCCAAAACGTATCGACAGATACCTGAAGAACTCCGCGAGTTGTTCGAGTCAGACGCTGACGCTTTACTTAAAATAGGTGTTCGCCTCAGGGAGTCCACGAACGCGAGGCTCCAGATGCACCACGTCAGGGAATACTTGGACATGGTTAAGCTCAACCACGGTTCAAAGTGTGGTGAATGCGAGATAACTGAGATACTCAAGGCGATAGACGAAGTCAGCCGCACATCATACCTGGAGCTTTAACGGCCTCAGACCCACCGCGGCGCACCACTTTCGGCCACCACCCTCTGGGCTCCCCGTTTAGAAGGACATAAAAACCGGGCACCCGGTTACTAGGTGTGACGTGAGAGCCATGAGCAGCGGAATGTGGGCAGAGAAGTACCGTCCGAAGACCCTAGACGAGATAGTTAACCAGAAAGAGATCGTCAGTAGGCTCAAGAACTTCGTGCAGGAGAAGAATCTGCCTCACCTCCTGCTGGTGGGCCCCGCCGGTGTGGGTAAGACCTCAAGTATACTGGCGCTGTCTAGGGACCTCTACGGCCCAGGCTATAGGAACTTTATACTTGAGCTCAACGCCAGCGACGAGCGCGGCATCGACGTGATCAGGGATAAGGTGAAGAACTTCGCCAGGACGGCCGCCATAGCGAGCCCCGTCAGCTTCAAGATACTCATAATGGACGAGGCGGACAGCCTCACATCGGCTGCCCAGCACGCGCTCCGCCGCACCATGGAGATATACACCAGAACGTGTCGCTTCTGCCTCATAGGTAACTACAGCGAGAACATCATAGACCCCATCCAGAGCAGGTGCAGCATATTCAGGTACGGCCCACTCGATGAATCAGACGCCAAGGGATGGATAAAGTACATCGCGAAGAATGAGGGCGTCGAGGTACTCGATGAGGGGCTTGAAGCCCTGTACCAGGCCAGCGGGGGAGACCTCAGGAAGGCCACCAACCTGCTACAGGCCGCCGCGGCAACCCGGAGCGCGATAGACGACGTGTCCGTGTACGAGGTGCTGGGGAAGGTGAGCCCTGAACGCGTCCGCGCCATGATCCAAACTTCGCTGGACGGCAACTTCATGGAGGCGAGGGAGATCCTGCGAGACCTCCTCATCGACCAGGGTTTGGCGCCAGACGACATAATCAGGATGACGTACAGTGAACTCATGAGGCACACCAGCATCTCCGAGGAGTGGAAGGTGAAGCTCAGCGATGCGGTGGGCGAGGTGGACTTCAGGCTCACCCAGGGGGCGCGCCCAGAGATACAGCTCAGCACCCTCCTAGCCCACTTGGCACTAGCGGGAGAAAAGATGAAGTGAGCACAGACCAGCCCTGGAGCCACAGGTACAGGCCCGAGTCCAAAGAGGACATCCAAGGCAACGGAGAGGCAGTGGACAGGCTGGAGGCGTGGCTGAGGAGCTGGGAGAAGGGGCCCCCAAAGAAGAGGGCAGCCTTCATCTACGGGCCGCCAGGCATAGGTAAGACGGCCACAGTGCAGGCACTCGCGGCCGAGCTCAGCTTCGACCTAATGGAAGTAAACGCGAGCGACAGCCGCAGCAAGAACCAGATCGAGGAGCTCATAGGGAAGACCGCAGGCCAGACGGTGAACGTCTTCGGGCAGAGGCGGATGCTGCTGCTGGACGAGATGGAGGGGGTAGACGGCCAGAGGGACCGAGGAGGAATCACGGCCATCGCCGACCTCATAAAGACCACGATGAGCCCCGTAGTGCTTGTCGCCACAACGATAGGGGAGAACATGGAGGAAAAGTTCAGGAGCCTCCTGGACAAGGCTGTCCTCATAGAGTTCCAGCCCATACCCTCCTTCGACGTGGTGGAGAGGCTTGAACGGATAGCCAAGGAGAACGGGGTCACTGTCCACCCGGAGGCCTTGGAGAAGCTCGCTGTCAAGAGTCAGGGGGACCTTAGGTCAGCCATAAACGACTTGGAGACGGTGGCCCGAGGGAAGACGCGCGTCGAGCCCGAGGACATAGAGTGGATGGGTGAGCGCGATAGGCAGGACTACACGCCCAACATCATCAACAGGATATTCAGCGCCAGGAGCCTCTGGGAGGCCAGGCAGACGATAAGCCAGAGCATGATCCCCTACGAGGACCTCTTCGACTGGATATACGAGAACCTACCATACATCGTGGACGACCCAGGTGAGCGGCTGGAGGCCCTGAGCGTGCTAGCCAAGGCCGACATTTACCAGAACAGGGCCAAGAGCACCAACTACAGGCTCCTGAAGTACATGTTCAACCTGATGACGGGGGGCGTGGCCTTCACGAAGAAGGTGAGCAAGGGACTTGGCCTCATGAAGCAAGTCCAGCAGGCCATACTCAGGTCCGGGCTTCCCCTAAGCAACTTCCAGACAAGTGAGACCAGGGAGGGGGTGCTGGTGAACCCCGTCAGGTGGCTGGGGAGAGACAAGTGGGGTGAGCTCAACGGCGCCCTCAGGGGCGTGGGGGGTAAGTGGGTGTACGGCCAGAACGTCTGGCTTGTGCCCTATCTCAGGGAGCCCCAGAACAAGTGGAGGTACATCACAACGTACCACGACCGCAGGAAGACGCGGGAGGTGGCGGCGAAGCTGGCGCAGAGGACCCACACGTCCACGCAGGAGGCTGTCACCGAGACTCTGCCTCTCCTGAGGATAATATACAGGTCCGGGCAGGAGGCGGCCGAGGAGATCGACGCCTGGCTTGACCTGGAGGACAAGGAGAGGGAGTTCCTGGGCTCCTAGGTGGGCCTCACATAAGTATTAATCATCCGCCAACGTTCTCTACTAACAGTGAAGTTCATGAAGTTCAGCTCACTACCTAGAGCGAGGCTGGCTTCCCTGCCCACGCCTCTACAGTTCCTCCCCAACCTGACGAAGAGGCTGGGCGGACCTAGGATATGGGTTAAGCGGGACGACCTCACGGGCCTCGCCTTTGGCGGAAACAAGGCCCGTAAACTGGAGTACCTGATGGGTGACGCCATCGAGAAGAAGGCCGACTACATAGTAACGGGGGCCGGGTTCCACAGCAACTGGTGTACCCAGGCGGCTGCCGCGGCTGCGAAGCTCGGCTTGAAGATAAGGCTCATCAAGTCAGGGCCAAGCGAGGGCTACGACGGCGAGACCTGGGACGGCAACCACCTGCTACACAGGCTCATGGGCGCCGAGATACAGGTTGTGAAGCCCGAGGGCTTCATGGCCGCCATGGAGGCCTCCATGAGTGAGCTCAAGGAGAAGGGCCACAACCCGTACTACATGCCCGTGGGCGGCTCCATAGCCCTCGGGGCCGCGGGGTACATCAACGCCATGCTGGAGCTCACCTACCAGCAGGCCGACCAGGGCGTCCAGTTCGACTACCTCGTCCACGCCACCGGCAGCGGGGGCACCCAGGCCGGCCTCGTCACCGGCGCCAAGGCGTTCAACGCAGGCATGAAGGTCGTGGGAGCGGCGGTGGGCTGGACGGAGAAGGAGGATCAGGCCAACAAGGTAAAGAGCATCATGGTGGACGCGAAGAAGCAGTTCGAGCTAGACTTCAACCTCAGCGACGAGGACATAGTCGTCTACAACGAGTACGTGGGCGGCGGCTACGGGTTCATGTCGGAGCAGAAGCTGGAGGCCGTGAAGGTGCTGGCTGAGACAGAGGGCATCATGATCGACCCCGTGTACACCGCGACAGCAATGGCCTGCCTACTGGACCTGGTTCGGAAGAAGAAGTTCACAAAGAAGCACAATATCGTGTTCCTCCACACCGGCGGCGCGGTCGCCCTCTTCCCATACAGGGAGCCTCTGAAAGCCTACGTCACAGGCCAAAAGCTGCCCTGGACCATCCCCAAGTGGAGCCCCCAGAGCGGGTAGCAGAGAAAACCAGGATGACCAGCCTCCCGGAGATCGACCTCGCCCTCCCATACATCACCCGTGGCATACCCGGAATAGGCGGCAAGGTCAAAAGTAAGCCAGAGCACTTCATAGTTGACGAAGTACCCCTCTACGAGCCCAGCGGCTCAGGCGAGCACCTGTACGTAAACGTAACCAAGACTAACATGACAACCAGGGACGTCCAGCTGGGCCTGGCGGAGCTCTTCGAGCTCAAACCAGAGAACATCGGCAAGGCGGGGCTCAAGGACAGGAACGCGGTCACATCCCAGACCTTCAGCGTGCACCTCGGGAGCGCCGGCGTCACACCAGACGACGCGAGGCGGCTCATAGAGGACCACGTGAAGGTCAAGGTGAACTGGGCCAAGTACCACGACAACAAGCTCCGCGCGGGGCACCTCAAAGGAAACAGGTTCACCGTGACCATCACGGACCTGGATGTCTCCAGAAGCCCAGCCTTAGAGACCCTGGAGCAGGTGTCAGGCCGCCTTAACAGCCTCGGGTTGCCTAACTACTATGGCGAGCAGAGGACAGGCGCGGAGGGGGAGAACATCAGGTCAGGGTGGGAGATTCTTCAGGGAAGGAAAAGGATAAGGGACCGCTGGCTGAGCCGCTTCCTCGTCTCTAGCTACCAGAGCCACTTCTGTAACAGGTATATGGCTGAGAGGGTGAAACGCGGCCTCTTCGGCAGGCTACTGCTGGGCGATGTGGCCAAGAAACACGACACGGGCGGCCTGTTCTGGGTCGAGGACGCCTCCGAGCAGTCAAGGTATGAGGCTAGGGAGATCAGCTTCACGGCCCCCATGTACGGGTACAAGATGCTGAGGCCCAGGGGCGAGGCCGCTGCGCTTGAGGACGAGGTACTGGGCTGGTCTGGCATAACCGAGGAGCAGTTGAGAAGGTGCCATGTCAAGGGGACTAGAAGAATGGGCAGGATTTTCCCGGATGTCTCATACAGCGAAGTACCTGAGGGCTTTAAGCTTGTTTTCACCCTCCCCATGGGAGGGTACGCCACGGTGGCCCTCAGGGAGTTCATGAAAAACGATGACGCTTGTTAGCTAACGATACCTAGAATTGACGAAAATCTGTGAACCATGTTCTATAACCACGTTATGCATCTCACTACTTGATCGATCATAAAATTCATTGTTATGTGATAAAGTCTCTACCTTCCTTAATAGCAGTGAGCGATGGACATAGTTCAAACATAAATGTGGGATCACATGAGTCAATACGATAAGGTTGAAGTCATGGACTTCCTGATCAACGTGCTGAAGGACCATGAGAAGTCGTTGGACGCGTTGATCTCCCGGGCGGAAGACGTGATCACAGAGAAACAGAGCCTCCAAGACGCCCAGACGCCCGGCTCATCTGACATCCCAACGATAAAGGTGGTATTGAAGGATTGGCAGGAGTTCAGGAAAAGGCTGGCGGAAGTAGACCTACTCTGCTTCGACCTGATCGGGTCTGTTTTCATCATCTCGGCGAGCACGGGCCCCAAGGTCTACGAGTTCCGTGAAGCGATCCCGCTGAAAGCGTCAAACTGTGATCAATTCGATGATAAGACTAACGTCTACCATCTGTCCATCGGGTTAGACCTGTTCTCAAAAGGATCGAGTAACGACAGGAAAGGCTGCGCCTTCGACTTGGACCCACAGTACACGAGGAACTGGCTATCAAAAGAATTGAGCATCCACCAGGATTTCATCGTTTGCGGAGACATAGAGCTATAGCGGCCGGTCGGACTCCTCGGGGCCCTGTATCTCAACAAGGTTTTTCGCTTTAGTATAGTACCTAATGACGTTTTCCCCCTTCGGTGTAAGCTGGAACTGCACCTTGGTTCGTCTATCTTTAATATCCTCGCCGATCTCCGAGATGAGGCCCTGATTCACGAGGCTTTTCAGTATCTCTTGGAGGGGTCTCCACGACAGGTTGGCTCCATACATGACCTGCGTAGGCTTATTCGACCCGTTCTTGATCTCTGACAGAACGTCTATGTAGATCTCGAAACGGGACCGCCTACTGCTCATTGAACCCCCCTCGGTAAATGTATGTTTAATTATAGAATATATTTAATGGTTTTGTATATCTGACCGATAATATACATTAGTGTAGGTCAAAATGACCATTCAGAACACAATAACACAATACTAAGGACATTCAATGGTATTATCGGTTACAGTGAATCCCTCCAACTACATAGTAGGTTAAAGCGGCGTAACATCGTGGAAGCCTATGCAGTGATCCATAAATGGTAATAGATCAAAATCCTAGTAAACGGATTAGGATGATCCATATGCCGGGCACCGATTATCGGCTCAAGCACATATTTATGCAGATACCCGAGGCACACAGTAAATGCTGATCTATAAACCTTTAATAAAAAACCGGGGAGGTGAGAATGATGGCCGCGGACAAAGGTTCACTCATGGATCTTAAATCTGAGTTAAACGCGCTCAAGTCAGACTTAGGCGACACCGAATCTTCTAGCGACGACTCAGACGTCACAAACGACATGATGGACCTCAAGAGGCGTATGGATAAGGCCGACCAGGAGATGAGGGCCATGACCGAGGCCATGAAGTCCACGTTACTCGATGTACGCGCCCTCATGCAGGACATGGACAACCCGTTTAACATGCTCCGCGACATGGGCGTGGACAAGCTCGTCAACAAGGCCGTTGAAACCGTTGAAGACGAGGTGAATAAACAGAAGCGGGAGGAAGCTAAGAAGCGTATGGCGGGAGACGGTAGAGAATCTGAATCCATGATGGCTCAGATGGTTGGGCAGGCAGCCTCGGCGCCGATGTCCGCGGGTTATGCTGCTGGCCCATCTATGGCTCCATCCATGGCTCCGCCGATGGCCTCGCTCTCTCAAGCAGGAATACCGTTGGGATCGCCTCAGGCCTCGAACACAAACTTGCCTCAAAACTTGGCACGACCAACTCCGAGCTACAGTGAGCCTGCTATCAGCGATAGCCAGCCTCAAGGCTATGGGCCTCAGAGCCCCTCATATGGGGGCGGCTCGACGCAGATCGAGGAAAATGTGAACTCTCTCATGAAGAGGGTGGCCGTAACAGAGCAGGCTGTGCCTCTGATATTGAAGAGGGTGGCGAGAACAGAGGAGGCCGTGGGTGAGCTCAGCGACTCCGTACAGGAGCTCATTGACGATCTGAAGGGTGAAAGACGTAGAGGCCGCGGAGAGAGGCCGCGCCGTTCATCCAGCTACTCATATGATCTTGAATCAGATGAGGCGAAGAACCCTGGAGAGGTTTACTATGAGGCGTATGTGAGCCTGGTGGCCGACTACCTCGTACTCAGGTTCGGCGATAAGGGGGCCGAGGAGATACTTCTAGAGGGTATGTACAAGGGCTGGGCGTCTCCCCGCGTCGTGAGAGACATAATGGATCACACGGCGAGCACCTCCAAGACAAAGGACCGGAGAGCGCCTCTACCATTCGGGATCGGGGATATGAACAACGAGATGGAGGACAAGATACTCCTTACGTCTCTGCTGAAGAACCTGGACAAACCAGTCTCAGAGTGGACCGAGCCAACACACCTGTTCCTGCTCCTTGCCCTTGTGACGAGAGCGAGAGAGAACAAGCTGAACAGGTCTGAGCCATGAGTTTCCTGAACGCCGAAGACGAGAACATACTTAAACTCAACAACCCCGAGCTTGACAGGAAGATGGGCGGCCTCCCCTTGCCCTCCCTGACCATCATCGAGGGAGCGAACGACTCGGGTAAGAGCGTCCTAGCTCAGCAGATAGCCTACGGGGCGCTCACCGCCGGTAAGAGAGTGATCTTCATCACAACGGAGGACACGGCCAAGGGTCTCCTCACAAACATGGAGAGGCTAAACTGGAACGTCACAGACAACTTCATCAGTGGTAACTTCAAGATCACGGCCCTCAACACCGTGAACATGAAGTGGAACGAGGAGATATCCAAGTACTACCTAATAGCCCTCACCAACTACATCAGGCAGAGGGCCAGCGTCTACGACATAGTCATCCTGGACTCTATCACCCACCTGCTATCCCACGCACAAGAGAGCGATATACTTGACTTTTTCAGTACCTGCAGGTTCATAGTAGACCAGCTGGGCCAGACCTTCCTAATCACCATCCACCCTTACGCGCTCCAGCACGAGCTATTAACGAGAACACGCGCCTTCTGCGATGGCCACATACTACTGGAGATAAAGACCTTCAGGGACAGGACGGCTCTCACCATGAACGTGGCCAAACTGAAAGGAGCCACCAAGAACGTGAGCGACCTCATAAGCTTCGAGGTCTCTCCGGCCTACGGCATCAAGATACTGCCCTTTTCCACAGCCAGAGGATAGGACCCAAAGTTCCACTAAACCATCTTCAAAAAATACTTCAGCGAAGGATAAGTAAAAATAGGCACATCTGGGCCGTGGAGCAAAATAGCCCTAAATACGTTAACTAAAAACAGCGAAAACTAACCCAAAAAAATTCACGTTATGTACAGCCACTGTTATCCAGACGACTAAAAAAAGGGGGTTATTTTTCCACATTGTCAGCCAGGTAAGCCGGATCATTACCCAAGTAAATGGGGTTAGCCCGACCACAGACACCGCAGTGACGATCCTCGTACCTCAGATTAGCTCTGCAGGCACACACGGCCCAGATCTGAGCCCCGCAGTTGGGACAAAACCTCATCCCTGTCTTCCTGTGAGGCCCCGACTCAAGCACAGGCCTGATACTCGTCTTACAGTAGGCGCAGTGACCCTGTTTAACTAGCGACTCCACGAATATTCAAACGTCAATAAACCTTAAAACTATATCTCAGCCCGCCCAGTTAACTCGCAGACGCGGCAGACGCCGCCAGGCGTAGCCGAGCCACATATTGGGCAGACACCGGACACCTCGGCTCTGCAACTGGATGCAAGCTTCAACCCCATATGATAGACGATGAACTTGGTGCCTGGGCGCTTAGCCTCCATCTGATTCAGGAAACGTCGCACGTCACTCCTCATAGCCTCCTCCGCGTACGGGCATCGCACGCTCTGGAACTCCAGCCCGTTGAGGTAGGCGAAGAGAGTCGTCTCCCTCTCAGGGACCTCGCACAGAGGCTTCACGCGCCTCACGTAGCCGCCGAGCTCGCGGCCGCCGGGGTCAAATCCCTCCAGCCGCGTGATATCCCCCCTGAGAACATTCAGCATGACGGTCTGGGCCATGTCGTCCAGGTTGTGCCCCGTGGCGAGGCGGTCAGCGTCCATGGAGGCAGCTGCCGTGTTCAGGGCTCTGCGCCTCAGCACCCCGCAGTAGCTACAGGCCCCCAGCTCCCTGTCCCTCGCAGCGATCTCGTCCATGGTCTCACCGAAGAGCTCCCTGAAGCTGACCGTCTTCATCTCCACGCCCAGCTGCCTGCAGCTCCTCTCCGCGATCCTGAGAGCCTCATCCCGGTAGCCCACGACTCCCTCATCCACGCAGACGGCGATCAGCTCGCTGCTGGGCCAGTCCCCTTCAAGCTCGTGTAGAAGCCTGAGAAGCGTTAAACTGTCCTTTCCGCCGCTCAAGCCCACGGCGATCCTGCTGTCATGCTCAAACATCATGAACCTGTTAACCGTCCTCTTTACGCGGTCCATGAGTGTCTCGTTGAAGCACCGGCCGCACAGGCGCTCCCCCGAGTAGGGCCTATAGTAGACGGATTCAGCTGCCTTGCAGCGGTAGCACACAGGCGCCAAGGGCTTCAACCGTACCTCCGCCAGGCCGGATAAAACCCTGCCTATCCGCCGTGGACGACTGACAGCAGCACCAGCTCGGAGCTGTCTCCGACCTCCGTGCCCAGTCCTTCGAGGTTGTTCACCTCGACACCGTCAAGCAACATGAGAGCGTTGGGCACGGGGCTGCCCACAGCCTCGTCCCAAAGGACGCTCCTCAGCGCAGGTCTGCCCTCCATGAGCCTCAAGATCACGTCCTTCACAGTAGGCTTCCCCGTGAAGCACAAGGAGTCCATGACGCCCTCTGATGCGGTTCTGAGGACACCCAGAACCCTGATCCTCACGCGCACATCAACCAGAGATACAGGCCCACGTATAAGCTCAACCCCGGGCCACCTTCGCCACAAAGAACCCCGCACAGTCATGCAGGTAAGGGTAAAGCCTCTGGGCCCGGTCTAATCCCTTGAGCCCAGGGGAGCCGATCCTTGGCTGCGCCTCTATGAGCCTGAAGTCGGGCTGCTCATCAAGCAGCCTGAGCACGACTCCCTCGTTCTCCTCGACCGTGACACTGCAAGTGCTATATACGAGAGACCCGCCTGGTTTAACGTGGGTCGCCACGTTTCTCAGTATCCTCCACTGTATCTCCGCCATTCTCTCGACCGAGGCCGCGCTCAGCCTCCACTTGGAGCTCGGGGACTCGTGGAACACCCCTGTCCCGGTGCAGGGCGGATCAACTAGCACAACGTCAGCCTCGACCTCCGGGAGGCTCCCAGGCTTCGTGGCGTCAACGTGAACGGCTTCAGCGTTAAGGACGCCCATTCTTCTGGTGAGCAGCTCCCACGCCTTCAGCCTCCCGCTGTGGTAGTCCACAGATATTATCCTCCCAGTGTTACCCATGAGTTGAGCCATGTGGCTCGTCTTTACGCCGGGAGCCGCGCAAACGTCCAGGACCGTGTCACCAGGCCTCGGGTCAGCCACCTCACCCGCCAAGACGCTGGCCTTATCCTGCACAATGAAGAGGCCCTCACTACGCATGGCTTCTCCACCTATGCTCTCTCCGTCGAGTACGCGGTAGGTGTCCCTGAGCGCAGAGTCTCTAAGTAGCTGGTAACCCCTTTCCTGAAGCCTTTTGACGACCTGCCCCCCCGGCTTTAACGTGTTAACCCTGATGTAGGTAGGTACATCTACGTGGGTTAGTATCCTCACGGCCTGGGCGTGGCCGAATTTGTCGAGCAGGTACCTGACGTACCATGCAGGGTGGTGGTAGCTGTACGCCAACCCATCTATCTCACTCACCGGGTAGTCGCTGAGGCGGATAGTGGGAACCAATTCCAGGGCTTCAACGATCTCCCTGTTCCTCCTCCCCTTAAACAGCTGAAGGCCCTGCTCGATAAGTTCGTTGGCCTCCAGATACGGTATCTTCTCGAACTGTACAAGGTGGGCGTACAGGCGCAGAAAGCAACGTTGCCCGACGCTCAGATCGCCAAGCTCAGCAGGCTCAAGGGCCTTGCCTAGAAGGAAGTCGATGGCGTTCAACCTTCTCTCAACACCATAGACTAGGCGCTTGGCCTCGCCTCGGACCACGGAGTCGATGACATCGAGCTGCTTCGTTGCCCTGCTCAGGGCAGCGTCCTCGTTGATTCGATGGAGGTCTATCCAGCTCAGCGCCTCTGTAGCGACGGTCCAGGCGTCACGCAAGTTGATACACGAGTGGCTTCATCCATTAAAAAGATTGATAGAAGGAGAGGCTAGCTTCTTTTATCCAACGTCACCTTACCGTCTTTACCTATGACGGCTCTGGCGTGCCTGAGTGCCCAGCAGCTTATCACCACGCCTACGGGCAGAGAAGCTGGGTGCCTAGCAGCCATCTCGACGTGGACGTCGAGGACGCTTGGTCCCTCTCCTAGGCCCATGGCGCCGATGCCCAGCTCGTTCAGCTTGACGAGGAGCTCCTCCTCGATGGCCCCGATGTCTGGGTCAGGGTTCCTCACCTTAAATGGGCTGAGAAGCGCCTCCTTTGCGAGCTTCATCACGTAGTCTTCGCCGCCACCGATACCGACGCCCACGAAGTAGGGTGGGCACCCTAGGCTGCCGGCCTGGGCGACTGCTTCCACGACGAACTGCTTCACCCCCTTCATGCCGAGGCCCGGCTTCAGCATCCTGTGGTTGGCCACGTTGCTGCTTCCGCCGCCCTTAGGCATGGCTGTGAGCTCCAGCTTGTCGCCGGGGACCAGCTCGATGTTTATGATGGGCACGTGCCCTCTGAGGCCCACGTTGTCCCCTGTGTTGCCCTTGAACATGTCAACGGCGTTGGGCCT
>Ga0299912_10003222_pt1 | contig 13365 bp, 10 predicted proteins | sample RVTome_2_FD_207667 | JGI IMG/M metagenome (GOLD analysis project Ga0299912, IMG submission 207667) | Soil microbial communities from uranium-contaminated site in the Upper Colorado River Basin, Wyoming, United States - RVT95D214 (version 2) ...
TCCCCCAGGAGCAGGGCACAACCCTCGTCCTCAACGTTCCAAACGATCTCGAACTCGAGCTCCGCATCCGGGTGCCCTATTGGGCGACCAAAGGCGCTGCCGTCAAGGTCAACGGCGAAGCCCAGGAGGTCGCGGCGCAGCCCGGCAGCTATCTGTCGCTCGCCCGCACCTGGAAAAACGGCGACACGATAGCCGTCGAGATGCCGATGTCGCTCCACTTCTGGAGAATGCCCGACGATCCTAATCTAGCGGCTATTCTTTTCGGCCCTGTGGTTCTGGCTGGTGAGCTGCCGACCGAAGACCTCGCCAAAGAAAAAATCTACGGGCCCTATCACTCTGATGGGAAGCCGGCGCCTGCGCCCGATCTGGTTCCCTCCGGCGAGAGCCTGGAGGGCTGGATCAAACCGGTCGCCGACCGCCCGCTGATGTTTCAGACTGTCGGCGCGGGACGCCCGGGCGATATCACTCTTATGCCCTTCTATGAGCTCTTCGGCAAGCGCTATGCGCTCTACTGGCATCTCTATACCGAGAAGGGCTGGGTCGAAATCGAGGCCAAGCGCAAGGACCGCGCCGCCGAAGAAGCGGCCCACAAGAAAGCGATCGAAAAGCGTCTGGTCGACCGGGTGGCAATCGGCGAGGCCGAATCAGAGAAAGAACATAACCTGAAGGCGGAAAAGAGCGAGTCCGAAGAGTTCATGGGAGAGCGCTGGCGGCAGGCGGTCGACGGCGGCTGGTTTAGCTTTGACCTCAAGGTCCTCCCCGATCAGCCGATGATGCTGCTCGGCACGTATTGGGGGAGCGACACCGGCCGTACCTTTGACATTCTCGTCGAAGGGACCAAGATCGCCACCCAAACGGTCAACGTCAATTTCCCCGGCGATTTCTTCGATGTCGAATATAAAATTCCCCCGGGGCTGACCCGAGGAAAAGCGACGGTAACGGTGAGATATCAAGCCCTGCCCGAGGGCATTGCCGGCGGACTGTACGGCTTGGTGATGCTCAGAGAAAGGTGATAAAATAGAGACCTTTCATCCGGTCGATAAGGAGGCGAAGCGCATGCCAACAAGAACTCGGCTGATAGTTTTCGCGATCGGCGCGCTCCTGGTTTGGCCGCAAGTATCCTGCAACAGAAGCGGGGGAATGGACTACCCGTACACCGCTGTGCCCCTGACGGCGGTCAAGCTCACCGATACGTTCTGGGCGCCTCGCCTCGAAACCAACCGGACGGTCACGATCCCGTTCGCCCTGGAGCAGTCCGAGTCGACCGGCCGGATCAAGAACTTCGAGATCGCCGGCGGCATGGCCCAGGGCTCTTTTTGCACAAAGTACCCTTTCGATGACTCCGACGTCTACAAGGTGATTGAAGGCGCCGCTTATTCCCTGATGGTCCATCCGAACCTTCAGCTTGAAAAGAAAATCGACGAGATCATAGCCAAGATCGCCGCCGCCCAGGAAAAAGACGGCTACCTCTACACGGCCCGGACCATCGACCCGGCGCACCCGCCCGTCGATTGGGTGGGCAAGGAGCGGTGGTCGAACCTCTACATGAGCCACGAACTCTACAACCTCGGGCACCTCTATGAGGCGGCGGTGGCCTATAATAAGGCGACGAACAAGAAAAACCTCCTGGCCATCGCCCTCAAGAGCGCTGACCTCATCGACAGCGTCTTCGGCCCGGGGAAAAGACACGGCACGTCGGGCCACCAGGAGGTCGAAATCGGCCTGGTCAAGCTCTACCGGCTGACCGGCAAGAAGAAGTACCTCAACTTGGCCAAGTACTTCCTGGACGAGCGGGGGAATTCCAAGGACCGCCAGCTCTACGGCGAATACTCCCAGGACCACAAGCCTGTGGTCGAGCAGGCCGAGGCCGTCGGCCACGCCGTGCGGGCGATGTACATGTACTCCGGGATGGCCGACGTGGCCGCCCTCACCGGTGACGCGGCCTACATCCAGGCTCTCGACAAGATCTGGGATGACGTCGCTAATAAGAAGATGTATGTCACGGGCGGTATCGGGGCGGCCGGCGGGATCGAGGGCTTTGGCCCAGCCTATGAGCTGCCCAACGCCGCCGCCTACTGCGAGACCTGCGCCTCGATCGGCTATGTGCTCTGGAACTGGCGGATGTTCCTCCTCGAGGGCGACTCCCGTTATATCGACATCCTGGAGCGCGCACTCTACAACGGCTTCCTCTCGGGAGTGGGGATGAGCGGAGACCTTTTCTTCTACCCCAACCCGCTCGAATCCTCCGGCCAGTACCACCGCAGCCCCTGGTTCAACTGTGCCTGCTGCCCGAGCAACATCGTCCGCTTCGTCCCGGAAATACCCGGCTTCATCTACGCCACGCAGAACGACTCTCTGTACGTGAACCTGTTTGTGGGCAGCGAATCAAACCTGACGCTGGGCGCCCAGAGGGTACGTGTCGAGCAGCAGACCCGCTATCCTTGGGACGGGACCGTCAGGATCGTCGTCCACCCGGAGCCGGCCGCCGAATTCGGGGTCAACGTTCGCATCCCCGGTTGGGCGCTCGACCGCCCCGCTCCCGGCGACCTCTATCAGGACATGGAGCATCAGAGCAGCGCGGTGACGATCTATATCAACGGCGAGGCGATCACCCCGGAAGTGGCCCAGGGATATGCCCGCCTCCGCCGGGCCTGGAAGGATGGTGATACCGTCGAGGTCAATTTCCCCATGGCCGTCCGGCGGGTTGTAGCCAACCCCGCTGTCAGGGACGATCTCGGGAAGGCAGCCTTGGAGCGCGGGCCGATCGTCTATTGCGCCGAATGGCCGGACAACGGCGGCCAGGTCACCCACCTCGTCCTGCCCGACGATACTCCGCTCGCTGCCGAGCGGCGCGATGACCTGCTCAACGGAGTCACGGTCATCAAAGGAGAGGCGACCGCGCTTTTCGCCGGCCGGCGGGCCGGGCAGGTCGACCGGAGAAAACAGGAGTTTATCGTTATCCCATACTATGCCTGGGCCCATCGCGGGGACGGGGAGATGACCGTCTGGCTGCCGCGCGAAGAGTCACTGGTCAGGCCGGTGCCCCGTCCGAGCATTGCTTCAACGAGTACAGTCAGCACCTCTGGGGACAAGCCGGCCGGTGCGATTAACGACCAGTGGGACCCCGCGAACTCCAACGACCATGCCCACCCATACCTGCACTGGTGGCCGAACAAGGGCACACAGGAATGGGTTCAGTATGAATTCGAGCGGCCGGCCACCGTCTCTGCGGTCGAGGTATACTGGTTCGATGACACCGGACAGGGGGAGTGCCGGGTCCCCGCCTCCTGGCAGCTCTTCTACCGTCAGGGAGAAACTTGGGTGCCGGTCAAAGCCATCGACGCCTACGGGGTTGAAAAGGACATGTTCAATCGGGTGAAATTTCGACCCGTGCCAACCAGCGCCCTGCGTCTGGAGGTCCAGTGCCAGAAGGACTGGTCGGTCGGCATCCATGAATGGAAAGTGGAATAGGCGGCTGCATGGGTCAATAATATGAAAAAAAGAGTGCTCACTCTGGGGCTTGATTTCGGGACCAATTCGGTCCGGGCCCTGCTGGTTGATGTGGCGAATGGAGGTGAGCCGGCCACGGCGGTCCACGCCTACGAAACAGGGAAGGAGGGGATCATCTTCGACCCCGCCGACCCCAACCTGGCGCGGCAGAACCCGGCCGACTATGTCCGCGGGACCGAGGCCGTGGTTCGGTCGCTCCTGGCCGAAGCCAGGAAGGCCGACCGGTCGTTCGACCCGGCCCAAATCGTCGGCATCGGAGTCGACACCACGGGCTCGACCCCGATTCCCGTGGAGAACACCGGGACGCCGCTGAGCTTTCAGAAGAAATTCAAGAACAACCCAAACGCCCAAGCCTGGCTCTGGAAGGACCACACCGGCCATGCCGAGGCGGCTCTGATCACCGAGCTCGCGGCCAGGGAGCATCCCGAGTACCTGGCCAAATGCGGCGGGACCTATTCCTCGGAGTGGTTCTTCAGCAAGATCTTCCATTGCCTGCGCATCGATCCGGCGGTTTTTGAGGCCGCCTCGAGCTGGGTGGAATGCTGCGATTTCATCCCCAGCCTCCTCTCCGGCATCACCGACCCCCTGGTCATGAAGCGCAGCCGCTGCGCCGCCGGCCACAAGGCCATGTTCAGCGACGCCTGGGGAGGCCTGCCGGCCGAGGGATTCCTGGCCAAGCTCCACCCCAAACTGGGCGATCTGCGCCGGCGCCTCTATGGAAAATCCTACACGTCCGATAGTATCGCCGGAAAACTGACTCCCCAGTGGGCCGGCCGGCTGCACCTCCCGGCAGGGATCCCGGTCGCCGTCGGCGCTTTCGACGCCCATCTCGGAGCCGTAGGGTCGGGTGTCCGGCCCGGCCGGTTGATTAAGATCATCGGGACGAGTACCTGCGACATCGCCGTCTGGCCGAATAGCCTACCGCTGGCCGATATCCCCGGTCTCTGCGGCATCGTGGACGGCTCGGTCCTGCCCGGCTGTTTCGGGCTCGAGGCGGGGCAGTCGGCCGTGGGCGACATCTTCAACTGGTTCGTGGGCACCATCCAGCCCGGCGGCGCGTCCAAAGGCTCTCACAAAGCGCTGACGGCGAAGGCAGCGGAGCTCCGGCCCGGCGAATCCGGGCTTCTCGCCCTCGATTGGAACAACGGCAACCGGACAATTCTGGTGGACCAGCGGCTGACCGGTCTTCTCCTGGGGCAGACCCTCCACACGACAGCGGGGGAGGTCTACCGGGCCTTGATCGAGGCCACGGCCTTCGGCGCCCTGACCATCATTAACCGGTTCGAGGAATACGGCGTTAAGATCTCTGAGGTCATCAACTGCGGCGGCATCGCCGAGAAAAACGCGCTGCTCATGCAGATCTACGCCGACGTGACCGGTCGGGAGATGAGGGTGGCCCGTTCCGGCCAGACCTGCGCCTTGGGCTCGGCCATCGCTGGGGCCGTGGTTGCCGGGAAGGCCAAAGGAGGGTATGATGATTTCGGTGCGGCCCAGGCGGCTATGTGCGGGATCAAGGCCCAGAGTTTCCGGGTAAACCGGGCGAACCATGGAGTTTATGGAGAATTGTACAAGCTTTATTCCCAGCTCCATGACGCCTTCGGCACCAGGGCCGGTTCGGGGACGCTGCACAACGTGATGAAAAACCTCCTGGCCATCCGGGATCGCCAGAGAAAGGGCGACTGATGCTCAGCGATCTCAAAGAACAAGTCTGGCGGGCAAACCTGGACCTGGTGCGGTTCGGTCTAGTCACACTCACTTTTGGAAACGCCAGCGGGCTGGACAGGAAAAAGGGGATCATGGCCATCAAGCCCAGCGGCATCTCTTACGAGGTGATGAAGCCTTCGGACATCGTGCTGGTGGACCTCGCCGGGAAACGGGTTGAAGGCCGGCTCAGTCCTTCCTCGGACACACCGACTCACCTCGAACTCTATCGAGCCTTCCGGACAATCGGGGGCATAGCCCATGCCCACAGCGAATACGCGACCATGCATGCCCAGGCATCCAGAGAGATCCCCTGCCTGGGGACGACGCACGCCGACATCTTCAACGGGCCGGTGCCGGTCACGCGCTTCCTCGGGCGTGAGGAGGTCGAGAAGGACTACGAGCTCAACACGGGCAAAGTGATCAGAGGACGCTTCAGGGGGATCAAACCGCTGGAGAGGCCGGGCGTGCTGGTGGCCGGCCATGGTCCTTTTACTTGGGGCAGGACGCCCGGGGAAGCGGTCGAGAACTGCCTGGCCCTGGAAAAGATCGCTAGAATGGCGCTGGGAACTCTGTTTTTGAATCCCTTGCCTCCGCGTTTCCCACGCTATCTCCTGGACAAGCACTTCCAGAGGAAGCATGGTCCCGGAGCTTATTATGGTCAGACAAAAGGAGAGAAGAAATGAAGAATGTCCCGAAGTTAAAGCTGGGCATCATCGCCGTCAGTCGCGACTGCTTTCCAGTGGAGCTGTCGCGAAAGAGGCGGGTTCAGGTGGTGAAGGAGTGCCGGGCGAAGAAGATCCCGGTCATAGAGATCCAGACCGTGGTCGAAAACGAAGCCCATGTGCTGGCCGCCGAGCAGGAGCTGTGCGACAAAGGCGTTAACGCGCTGGTCATCTTTCTCGGAAATTTCGGACCGGAAGGGCCGACGACCCTGCTGGCCAAGAAATTCGAAGGGCCGGTCATGTTCGCCGCCGCCGCCGAGGAAACAGGCCAAGACTTGATCAACGGCCGAGGGGATGCCCTCTGCGGGATGCTCAACGCGAGCTACAACATCGGGTTGAGGCGCCTCCATCCCTATATCCCTGAGTACCCCGTGGGGAATGCCGCTGAAGTGGCCGATATGATCGCGGGTTTCTTGCCGGTCGCCCGCATCATCTTGGGCCTCCGGAAGCTCAAGATCTTCGCCTTCGGGCCGCGGCCGCAGGACTTCCTGGCCTGTAATGCTCCGATCAAGCCCCTCTATGACATCGGCGTCGAAGTCATGGAGAACAGCGAGCTCGACCTCTACGATATTTTTCTCGGAGCCAAAGGCAATCCCAAGATCAAGGCTGTCGCCCGGGACATGGCCAAGGAGCTTGGTCAAGGGCTGGCCTACCCCGAGCTTCTCGAAAAGCTCGCCCAGTACGAGGTCGCGCTGACGAAGTTCATGGCCACCCACCTGGGCGCATCGGAGTTCGGCGTTTTCGCCAACAAGTGCTGGCCGGCCTTCGAGAAGTACTTCGGGTTCGTTCCCTGCTACATCAACTCGCGCCTGGCCGCGCGGGGGATCCCGGTCGCCTGCGAAGTGGACATCTACGGCGCGTTGAGCGAGTACATGGCGACCTGCGCGACCGAGCTCCCGGCCACCCTCCTCGACGTCAATAATTCTGTGCCCCATGACATGTATGAGGCGGCGCGGAAGCGTGTCGGCTCCTACAAGCCGACCGACCTCTTCATGGGCTTTCACTGCGGCAATACTCCGTCCGTCTGTATGATCGGGAGCGCGCTCAAGTACCAGCTCATCATGCACCGGCTGATGGAGGGTGACAAGGAGCCCGACATCACCCGCGGCACCATGGAAGGCCGCATCCGGCCCGGCGGAGTCACCATCTTCCGGCTCCAGTCCACGGCCGACACCGTGCTCCGTGCCTATGTGGCCGAAGGGGAAGTACTCGATATCGACCCCAAGTCATTCGGCAGCATCGGCGTCTTCGCGATCAAGGAGATGGGGCGGTTCTACCGCCATGTCATGATCGAGAAGCGGTTCCCGCACCACACGGCCGTCGCCTTCCAGCACGCCGGGAGGCCGCTCTTTGCTGCCGTACGGATGCTGGGTGTCGAGGAGGTCTATTTCAACCGGCCGGCGGGCCTGCTGTACCCGACCGAAAACCCGTTCTAATATGAACGCACTAAGTATTGCGCCATTGCGGGGAACGCAGTGACGAAGCAATCCGACGCAGTCGCCGCGAGCGAAGCGTGGCGGTCTCATACCAGTTTCCGCTTGATTGAGATCCCTCGCCATGCTCGGGACGGCCCAAGGGGCCGGATTGCTTCGCTCCCAAAGGTCGCTCGCAAAGACATCGTAAAGCAAATAACTGCGTCTACAATAGTTCGTTTCACCATTCAGGTTTTTCCCTCCCCGTGAAAGGCGGGCTGACAGAAAAGGGAAGCCAGGGCGATGAAAGCGGCGCTCCTCACCGGAATAAGGAAGATCGAAGTCCGGGAAATTCCTGAGCCCGAACTCACCAAAGACACCGACGTGCTCGTCCACGTCAGGGCGGTTGGGGTCTGCGGCTCGGATATTCATTATTATTCAGAGGGAGGGATCGGCGATCAAATCGTCCGCTATCCGTTTATCGTGGGCCACGAGTGCGCCGGCACGGTCGAAAAGGTCGGACCCTCGGTCCGGCGGTTGAAGCCGGGCGATCGGGTCGCCGTCGATCCGGCAATTGTCTGTAGCGCCTGCGACCAATGTCTCGCGGGACGGCCGAACACCTGCCGCCGCCTCCTTTATCTCGGGACACCCGAGCAGCTCTCCGGCGCCCTCCGCGAGCGCATCGTTATGCCGGAGGAGAACTGCTTCTTGCTGCCCGCCGGAATGACCCTGGAAGAAGGCGTTCTCGTCGAGCCCCTATCCATCGCCGTCCACAGTCTCAAGCTCGGCGGCGAGCCTGTGCCTGATGCGGTCGCCGTCCTTGGGGCCGGTCCGATCGGCCTGAGCGTTCTGCTGGCCGCTCGGGCGGCCGGCGTCCGCGCGGTCTATGTGACCGATAAAATCGATAGCCGAGTTGAAGTCGCCCGCCGGGCCGGGGCGTCCTGGGCGGGGAATCCCGACCGGGAAGACATCATCGATCGGATGAGAAGCCTCGCGCCCGACGGGCTCGATGCAGCCTACGAATGCTGCGGCGATCAGTCCGCGTTCGACCAGGCTGTGGACCTCCTCAAGCCCGGCGGCCGCCTCCTCATCATTGGAATCCCCACCGGAGACCGCATTTCCTTCGACATCCACGCCCTCCGCCGCAGGGAGCTTTCTCTCCACAACGTCCGCCGGCAGAGATTCTGTGTTCGAGAAGCCATCGACCTCATCCGGAATAAACAGCTGGATGTTCGCTTCATGGCCACACACACGTTCGCTCTCGAGGAAGTCCGGCAGGCCTTCGAGCTCGCCGCCGGCTACCGCGACGGCGTTATCCGGGCCATTATCTGTCCGTGAATGAAGTTCTCTGGCGAAACTCCGCGCCGGTTGACTTGGACGGGTGGCCGTGCTAAAAGCGAACTTGAGGAGGAGGGGACATGGTGACCTACGAAGATATCGCCGGGATGATCGATCATTCTTTGCTCAAGCCGAACTTGACCGACAAAGAGATCGAGGAGGGTTGCCGGATCGCCCACGAGTACAGGGTGGCGACGGTCTGCGTCCGGCCGAGCGATGTCCGGCGCGCCGCTGAGCTTCTCGCGCAAAGCCCGGTCCGGGTGACGACCGTCATCGGCTTTCCCCATGGGTCGACGACCACGACCGCAAAAGTCTTCGAGGCCGAGGAGGCCATCCGGAACGGAGCCCGCGAGCTTGACGTCGTCCTCAACATCGGCAAGCTCAAGTCCAGAGACTATGACTATGTCAAAGCCGATCTCAAAGCGGTTGCGGCCGCCGCCCATGCTCGTGGCGTTATCGTCAAGGTCATCTTCGAGAACTGCTACTTGGAGGACGAGGAGAAGATCGCGGCCTGCCGGATCTCGTCCGAGGTGGGAGTCGATTTCGTCAAAACCTCCACGGGGTTTGCGAGCGGCGGCGCCGAGGACCGGGACCTCAAGCTGATGAGAGAGCACACCGCCCCGGCCGTAAAGCTCAAGGCGGCCGGCGGGATCAGGACGCTGGAGCGGGCGATCGAAGTCCGGAAGTTAGGCTGCACGCGCATAGGTGCGACCGCCACCGTCGACATACTGGAAAGGCTGAAATAAAGGTCTGGCCAAAAAGGGTTTGCGGACTAAATCCGCGTCAACCAGCGGTTCAAACGGACCAAAGCCCGGAAAGAGAGGGCCTGCATCCGGCCGCGGACCGGACGAACGGGGCCCCGAAAAGAGACGGATCTCTCCAGGTCGGGGACAACCACCCTTTCCTTGAATGCGGCGATGACCGCCGGGTCGCGGACGACGGCGACGATCTCTTGGTAGATGGAGTAGCTGAAGAAGTCGAAGTTGGCCGAGCCCATGATCAGCTCGCGGCCGTCTACGAGGATGGCCTTGAGGTGGGTCAGCCGGCCCGGGTACAGGCGGAGGTCGATCCCCGAGCGCCGCGCCTCCCAGGGAAGGTAGTGGCGCATCTGGGGCCAATTGTTGACCTCGGAGGTCACGAGGACCGTCGGAGGCCGGCTGGGCCCGATCTCGCGCAGTCGGTCGAAGAAGGGCAGGGCGAAATAAGTGCTTTCGATGAAAATGTCCTGGCGGGCGCCGCGGATGACGTTGAGGATGGATTCGAATGCCCGGGCGTTGGATCGGCCATCTAAGAGATAGAGGTCGATGCCCGGGAACGACCGGAAAGCGGACTTATTCCGGCCCTCCCAGGTGGACAGGAAATCCTCTTCTAGGAACGCCGCTATGTTTGGGTCGTCGACCCGCAGCATCATGTCGTGCCAGGCGAAGTTGTGGTCGCTGAAGTTGATGCCGCCGAGGTAGGAGATCCGTCCGTCGATGACCACCAGTTTTTTGTGGTTCCGGGCGAAAAACCGGTGCCATAAGCAGCCGTAGGAATTGGTGATTTTGACGCCAACTCCCTGACGGCGGAGCTCCGCGGCCAGGTTTCGAGTGGCTCGCCATTCCCGCCGCAGTTCCCGGTCCCGCCAGTTGCCCGGGGCGTAAATGAAGCGGTCGCTGACGATAAACCGGGAGACCTCATCGACGAGGACGCGCCGGTCAGGGGCAGCGCCGTCCATAAGCATCTGGGCAATACGGAGTCCGGACCGGTCGGCATCGAAGGTCATCGCCTGGACGTAGACCCGGCTCCGGGCGGCTGAGATATCCTGGAGGAGCTGGGCCACGAATTCGTCGGAATCGACCAGAAGACGGAAGCTCATCAGCCTAACATTTTCCTCAGCCGAATAGACCCTTGAGGAGATGGGGGAAGAAGACGGCGAGGGCGAAACGGAGGAACCGTCCCGCCAGGCCCCAGATGATGAAAACGGGGAGAGGGACGCGGCAGATTCCCGAGGCGATGCTCACCACATAAAAAGGGGGAACCCCCAGGAAGGCGCTGGAAAACATGAACAGCCCGATCCGGTGCTGCCACTTGGCCATTTTCTGCTGGACCGCTTGGAGTTTTTTCCCCGGTTTCTTGACGGAGATCTTGAGGATGCCGGCGCCGGCCAGGTACATGAGCGTCTTGGCCGTCATCTGGCCAAACGTCGCCAGGACGGTGATGGCCAGGCCTTGGGAGCTGGGCGTCAGCGCCGCCACCCAAACCAAGTAGACTTCGAGGTTGACGACCGGTACAAACCCGCTGATGACGCCGACAACATAGGTCGTGAGATAAAGCCCGTACCGGCCGATCAAGTGTTCGAAGTTCATTATCTCCTTCTTGGGCTGTCCAGGAAGTCAAGATAAGTTCTTTATTATTCCCAAGATAGGAGAAAAGTCAAACATGCTCAAGGATGTAGGAGCATCCCCCTTCTTGAGTTGTCTTGAGGCTCGGTGAGGCGTTCTCTAACTGGAACAGAGAGGGTGGAGAACGGACTCAGAACAAATTGTGTGATGCTCTCGAATCAAAAAGACCGGTCCATTCAGACCAGTCCTCGGACGTAATGGGTTGCCGGCTCGGCAATCTCTTCAGAGCTTCGCCGAGGCCGTGACCACGGCGTCAGGCGGGCCCTGGCAACCGGCCGCAGCCAACTGGGTCCACTCCTGGCCCGACCTGAGGAGTTTGCAGAAGCAGCCCGAGCAGGTGATGAAGTTGAATTCCAGAAAGGTCAGGGCCATGGCCGCCAAGAGGATGGCGATTTTTGTCTTTGCTTTCATCTGAACCTCCCTCCACCGCCCATTCCCTCATCCATATATACGGTTTCCCGTCGGCAAAGGTTGCATTTTGAGCGTGGACGAAGAAGTTCCGGGAGTCCAGTTTTTTTCCTCAAGGTCGATGAAGATGTGGTATAAATAGGAGTCGAAAGAGGAAAAAATGGCCTTCATCAGCATCTTTAACGATGTCCTGGGACCGGTCATGCGTGGGCCGTCGAGCTCCCACACGGCCGGCTCTTATCGGATCGGCCGGATCGCCCGGTCGCTGCTCGGAGAGGAGCCGGTTTCGGCTATTTTCAGTTTTGACCCGGAAGGCTCGTATGCCAAGACCTACAAACAGCAAGGCGCAGACCTAGGGTTCGCGGCCGGCCTGATGGGATGGCCGATTACCGACGAGCGCTTTCCTCTGGCCCTGGACGCGGCTGCTCAGGGAGGGATCGGCATCGTTTTTCGAACAAGCCCCATACCCGGTGCCGATCACCCCAACACGGTCCACATCGAATTGACCGGCCGGCCGGGAAAACGTCTGCGTGCGCTGGCCCAATCGGTCGGCGGCGGTCTGATCGTTTTCAGACACGTTGACGACTGGGAGGTCGAGCTAAACGGGAAAACCCATGACCTCCTCGTGGAGTGCGAAGAGGCGGTTTACCCACAAGTGGAAGCGTTAGCAAAAAGCGGGAAGCCGTTTGAAAGCATCACCGTAAAGGACCACCGTCAGGATAGAGTCCTGGTCCATCTCCAAGGCCCGGTCCCACTGAGCGAGGAAACCCTGCGGCCAATTCAGTCCTTGAGAGGAGTTCATCGCATCTGGTCTGTCCCGTCTGTCTTTTTCGTGCAGCGCGGGGAACCGCTTTTTTCGAACGCTGCGGAAATGACCGCCCGGGCAAAGAGCCGCGGGACCAGCCTGGGCCGGGTCGCCCTTGAGTATGAGTCCCGCCTTCTCGGATTCTCCGAGAAGGAAGCCAGGGAAGAGATGTTGAGGCGCTGGGACATCATGACCTCGGCCATCGAACGAGGGCTCGGCGAGCGCGACTTGAGGATGAGTCTTCTCCGGCCGTCCGCCGGTCGGATCTTTGAGGCCGATGGGAAGGGAAACTTGGCGCTCGGCGGCCCGGGAGCCAGAGCGGCCGCCCGAGCCATGGCCGTTCTTCATGTCAGCAACAGCGGGGGAGTGGTCTGCGCCGCCCCGACTGGGGCATCATCAGGGGTCATCCCCGGTGTAATAGCCACTCTGGTCGAGACAAAAAAGCTATCGTCCGAACAAGTCGCCCTGGCCCTTTTCGCGGCCTCGGCCGTCGGCCTGGTCATCGCCCGGCGGGCGACCTTCGCCGCCGAGGTGGCCGGCTGCCAAGTGGAGATCGGGGCGGCCGGCGCGATGGCCGCGGCCGCAGCCGTGGAGGCGATGGGCGGTCCGGCAGAGCTGGCCCTTGATGCAGCGGCCGTTTCGCTTCAGAACAGCATGGGGTCGGTCTGCGACCTGGTGCAAGGGCTCTGCGAGATCCCCTGCCACACCCGGAATGCCGTGGCCGCCACCGGCGCTCTTGTCTGCGCCGACTTGGTCCTCGGCGGTTACTTCAACCCGATCCCTCTAGATGATACCGTTGATGCGGTCTTCGCCGTCGGGAAAATGCTGCCCAGGGAACTGCGCTGCACTTCTCTCGGCGGTTTGGCCACGACGCCGGCGGCGCAGGCCCTGCGGAACCAGAATTAAGCCGGCACCGGCCGCCTTCCCTTATTTTGAGCTCAAGTTGATATCCCCTCGAGCCGCGATCTATGCTCCCTCACGATGGTTGGAGGGGAAAATCGGCGCCTGAATGCTCATCCAGCCGGCGCAGTGCGAAAGAAAATTATTGTCTCTTGAAATCGATCCGCAGCCGGAATATCCTT
>Ga0299912_10003223_pt1 | contig 13364 bp, 13 predicted proteins | sample RVTome_2_FD_207667 | JGI IMG/M metagenome (GOLD analysis project Ga0299912, IMG submission 207667) | Soil microbial communities from uranium-contaminated site in the Upper Colorado River Basin, Wyoming, United States - RVT95D214 (version 2) ...
AAATATCTTTCCGATGTCCTATCTGTCCTTCCTCAAGCCCAGATCGCTCTGGAGCTCACCACCCCTTCAAGTCCGGGAACAATCCGCCCAATAGGCGTGGACAATTATGTTCACGTAGTTATGCCCATGTTTGTCCAGTGGTGAGTACGCACGAATCAGCCTGAATCACGTCCGGTCTAAGGTATCCTTTTATGTCTACACCTTGCGACGTAGCCGTAACGCTCAAATCCAGGTAGGTGTACGCATCCCTCTTATCCTGATTAGTGCAGTTGTCTATATCAGGCACTACTCTAGCGCATAGCTCTTTCAGTTTGTCTTTGTAATCACCCACCTTTGCGACCTTTTCTCTAGTCTCAACCAGAGAAGCCAGCCGCGCCTCATCAGCTTCCTTTTCCTTTTTGGTCTGGTTCATTTCGTCCAGAATTACATCAGGCGTAAACCCTAGTTTGAACGCTTGCAAAAGCCGCCGTTCTTGACCAGCATATTGCTTTAATTTCCGACTCAGAGCCTTTATTTCCTGGTCAACCATGCCATCTGGTATCTGCGTTTGCTCAGCCTCAGTTTGCCTACCTATCTCAGCCAGCAGAAGTTCAGGGTAACACAGGACCTTTCTTACCTTTTCCCATACCTCACCTTCAAGCCATTCTGCTCGAATATAACGAGCATCGCATATCTTTTCCCGTGACGCAGTCGGGTACGTACCACGACAATGATAATACCTATACTTACCCCGCAGGCAGCTTCCCACTAACGGGCTTCCGCAGTACCCACAGACCGCAAAACCAGTTATCGAATATTCATGCTTTGCCTTACCTGGATGCAGTTCCTTTGACTTAGCCAGAGCACCTTGTGCCTGTTCAAACAGTTCCCTGCCGATAATGGCAGGACTTACGTCAGGCAGGACGTACCAAGATTCTTGAGGCTTCCTCTCCCTGGCCTTGCCCGAAGTCTGACCGAAATATGTTATGCCCATATACGCAGGATTACGGACTATCCTGCTTACCGTCCGAGCCTCCCATTTCTTACCGCACTTTGTTGGTATACCCTCCTCATTCAAAGTCCGAGCTATCTTAAAACAGCCATCGCCATTAACGACCATTTCAAATACTCTCTTCACTATACCAGCTTCTCGCTCTAACGGTATCCGCTTTTTGTATTCCTTAATCCACTGATACCCGTATATGCCTATCCCTGTACCCTGCGGCAGCTTGCCGTTCTTAAGCATAGCTTCCTTGCCCCGTCCAGTAGCGTCTCGCCGCCGTTCAGCATCCAATTTGGCCGCATACCCCTTAATATAGAATACCAGTTTGCCAACCTCAGAGTTATCTACAGTCTCAATAGCTGCTTCAAGTGTCACGCCGTGCTTCTCCAGTTCTTGCATAAGAATGACGCCATGCACAGGGTCGCGCGAAAATCGGTCAAGGCTATATACTACCACCCCATCTACCTTCTCCGAGCGCACCAGTTCCCGCAGCTCATTCAGCTTTGGTCGCTCTAATGTTAGTCCCGACCATGCCTCGCTCAATTCATATCCGATTTCATACTGCCGAGCTTCGCAATACTTCCGGCAGGCTTCCATCTGAGTTCTTAGGCTTGTGCCATCCTGCTCCTGACCTTCAGTGCTTACCCGACAGTAGATAGTAGCTTTCATCCTTCTTTCCTTTTTCTTTCGTTCTTTATACTATCCTCCGCTATATAGCTATTTTCTAGTTCAGACAAGATTGAATCAACTAATCCGACCACTGACCAAGCCAGTGACCACTTTGTCTTATCGTCTAAGAAGTGATGAGACGGATTCCTTAGATATGCTATAATCCCGACAACCATTTTGTGAAAAGCTTCACGTTCTGTTCCTTTCTCACTAATGACAATAACTGGTGCTTTCGGCCCAAGAAGTCTGTTTGCGAGGGCTTCCCCGACATGATATTTAGCTTCAGGAATCACATCGCATAGCCTCTCATAGCTTATTGAGTCTCTGAGTCTTGCCTCCAATACTTGCGTAGCTTGATTTATCACTCTATCAAAACTTCCCGGAGCTTTCAGCAGGTCCAAACATCTGTTTCTCAAAGTCTGGTCCCTTATCGGGAGAACAGGTTCGATTTCCTTCAACACTATTGTATTATTTTCTATATTGCCTATCCCCTCATTTATGATTCTAATTACATGTCCCACAAGTCCGCTCCAGAACTGGTCTTTACCTGCGCCTTCCCGTAGTGTGCTCGACAGTACTGAATAGAAGGTGAATTCCTCCCCTCCCCTACTATACTCAGGCCCGTAATGCACTCGCTCTATTATCAGAGCCACTAGATTAGTCTTTCGTTGCAGCCACGGTCTTAGTGCATTTGACCGACTATAGCCAATGTACTTTTTATACTCAGTATACTTTTCCAAAAATTCTTCAAGAGTCTCTTTGTAACTCGCCAAATTCAGGCCTTTCATTGTTCACTTAACCCCCTTCCATTTTGGCTTATTCCAATAAGGTGAATTGCATCTAGGACACGACTTAGGCTCCTGTCGCTTTCGTGGTATCCACGTATGCCCGCAACGCAGGCATTTTAGACTCGGCAGTTTCAGCTGCTTACCCATAGTGTAATTATATCATTATACCCATAGAATTCTCAACTCCTCCTTTTAATTACCTTCAACCGAAACAATCTTAGCGCCCACCTTGATAGCCTCGTCAACTAATTCAGTAGCTGGCTTTTCCATATTGGCAACAGAGCCTTGACGCTTCGCCACAGCTATAATGAAGTCCTCAGATTTCAGCATACCCTGCAAGTCCTCTTTTAGCTTGAACATACCCCTAGCCGTTCCAAGACCAGAACTAAGCACAGCTACGGCAGACACACAACACCCTCTAATTTGCTTAAACAGATGGTCATAACGAACTTTCTTAGACTTCATGCGCAACACGCCATAAGCCTGACCAAACAGGTCAAGGTTCTGCTGAATCAGCGTCCAGTAATCCTTTGACTTCCAGCGTGATTGATTTGTGTTTGCGCCCTGGTCACATACACGTAGCCAATCATGTGTACAGTACCGCCAAATGTCAGCAAGCCTTTCTTTTAATTCCTCGAAGCTATTCACGCTCATTTCCTTGAGGAAATTCCGGCGACATTGGAACTCATACCGCACTACCGGAGTTTCACCGTCCCAACTTTCAGCCTTCCAGACTTCCTGCATCCATTCTTTCTGCGATACCTTGATTTCGTTTGTCTTATCGTATAGACGTCCAACCAAGTCACCCGACCCGAATCGGTAACCAGTGTCACGCCTACATTCTACGTGGTGTTCAACCTTTGTAGGTTCATTGACCCGCATTTTCCTTCGTGCCCGTGACACGATTTCATTCTTGATATCTATTATAGGAAACGGCATCGCTACATCTAGGCAAAGGTCAGCCCGTGATATTTTGGTATCCGAAATCACTGCCCATCCTGATAGCCAGTGCCTGAAGGTCATAACCGCACCGTCCAGTCCGTTTGTCCACAGACCTTGACTGCTAAACGTAACATAGACTTCAGGAATAATCGACCCGCCCTTTGCTTCCCGTGCTATGCAGACCGTCACATCAGCGTTACGCATGACCCATTCATAGCCCATCGCACCACGAGCCGCCATATTCAATTCAGTCCCAAACCATTCCACACCGCATCCTTTTTTGTCGAATTGCTTCTCACCAGCCTTACTTTTGGCTTCACTTAAAGCCTCAAAGTCATTCACGCCCACGTAACTTTGTATTGAAAAGCCAATAACCAGAGTGTCTATGCCAGAAGCTACTAGTCTCACCCTCATCCCTCTTTACTACTCAAAGTCCCCCTGTTAGTTAGTGAGGGGGACTGCACGGCCGTCGGCTTCCGCCGACCCGCCCGCGCCGACTCTGCCCGTTCATCTTCGACTGGCCGCGCTCTTGTCATTAGCCTCCAAAAGAACCTCTTCCCAGCTTCTAGCTGTTCAGAAGTTCCAATACGCAACTCGATACTGAAAGTGACTTCAGGAGTTTTTTGAACCACCCTACTATTTCCCGACCGTGCCATGCTTTGATGATTGCACAGCCACATCTCTAAAGTAACCGTATATTTCTTGAACAAAATGAAGAAGCCACCGTTTACGAGTGGCTTCCAACGCAACCAGATATCTAGTGGAAACTACTTGGTTGTCTTTCTCGACAGTTTTCTAATATAGCCCAACGCATCATCGCAAGGTCTAATTTGTTTATCTACGTTTTTAGGGTCTAAAATAATCCCCTCGCTCGATTTAGCATCACAAAATTCGTTGATGCTACCATGAACTACTCTGCACTGATACCAACGCCGAGCCACTTCCATAATAGTCTTGTCATTTTTCAACTTCAAATCCGCCGCTTTGGCGCTGGCAACTATCCGCCTGTGCCACCTGCTCATTGGTTGCTCGCTTAGCACCTTGTGGAAATCGATAATCTTTCCTTTATACCTACGTACCTTGTAAAAATCTCTTACCTGTTCAAACCTAATCCTGTAACCCTCGAATAAAGTACGAATCGCAACCGCCCAAAGTAGCCAAGGAGCTTTTTCACCCACTTCAACTCTATATCTTCCCTTCTCAATATCCGATTCCCTATTGAATCCGACTCTAGTAAACTCCATTACTAGCCACGTTAGATTAGCCAATTGCTTTGCATGCTGCCGTTCCCCTAATGACGACCCTTCTATCTCATCGCCTTTGAAAAAGTCATCGTTGATTTCAAGACTACTAAACATTTCCTCCACTTGTTTGAACGGCTTATTCGCGTCTGGTGAGAATCCAGTCTCAGGATGTAGCAGAGCATCCTTAATTTCTTCTTTTCCCCATTCCGGAATCATCAAAGCTATATCGTCGAAAACGACCTTCATTCCGGGGACACTCCATGCTTCAACAATCTTATTATAGAGTACCCTAGCCTTTTCCGAGCTTTCAAAAACAACTTCAACACAGGCCAGCGCATACGCTAAAGGCAACGACGCCTGTGCCCAATAATGAGGAGTGTCCCTAAACCAGGATGTGTCAGCAGTTACATTCTTCATCGGAGTATCCCCCAAAAACACTTATGCAACCCTGTATCTACTATGATAAACTATCTAGGTAGCACTCACAACTACGAGGGTATTAACATACTCAAAGGAGCGGCTATGGCTACTAAAATGTCACCCGACCAAATTAAAGACAAAGTGCAAACATGGCTTATCGAAGATGGTTGGAGCGTAAGACAAGAAACACCTTCAATCGGCTTGTGGACCTTTGTGGCCACTGACCAATTTGCCAGGGTAATAGCGGTTGGGCAGAGAAAGAGCAGAGAAGATGAAGTGATAATCCAGGGAGCAATCAATATTGGTGATGATACTACCGATAGAATAATGCGTTTGACTGAGGATGACCGCAATAATCTGCTATGGGATTTGCGTTTCGAGTTGGTCCAAACCAACCTTGAATTCAGTGGCATTGCGCTACCTTTAAAACGGATCGAGGTGCTGGAACGGATATTCCTTGATGGTCTCACAAAAGACCGTTTCCTTCAAAGAACTTCAGAGGTTCGTAAGGGTGTGTTAATTGTTATGTGGCTATTCGCTCGCAAACTCGGTCAGCCTGCACCACCAAGACAGATGGGATTTCAAAGATAGAGAATTCATAATGTGATAGCTGAAAACAACGAGCAAATCGGCTTTGGTCAATTTCCTGTTGATACGTTCCATCTAAGTCAACGGGTTTCAAATTTACCCACTGTGTTAGATGAATTGAACGCCTTGGTCAGGCAAGGAGTAATCAAGGACTATGCTATAGGTGGTGGTTATGCTGTGATGTATCACGGCATCCCATATTCCACCTTTGACTTAGATGTACTGGTACTTCTCACTAGCGAAGAGGACTTCCACAATCTTTATAGCCACTATCGCCAGAAAGGTAATAAGATAGAGAATGTTTATATCTACATATCTAATATGCCGGTCCAATTTCTACCTAACTATATAAGCCCTCTTTTTAATAATGCCATCAAAAAAGCCAAACAAATAACAGTAAGCGGAGTGCCTGGCAAAGTTGTTAAACTGGAATATCTAATAGCGCTCCTTTTGACAGCTTTTAGACCGAAAGATAAAATACACATCATTGAACTTGCCAAGAATGCTGATATGTCTGCGCTTCATCAAATCTTGAAGAGGTTTGACGATGGACAACATGTATTATCCAAAAGACTCAAAGAAGTTTTGGGAAACTCATAAAAAGGCACGCCAGATAAGGGACAAAAAATTAGCAAAGCTTCCCTTTTCTGAAAAAACTGCTATCGCAGAACGCATACAGGCAGATTACGAACTCTTACGAAACGCAAAGGATGACTCAAAACAATTCGGCCTTGGTTATATACCTCATGCCACAAACGAATTACGTATTGAATTATGTTTTACCCCATCAGTCTTTGAGCAAGGCCTAAACGACTTATTCCCCTTCACTCACGAAATCCAAGCCCATCGGCAATCGTCAAAACCATAGGCGATTTATCGGACCTGTTATTGTGACGAGACGAATACTCATCCACACCCTTGTTTACCTATTTGTTCACCAGCTATATATTTCATGCCAAAACGTACGCATGAAAGGGCAAACATCCCGATGTTCGTTCAATGGTGACTTGTCTATTGTCTGACGGGGAACCAAAGAGCTATAACACGAATAAGTTGCGAGACAGATCAAGCTAAGGCAAGCCTACAAACACTATTACTAACCCTGCCGCTATCATTGCCACGCCTAGCGCCAATAGACCAATCAGTAGCTTTTTGTTGATAGGTTTCTTATTCAAATCTAGAATCCTCATCCAATTGGACTGCTCGTATAATACTAGAAGGCCAGGTAAAAAGAAAGGACTGACCCTATGCGCAACAGCTAGGCAGCACCCATGGCACACTGGTAAATGCTATTCTGCTATGGGCAGTGTGAATGAAAAACGGCTTCCCTCCCCTACTCTGCTCTGAACCGTGATTGCTCCGCCATGGGCTTCCACCAACCGTTTGGCGATAGTCAGCCCTAGACCACTGCCCCCGGTGGCTCTGGCCCGAGACTTGTCCACTCTGTAGAAACGCTCGAAGATATGAGGCAAATCCTCAGCGGGAATGCCTTCGCCTGTATCAGACACGCTGACCTCTACCCATTTGTCTTTTTCCCCAGCAGCCATTTTAATAGTGCCTCCCTTGGGGGTGTGAGCCACCGCATTTTCCAGAATGTTATGCAGCACCTGGTTGACACGCTGCCAGTCAATGTTGACCAGCGGCAGATTATCAGGCAGATTAACGGATAGTGATATCTCCCTTGCTATCAATTGCGGCTGCCAGGGACTCACCGCCTGCTTAACCAAATCGACGACATCTTCTGCCTGGTAAACCAGCTTAAGCTCGCCAGCTTCAGCCAGACTTAGCTCCTGGAGCTCATTAACCAGTCGCGAAAGCAGACGTGCCTCTTCATCGAGAGAGCGAATGGCAGCGGCATCTGGCTCTATCACTCCATCGCGAATTGCCTCCAGATAGCCCTGAATATTGGAAAGGGGCGTCCTCAGTTCGTGAGCCACATCAGCAACCATATTTCGTCGTAATTGCTCGGCGTACTCCAGCTCAGCCGCCATGGAGTTAAAGGCTTGAGCCAGTCCTGCAACTTCACCTTCGCCCTGTAATCGAACCCTCTGGGACAAATCTCCGTGACCTAATCGTCTGGCAGCCCTGGCAAGGGCGCCGATGGGTGACATCATCCTCCGCGATAGGACAAAGGTCAACAGCAGAGCAATGCCAATTGCCAGACAACCTCCCAACAGAAGAGACCGATTTATTGACGTGGACAGCCTCAGAAATGGGGCAACATATGGCTCTGCCGTTGGGTCAGAGCTGATGTAGAGTTCTCCGAGAAATTGTCCGCGCAAGGTCATATTGAGTGGACTTTCTTGTGAGTCAGTGTAATTCATCCCTAAGCGTTCTGGTTCGTTTGAATCACCTACGACAGTCCCGTTGACAGCGACCAGTATAATACGCGTCCCAGAGACACCCAGCGCTTCAACTACGGACTGAACGTCCTCCCAGCTTCCTTTATCCAGATAGTGGAGATATAGCTGGGACCGTATTTGCAGAGAACGATATTGCGTGCCTATTGTCTCATAATATTCCATTTCAGTGGCGATGCGTTCGCTGACAAAGAAGTATATGGTGACGACGGTCACCAGTATAATGACCGCGAAGGCTAATGCCAGACGAAACCACAACCGATGTGTCACTGTTCCCCTCCGACAAACTTATAACCGATTCCGTATACCGTCCTTATGTACCTGGGGTGGCTGGGGTCTGGCTCCACTTTCCGTCGTAAGTTCAGTATGTGAACATCGATGGTACGGTCGAAACCCTCGAAATCGTAGCCCAGAGCCTCTTCAATAAGGCTTGTTCGACTATGGACTCTTCCCGGTTCTTTGGCGAGAATTCCTAACAACTTGAATTCGACAGTAGTCAAATTCAACGGTCTGCCATCAAACCGAGCCTCGTGCGTCGCAAAATTCATGCTGAGTTTGCCAGCCTTAATCTCCTCAGGACCGCGCTCTCCGGGGAGACGTCTTAGCACCGCCCGTACTCGAGCCGCCAGTTCCTTTGGGCTAAAAGGCTTGGTCACGTAGTCGTCGGCGCCCAGGTCCAAGCCTGCTAGCTTGTCCCGGTCAGTAGTTCGGGCAGTCAGCATAATAATTGGTATGTCGGATTCACGTCTCAGGGTACGACAGATCTCAAGTCCATCAATGTCAGGCAGCATAAGGTCAAGAACGATTAGGTCGGGATAACCCTCGCGAGCTACACGTAGAGCTTCAACACCGTTATAAGCAGTCAGAACCTGGTAGCCATCGCGGTCCAAGTAGAGCTTGACCAACTCCACAGTCTTTACATCGTCATCAACTACCAGAACTTTCTTGTCTGCCATCCCTAGCCTCCTGGCGATTCTCCAGGTCCCTCTAATTTTATACCAGAAATGTTAAGAAATTAACACACCGGACCTATTCCACAATGCTGTCGATGCTCACCATTTCGAGATTGACATCACTATAGAAGCGGACTATAATCCATTCTGGCAACGACACATAGGACACGAGAATCAAACCAACCCAGGATTCTGACCAAAAGGGCGGCAAATTGCCGCTTTCTTTCAATTGGAGTGGGGCTTGCTCTAGTAAGGCCCCATGATTGAGGCGTAGTGTCTCACGTCCCAGCGGACGTGGGGTCTTTGTTTGTCTGTAACACGAGGAGTGCAGATCTTCTAAAGAGATTGCCACTGGAAGCATCGTAACCGTCTAGCAGGCACGATAGAGAGCTTCATAGGCAAAAGGAGAGCCAAAATGACGAATAGAATCGTGGAAGGCAAAAAGAGAAACCCGAAAATGAAGAGAGTACAAAGGCTACGAAAATCCATAGCCGAGAAGGGACTGGACGCCCTCCTGATCTCTCAAACAGAGAACCTTCGCTACCTTTCCGGGTTTACCGGCTCCGGATGGCTACTTATTTCCGGACGGAAAGCTATTCTAGCCCTTGACTTTCTGTATGTGGAGCAGGCCAAGGGAGAGTCGCCCGATTTTGAAATCATCCAGATCAAGCAAGACATGCACGACTGGCTTCCCGGGCTGGTCTCCGATTTGGGCTGGCACAAATTAGGCTTCGAGGCCAATCTTGTTTCCTATGACGGTCATCGGAGGCTTGCCGAGGCAATAAAGACCAGGCAAATTAATCTTGAGCTTGTTCCTACTACCGGCATGGTAGAACACCTTCGCTCCATAAAAGAACCCGAAGAACTGGCACTTATCACAAAAGCCGTAGAACTAGCCGATGCTATTTTCGAGCAGGCAAGAGTCATGATTCGCCCTGGCATGACGGAAAAGGAGGTAGCCTGGGAGATAGAAAAGAACCTTCGCCAGAAAGGCAGTGAAGGAATAGCTTTTGAAGTCATTGTGGCTTCAGGCCCCAATTCAGCATTGCCTCATGCTCGACCTACAGAGAAAACAATTTGCCCTGGCGAACCGGTAATAATTGATATGGGAGCCAGAGTCGACGGCTATTGCAGCGATCTCAGTCGCACTTTGTTCTTAGGCAGAGCAAACAAAACCTTCCAGGAAATTTATGATATAGTCCTCAAAGCCCAGGCCACTGCCGTGAAAGGGATGAAATCAGAAATCGCTGCTTCGCAGGCGGATCAGTTAGCTCGAAGTGTTATCGAACAAGCGGGCTATGGACATGCCTTTGGACACGGTCTAGGACATGGCGTTGGGTTAGCCGTACACGAATATCCCAGGCTTGGTCTCAGTTCCTCTGACTCACTTGGAGACGGCATGGTGTTCACCGCAGAACCTGGAATCTACCTTCCTGGACAGGGCGGTGTTAGAATTGAAGACATGGTAGTTTTGGAAGATGGCAGAGCCAGAGTGCTCACCAAGGCAGGAAAGTAGCTTTCAGCTATCAGTATTCAGTAATCAGTAGCGTGTTGCACAGCGACGAGCGCCTACAAAGAGCTTGCCGATGAGAAATTTCAGAAGCTTGAAAGTATGGCAAAAAAGCCATCAGTTATCTCTAGCTGTGTATAAGATTACACAATCCTTTCCTCAAGAGGAAATCTACGGATTGATAAGCCAGCTGCGAAGAGCTGCTTCGTCAGTTCCAGCAAGTATTGCGGAGGGTTGCGGCTGTAACGGAAACCGCGAGTTCGCGCGCTTTCTCGAAATTGCCCTAAGGAACGCTAGCGAGACCGAATATCATCTGCTTCTGTGCAAGATTTGAAATAACTGAACAGAAAAACTTACGAAGAACTGAATAGCCAGGTAACTGAAACGAAACGTATGCTTACGAGGTTGATACAAAGATTGACCTCTGATGACTGATAGCTGAAAGCTGAACACTGGAGACGGAGGTTACTAGATGATTGATGCCGGAGAATTGAGAAAGGGAGTCGTTATAGAGCTAGGCGGTGAAATATACCAAGTCCTGGAATACCAGCACTCTAAGATGCAGCAACGGCAGCCAGTGGTTAAGCTGAAGCTTCGTGGTGTTCGTACCGGGAATTTCGTGGAGAAGAATTTCCAGTCAGGGGACAAAGTTGCAGCAGTATTTCTGGAGCATCGCCCCGTCCAGTACCTTTATAGCGACGGCCACCTTTATAACTTCATGGACAACGAAACCTACGAACAGATTGTGTTGACTTCCGCTCAGGTAGGAGATGATACAAAATATCTGAAGGAGGGCCTGGAGCTAGAGATCCTGACCTGTAAAGGAGAGACAGTAGCCATAGAGCTACCCGCTTCGGTGGAGCTTCGGGTTACGGACACAGAGCCTGGATTCAAGGGAGATAGGGCGACAGCCGGAACTAAAGCAGCCAAACTTGAAACGGGAGTGAGTATTCAGGTCCCTCTTTTCATTAACACGGGCGACATCGTGAAAATCAACACACGCACGGGAGCATACTCAGAGAAGGTTAGCTGAGACCTGGGGAAGCTAATTGATAAAAGCCGATTTACATATCCATACGTGCTATTCTATAGACTGTCTCACACCTTTAGAGAAAATAGTGACCCGTTGCGTTGAGTTGGGCATAGACTGTGTGGCGGTAGCTGATCACAACACTATCGCTGGTGCCTTAAAGCTAAGGGAAATCGCTCCTTTCAAGGTAATCGTTGCTGAAGAGATAGCGACGACCGCAGGTGAAGTAATGGGGCTCTTTCTTAGTGAAGGGATTCGTCAAGGATTGTCCGCTCAGCAGGCAATATCGCAAATCAGAAACCAGGGGGGCTTAGTGGCAATTCCTCACCCATTTGGTAGGTCTTTTCTCTGGCACACTAACGTGCTGACCTCGATGGAAATCTTGTCCCAGGTCGATATCATTGAAGCCTTTAATTCGCGCACGCCTTTCTCCAGTAGCATCCGTAAAGCAGGGATGCTGGCAAGAGAACAGGGAAAGGCTGCCAGTGCTGGCAGCGATGCCCATACTTTGGGCGAAATTGGCCGGGCTTATGTGGAGATGCCCGAATTCAATGGCCCGGGGGAGTTCTTAAACTCCCTGGCTCAGGGCGAAATAGTCGGTCGGCGATCTAGCTTCTTCCCTCACCTGGCAAGTACATGGGCTAAGGTAAGAAGACACACGCCCATAGGGCCTTCATGCAATCTACCCTGAGCGCCAGGAGATTCTTTCACTCGCGACAACAGAGAGCGAAGGGCGCAAAACCATACGCCCATACTTGCTTATTCCCGTTTGCCGGTCTCGCGGAAGATCCACACGAAAGCGACAATGGCAACTATGGAGACGAGGATGATGGCAATCAAGCCTCCTTTGTCCAATCCCCCGAGTGCTCCGCCGGCAGTATGAATCGCGGCACCTGATTCCATCCAGTCTGCCATCCCAGCAACCATACCATCAATTAATCAAGCCCAAGAGACTTCCCAGCTTCTACAGGCAGTACTCATCGGATGGAGCGACCTGCCCGACATCCTCGACGTTGTTAGCCGCAGTGTCTCTACTCTACTTCTTGACGGGCTTGCTCAGTATCTGGTCTATAATGCCGTATTCCACTGCTTGTTCGGCGCTCAGATAGAAGTCTCGGTCGGTGTCGTGGGCAATCTTTTCCACCGGCTGACCGGTGTGTTTAGCTATGATGTTACGTATCGTTTCCTGTATCCTCATTATTTCTCTGGCCGCAATTTCAATATCCGCTGCCTGCCCCTGGGCGCCGCCAGCGGCCTGGTGCAGATGTATCGTGCAATTGGGCAAAGCGTACCTCTTCCCTTTGGTTCCTGCGCAAAGAAGCACGGTACCCATGCTGGCTGCCAACCCGACACAAATGGTAGATATAGGGCAGCGAAGAATCTGCATGGTATCGTAAATAGCCAGGCCAGCACTGATAATGCCGCCCGGGCAATGAACATAGAGGTTTATGTCCTTTTCCGGGTCTTCTCTCTCCAAATAGAGAAGCTGAGCAATAATAAGATTGGCTATCTGATCGTTGATCGGTGTGCCCAGAAAAACGATTCTCTCCCTGAGCAGCAGAGAATATATGTCGAAAATACGCTCGCCTCGGGCGCTGCTTTCCGTTACCGTAGGAATTATCACTTGAGATTTTGTTTCCATCATTCCCCCTTTGTCATATCTTTGCTGTTGCCAGCGGTTATTTCCAGTAATCGATCCATCGTCTTTTGAGTACGCAATGATTGTTCAATTGATTGCCTGAACTGGGGCATTGAGAAGACCTGCCTGGCCTTCTCTTTATCTCCAGCATCTTTGACAATTTCGTCTATCTTATTATCCACCTCTGAGGCACTAATTTCAATCTTTTCCTCTCCGGCTAATTTCCCCAACACAAGACC
>Ga0299912_10003225_pt1 | contig 13360 bp, 10 predicted proteins | sample RVTome_2_FD_207667 | JGI IMG/M metagenome (GOLD analysis project Ga0299912, IMG submission 207667) | Soil microbial communities from uranium-contaminated site in the Upper Colorado River Basin, Wyoming, United States - RVT95D214 (version 2) ...
GAGGAGGTGCTCGAGGAGGGCGGGAGTGACAGCGACCTCCGGGTCCCACGAATCAAGGCATTCTTGGAGGAATTCATTCACGAGGGGGTTGTCCTTGAGAATCTTCATTCACGGCCCAGAAATGATCCGAAGGATATAAAGCTTTGGACTAGGCCGCTTGAAAGTTTTGTCGGTGGTAAACGCTACCAGAATTAAATTTCAGGCGAAAATTCAATTACCTGGCAAACTCATAAACTTATATTAGCTTTTTGAGTGATATAAAATGACGATAACATTAATAGCAAAAATTAACGTGAAGGAAGGCAAGATGCCCGAGGCCATATCCTTGCTGAAGGAAATCGTTCCAAACATAAAACAATCCGAACCAGGCTGCTTGGAGTACGTTCCGCACGTTGTAAGCGGTCAAAAAAACAAGAACACGATCTTATTTTACGAAAAATACGCGGATAAAGAAGCGTTTGATCATCACAACAAGAATCTAAAGACGAATATGGCCAAACTTAATCCGATCCTCGAACCGGGGATTCAGATCGATGTTTGTTCTGAAATTCTTTAATTTTTTTCATTATTCGGGTAAATTTCTGAGATGGAGCATTTTAACGCGATTCCAAGGCCCGTCCCTTGATTGTGAGCAAGTTCGATCCAGAGGATGGTAATAGGGTCAAAGAACCAAGCGTTTTTAAGGGGACAGAACTTCATTAGGGACACTCACAGCAACCCCAAGTGGTCCTTATAACCGGGAAAACCAGCACTCAAGCCAATAAAATCAGTCTCACGTTACCTGGAGAGATATTGACTTCCGTGAAATTATTAGCTGCACACGAGGACCGGACATTCTCGAATATGGTCTCGGTATTACTCAAAGAAGCCCTCAAAGGGAGGGGAATGCCATTGATCAATGAAAGCGAATGGGTCAAGCGGAACATCCAAATGAAAGAGCGCCCCGATGCGGTTCTTGCGCAAGTACCGCGTTTCTTCAACCTACAAGATTTCATCGAGAAATTCAAGGCTTTACCTTCATGGGACATCGAAAAGGAAGGCCCCATTGAAACTGCCATAAAGGAACAAGTGAAGAAGCGTTATGACAATTACCCGCATCTCACGCCCGTTCTGCATAAAGCCCGATTTTTCTTTGACGAGGAACGGTTCATGCTCGAAGTACCTCTCTTTTCCAAGACGAAGTAAATTGCTGCCTGTTCCTTCCTATTACCTTTTAATTAATAATTGACCCCGGAATCGAAGGGAAGTCCCAAGCTCGGGCTACATCGCCTCTTTCCAAAAATAATCGTGGGAGATAACCGCCGTACGACTTAATTCCTATTAGCACGCACAATCACCTTTATTCAATCCATCGTGAAGTTCCAACAAAAACTATTGGAGGTTTTCCCTGTGAGTGCGACAAAAATTAGGAAATTGGATGGTAGATTCCTTCGCGTATAGAATCTGCCACAGGTGAGGTTTCCTATTAAGTTGGTTTTAGAAGTTGGTTCTAACCCACTTCCTTGAAGAATATCGAGATTCAGCTACCCGCTAGAGGAAAATGAACCGACCGATGTTAAACGATGACGACAAGCGCCTAAAATATCAAATCCAAAAGTGGTAGCACGATGACTCCCGCGTTGGCACCTTCATAGACATCGTGAAGGAAACTGGGCTCCCACCCAAGGTCGTGGTAAACAACATTAAATGTTCGGCAAGGGGAGATTAAGTTAGAAATACAAGGAGGAAGAATTCTTTTGTTAAATAGGTGGTTTCTACATGACAAACGAACCCAAAGAGAAATATGAAAATTCAATGCGAATTCGAGCGAGTTACGGTTCCAGGGAATTATTCGGCCAATGGATCGCTGCAGCATTTGGATTTACGGTATTGTACTTCTACGAAGTGGAAATCGGTCTGGATACTGTCTTGGCGACAACCGCATATATGATCTGGAGTGTATGGAACGCGGTTAACGATCCCTTAATTGGACATATAATGGAACACCATCAGTTTTTTTGGGAGAAAAATCACGGTTATCGCCACATGCCTTTCATCCTGAGCTGCGGTATTTTATGGCTCGTGTGTTACGCGGCTATTTTCTTTGTCCCCCTTGATTGGGACCGTGTAGGGGATCAATGGCTCATTTTCGCATATTTCATCACGGTTCTTGTGGCATATGACGTAGTCGCAACTTTATTTGAAGTCAATGTACTAAGTTTATTCCCAAACAAATTCCGGGGATTGAATGAACGAAGGTCCGTGACTGGTTTTGGAACCATTCTAGGGATTGTGGGACTCGTGCTCGCAGCAATAATTCCCCCGATGTTCATCACGAGAGGGGAACCAATCACCTATCGAGATTCGGCGATGGTCACTCTCTATATTGGACTTCTCTTATTTATTTTTATCATACCCGGCACGTTTGAAAACAAGAGAATGCTAGAACAGTACAAGCGGCAAAGAGAATTAGCAAAAGAACAACCAAGAAAGGTAAGTTTCTTCACCACTGCCAGAGTCGTGCTCACCAACCGGCGGTTTGTCAGCAAAATCATCCTGTTCTTTGGTTACCAAGTAGGCACGATAATGCTGCAGACGAGTGCGTTATATGTCTCGACGTACCTTTTGGACGTGGATCCAACATTTGTGACCTTCCTCTACGGGAGCATCATGATTGGTGCTCTCATCTCCACGCCAATTTGGATGTACGTCTCGAAGAAAGCTAACAACAACCGGAAACTCAGTCTGATCGCCGGTTTCGGGATGTTCGTAGCATTTCTCCCCATGATCTTTGTAACCGACCTGCTTGGATGGATCATCAGTTTACTGGTCTTTGGGATTTCGTTAGGGGGACAGTGGTTCATGGATCCGCCCACGATGGGGGATGTCCTCGATGATGTCGCGGTAAAACGCGGCAACCGAAACCCAAGTGTATACTACGGCTACCAAGCTCTCATCATCAAACTCGGTCAAATCTCCATTGCCCTGACCATCGGTATCGTGCATATCCTGACGGGGTTCGTGGCGGGCGAGCCAACCCTCGCCCAGCTAATGGCCGAAAGTCCAACACCGGATTTGGCGCTCTTTGGCATTCGCATCCACGCTGCCATCATACCAGCGATCATAATGCTCGTGGCAACGCTCCTCTTCTGGAAATTTTACGATCTCACCCCAGATAAGGTAATGGCGAATAAAGCAAAGCTAAGAGAGCTCGGAATCTGACGGGATTCTTTTATTTCAACCTCACCGCATGGTCGCGTCCTATAACGAGCAAGTGAAGGGAGACGTGAGCCTCGCGATTGGCCTGGAATTGCATAAGCACAAAGTAAAAGATCATTCGTTTGTGAAATTAACCTATCTTACTTTTTGTGGTTTAATTACATTTACCGGGAACCGGGAGATATTTTGACTGCCGTGCAATTATTGGCGGCACACGAAGACCGAACATTCTCGAACATGGTCTCGGTATTGCTCAAAGAAGCCTCAAAGTAAGGGGAATGCCCTTGATCAACGAAAGCGAATGGGTCAAGCGGAACATCCAAATGAAAGAGCGACCGGAGGCGGTTCTTGTCCAAGTACCGCGCTTTTTCAACTTACAAGACTTCATCGAGAAATTCAAGGCCTTACCTTCATAGGACATCGAAAAGGAAGGCCCCATTGAAACTGCCATAAAGGAACAAGTGAAGAAGCGTTATGACAATTACCCGCACCTCACGCCCGTTCTGCATAAAGCCCGGTTTTTCTTTGACGAGGAACGATTCATGCTCGAAGTGCCTCTTTTTTCCAAGACGATGTAATCTCCTGCTTGTTATCTTGTGTTACCTTTTAAATAATTGATTGACGCTCGAATTCAACCTTTCCCATACTGGAGAAAAATTGGCGCGCATGCGTTTTTCAATGGTGCTCGGCGAGAGGGTATTGGCGTTAGTGCGGATGAGGTCGCTCACGTTTTTTTCCAGTGTGCGCCCCATTTCAATGATGATTTGCTGGAGCTCATCGTTTTTTTGGTCCTTGTTTGAAAAGGGGGGGATTGGAAATTCGAGCGGGCGCAGTGAAACATGGCGAGCACTTCCACGACCGCCAACGCCCGTAAAAAAATCAGAAATATAGTCTGAATTTAAAACACCTGCGAGGTACAAGCCTTCCTCTTCGGAATCAACTGGCACGTATACTAACGTATGCTCCACGAGCTCCCCCTGACGCAATAATGCTGCTTTAACGCGCTGCCCACCTTCGTTGAACACGACCTTGAAGCGGGCAACCATCTTAGGACTCTCAAAGTGGTGTTTGTGGTTGAGGTAGTGGGAGAACAAGTCCTTGCCAGGGGGCACGGGACGAAGGTTCGCGTATTGAGTAACAAGTAATTGCCAGTGGCGAGCTGCGAGAGGGGCTAGATTTTCATCGCGAACAAAATGTTCTCGCATCATAGTCACGGGGAGGAAACAATGTCTCGTCTGGGTGACTGCGAAGGGGATCAGGTCCTTGCTCTTAACATATGGAAAAATGTATTGGTTTTCCACGACTGCTACGGAATAGGGAGGGTTGTTAAATGGAACCTTGCCCCCGATCGTATCGGGGACGAATTCCGTGTGTTCTTTCTCGAGAGATAAACGAGGAAACACGGAGATAAATGTCACCGGCCCGATATTTGCCCCTTTTTCTGCCATTTGATAATATTTCGATCGTTGAACGGGGGGGGAATTCATCGAAGCTTCGGGGACCCACTTTCGTACCCGGTTAATGGAGGTGGAGGATTTGTCCCTGTCAATATGATATGGAACCCACCACTCGGGGGGAGTTATTTCAATATTCTCTCCCGAGGAACCCTTACGTTTCCACCTTGCCCTGGAAACGGGAATACGGTATTTTCCAACCGAATTCTTTTGGATGGACGCTTTTCGCGCAAAAAACACGACACAAGGGATGGAAAAGATGCTCTCATCAATAAACCAGAACTGTACTTGCTCGTAAGGCCGCAATGTTCGCCACCTGTCAAGACTACTGCTTTCAAGGATAGTGCGAGGTAAGACCATCGCCACACGCCCCTCTGACCAGAGCAATTTCTCCACGCACAGGTTCATGAAAATCGCGGCGAGCTCGTTATTAGCTTGAATGGGCGCTTGAATGTCCAAACGTTTCGCGGCAGTTACCATCTGCGCACGGAGGACTGGATCGGTGAGACGAGCCAACGATCCCCAAGGTGGGTTACCGATTACAACGTCAAAAGCTGCCCCGCCCGTATTATCAATCGCTTGTAATTCTTGGAGAGTATTCTTTACCTGGACATTGATAAAGGACGGGTCTTTCCAAAGAGATGTGCCAGAAAGGAGGAGGAGGAGGTTCACGCGAGCTAATTCTGCGCTAAATGGATTGATGTCAAATCCTGCAATTCGGCGCAAGAAAAAGATTTTCTGTTGGTCAGAGAGAGAGGCATCTAAAATTTCCCGGTAACAGGCAACGAGAAAGACCCCCGTCCCACAGGCGGGATCGATAATGCGGGGAATTATATCGGGTTTTTGGAGGATTTTTAATTCTGCGACAATTTGCCGTGCGAGTACTTGAGGTGTGAAGAACTCTCCCCGTGCAAATCGCGTACTGTGTGGGAAAAGGCGCTGGTAGAGTTCTTCGAAGATGTCTCTTCCTTGCCTCATGATGGTGGAAATGTCATTCATACCGGGCGGCAGGGGTATACTAAGAATATCAGGGAGAGTTGCACGGAGGATGGGTAATTTAATTCCTCGCGAGTTCCAGAAATCGACCCATTGAAGAAGTCCTGATCCTGCAACACCTTGAGGAGGAGGTTTTGGGCAGTATGAATTCTGTAAAAAGTAGGCCGCGAGGGCAAATAGAAAACATTTTTCCTCTGGATTATTCACTTCAAGGCCCAACCCTTGCCACTTGCGAGTTATGTCCGGAATAATCTTGCCCGCAACACTATTATCTTGAAATTCTTGAAATGAATTTGGTTGTAGCATTTTGGTCCAGACTCTCTAAACCTATGATGATCGAGTTTAACGAGTTTAATTATTTATGGAGGCTAAATTTATGGGAGCGTTTGGGAAAGCAACGGAGCGTCAAATCAAGACTTTCGGGACCGTGGGAAATAAAATCCTCCCGAAAATTATCCAAAAATTGAAAATAAGATAAAAAGTGATAAAAAAATACAAAGAGCAGGAAAGGATTTTATTTGTTCAATTGACTCATTCCGATCAGACCAAGAACCCCACCAATGGTAGCCGCCCAAAATCCCCCGCCTAACATCTGATAGGTTGACAGTATACCCTCATCCATGGTGAAATAAATCGAGTAATCAGACCAATAGGGTCGGATCAGAAAATAATCCGAGTCCAAAATGCTGGGAAGCATAAGAGCAAAAACCAGAACCCCTATTAGGATTAAACTAGCTCCCACACCTGCGACCGCTTTCTTGTCCACAAGTCCACCAAGAATTGTGATCACACCCCCAACTAGGAGGATAATTCCTAAAATTTGTACCATTTGGTTTGGATCCCATACGTTACTTATACTTCCAACTTGCGCATGATAAGATCCCAACACGTCAAACCATGTAGTGGTAGTAACGGTCACGTTAAGAATAGTGGCTGAAAATGAAGTATACCACATTCCCAGAAAAGCAATGTATATTCCAAGAAGGGGGCCAATAACTGCAATCAGTCCACCAGCTACTGCTATACCTTTTCCCATAGTCATCACGCATTTGAGTTATATTTTAATCTTTGTTGTGTTGTCATAGAAAAAAGTTCTGGATTAGGGACTATTTATTCTTATTAATAATTTATTAGCGTTATTTATCGCTTGTAAAGAAATACCCGATAATTGGGAAAAGGTCCTCTTTGAAAAAGGCCAGATTCTTGCGGGCGTTCTCAAGATCTTTCGTGAGAATCCAGAGGTAATAGCTCTTCTCTGCCACAGTTTTCACTTTTTCCATTAAAAAGGTGCCATTTGCGTAGGGGAGTTCGAACGATTCCCGCTGCTCAAAACCAGATTTCTTGTGGAAATCGAAAAGTGTTTGCAATATCAATGCCGTCTGGACAAGGGTCTCGGCGTCTTTCTCGTCCGTGGAGTATCTTCCTAAGATTAGATTTTCGGAATCCAACAGGGCAAGAGCCCGGGCGGAAGTTGTTTCGTAATAAGTGACCAGTATTTTTTCGATAATGCCGGAAATGCTGGAAATGAGGCGGAAACCAATGGAAAACATTGCATCTATGGAATGGCGGTCAAAGATAGAGGTCGTGGCGAAGGTGATTGATAACGAATGTTGTCGGGCAATATTATCAAACTCGGTTCTGAGTTTATCAAGGTCCTGTTTAATTTTCTCGTTGTTGTGGATGTCAGGATCAAATTTGTGAAGAATGATTACGAGTTTCGGAACCACATTGAGCTTTTCCATTGCCGTCATAATTTTCGTGAAATATTCCTCTGATTCGGCATATCGGTCTGGATCTTGTAGGTCTACGATGTAAAACAGGAGATCTGTTTCTGAAAAGAATATCTCGGGGCGGGCCAGGTAATCCTCACGGTAGGCTTTTTGTCCCCCTAAATCAAACCCGATAATTTTCCGTCCAAAATAATCAAATCGTGTGCGGTTACTACCTTTAGTAGGGGATAGGCTAGGGAGATGGCTGAACTTGCGATTCACGCTTAGGAGTATGCTTGACTTTCCCGCGTTATCAAGACCCGCTAGAACGATTTTAATCATAGACTCACTTTAAGTACCTTTTCCCAATGGGTTAAAAAAGGCTCTGTGTTGCAGGGGAAATATTTTATTTAAAAGGAATGTAAGGAGAAAATCAGTTTATCTCTTAGAGAAACATCGACAACAGGGGAATAATGTCCGCTTTCAGTCCGTCAAGTAATGCCAGCGACTCCTCTGGATTTGAGGTGCTCAACCAAACAAAAAGAGGCGCTTCATCCAGATCCGCTATTCGGGTCCCGATAAATTGGACATTGTTCTTGTTGTAATTCAACGTAATTTTGTCTTCTTCCTGGAAACCACTATCAATGTGGAATTTGTAGAGCGTTTGCAAAATCAAGCTCGTTTGTGCGATAATCTCGCTTTCTTTCTCGTTAGCGCCATATGATTCGTAAATCATCCCTTCTCGGGAGAGGATAGTTATTGAACGAGCGTTGACGCGTTCTGCATAGCTCTTCAAGATGAACCGCAGGGCTTCCGCGGGTTGGGATATTTCCTTGAAACCAATGCTAAACATTTTTTCGACAGAAGTACGGTCGAAAATTGAGGACTGAGTGAATATGACCCGGTGAGAACCTTTGATTTTAGTGATTTCTGCGATGAGAGCGCCCTTATTCTTGATGAATTCATCGTTTTCTTTTAGATCTGGGTCAAATTTGTTGAATGTGATGAGGAAAAGAGGATGCTCTTCGAGCTTGGTGACAGCTTTGACGATACCTTCGAAGTAATCCAATGCATCATCATAACGTTTGGTGTCCTGGATATCAACAACGAAAATGATAAGGTCCGCATCAGAAAAGAAAAGTTCTGGTTTCTGGAAGTAGATTTTTTCTCGGTAAGCAACTTGTCCTCCCAAGTCCCAGGCTGTGAGCGTCATCCCGAAAAATTCTAGCGTTTCGCGGGAAAGTCCTCGAGTGGGAAGCAAATTCTTAATAACCGAATATTTATTTTGTAAGACTGATAAAAGGGACGTTTTCCCAGCATTGTCAAGGCCCGCGAGGATGATTTTTTTTTCTGAAGCGGGTTGTTGGGAAAAATCTACGATGAGACTGCACAATCTAACCCATTTTTCAAGGATAGAAGGGTCTAATCCTGGTATTTCAGGGATAGGGTCTACTTGGGCGAGATCAAGGATTTTTTCGATCTTGTGTTCCTCTTTCAAGGTTTGTGCATAGACTACATCGACTCCGCGTAGTTCTGAAATAGGGATATTTGGGACATCCTGTAAATCTTTGATCTCGATTTCAGTTTTGAAGAATTCCCGCAGTTTTTCAATTGGACTCTTAGGCATAAACCCAACACCGTGCCTCAGGTTTTTTATTCAATATAGCTTTTTCGGCCCTAAATAAACTATTGTCTCAACTCATAAAAAATTAATCTCTTTTCTCTTAAAAGACTCTCTGCGTGCAAATAAATTTGTTCCCTATCTAAAAAGAATTCAGAATTCATTCTCCAAATAGTTCTCGAAGCTCAATGGCACGCAGCATACGCTAGTACCACAGGGTGTCTCCCAATACATAGCATTCAACGACCATCTGCCTGGAATCCTAGGTGAAAATATTCACCCTCAATCAAATCCGAGGCGAATAAGGGTTGCGCAGCGCAGTCCATTCAGTGGAGACTCTTGCTCTACCCGAAGAAGGAGTGTCCCTGCAGGCCATCCGGAGGGGCCTGCGGCACGTGATAATGACGAGGGATGAGGTAGGCAAGCGCTTATTCGGCCAGAATACAACTGTAACCCTTTAAATCATAGGGAAAAGGTCTGTTCGTAAATATCTTCATCGACACTGGCGACTAAAAACCTGGTACCGGGAGGTCAACGTGAAAGATTGTTCATAGCGCTCAGAACGCAATGGGAAGTGTTATATGAACGAGAGAGGGCGCGTGTTGGTGCAACAGGATATGGGGGAGAGTGCAAAATTGGAAGATCCGTGAGGGACTGCGTTGACGTTGGAGATCATCCGGGACGAGATAATCAACGTGAAACCGTGCCAGATTAACGCGTGAGCAGTATTCCTTTAGGATCGGTTACGTAGGGGGTGTGGCATTAACTTTATTAATTTTCGTTGAGAACAGATAGACAGTTGAAATGCTATGCCTGAAAGGTTAATAGAAAATATCGTCATCTTACTCGATTGCTCGCGTTCGATGTATCGAAAAGACTATACTCCCAATCGTTTTGAAGCTGCAAAAAAAACAATATCTGCATTTGTCCAGACTCGTTTGAAGAATGAGGTAGCAACGCAGTTCGCACTGGTGACGTTCGGATCCAAAGCAACTAAGGTATTGGATTTCATCAACCTCCCCGAAACCATCTTAAATTCCCTCAACGAGTCTGATCTAGGGGGAAAGAGTTCCTTAGGGGAAGGATTAGGGGTTGCTGTGCAACTTCTAATTGGCGAACTTAGAAAAGTGGGAACGAACATTCCCCGAATTCTACTTATTAGTGATGGACAATACACACAAACTTCCATAGATCCTGTGAAAATTGCGAAATTATGCAGTGGCCTCAATATATTTATTGATGTAATTCGCCTCGGCGCGGAGGAGCATTTCAATATCCTGAAGAGAATTGCCCAAATGACAAATGGGCAATTTTTTTACAGTAATGATACGAATAATCTCATCGCCACAGCTATTAAACTCGCCGAGAATCCTGCATCAACGAAAACCGCCTTTGACAAGGAAGATGCCCGTTTTGCCCCTTTATTAGCCCAAGTCGCCGGTAATCTTCTAAAAGTAACTGAACTCACGAGCGACCAAAAAACCATCATCGATAGTATGCTGGGCAAGAATGCGAGCAAGTGTATCGTCTGTTTCTCCACGGACGATCCGGTCACGAAAGCGTCTTTCTACGTTTCAGGTCGATATTGCCCGAATTGTAACCAACCGATGCATATTACCTGTGCAGCCATGTGGGCCGAGCAAGATACCAAGCGCACGAGTTCCGATATCTTCCGGTGCCCGCATTGCTTTTATTTACTGCGAATTCCCGCGGAACTCCAAAAGACTCGGCAGTTACGCAAGATAATAAAAAGCACAGAACCCGAAGCAACTTGTTCAGACACATCAGAGAAGATACTTTGTGCCAGAAAGGGAATGGCAAAGGATTTCGGCGACACTGCCCTCTTCTCGGCATGTCCGGTGTGCCTAATGATTTTTGAAGAAAATGAAAAAGTGGTCACTTGTGGGAACGAGGAATGCAACGCTCTTTACCACGAAAATTGCTTTTCAAAGCTCGAAGAATACCGGTGCAAGAAGTGCGGGTTAAAAATGCAGCCCCCACAGTAATTTGATCACGAATTATCCTTGTTTTTGATGTTTTTTGCCACGATCGCAAGCAGGGGACGCTTCATCGGGTCGAGTGTTCCTGCGTAGGTATTGAGCAAGTCATCCAAGACGAACTTGACACCTTTTTCCTCGACTTTCCGGGAATATTGGAAATACCGCTGCCCCTCAATCAATTTCTGCTGGTCCGGTGCCAGGTTCTCGAGCGCTAATCGGAGGGGATTGTAGTCTTCCATTTGGTGGATTTTTTGAACAAATTGCGACAGAAACACGTCAAAGCTCAAGCGTCGGAGGTCTTCCGCATCATATTCTTCTTTAATCACGTCTTTCAGGAGCATAATCGCTTCCTTGAGACGCTCTGCAATCTCTAACGCCAATACGCGAGATTCATCCGGGCGATTCAGCGCTAGAAGTACAATCATTTGCGCTTCAATCCATTCGCATTGCAAATGCAAGAGGCGGGCTTGAATATTCTTCCGTAAATTGGGCATCGTATTCATGACCGGAAGAGGTTTTATTTTTTGAATCGCAGTGTCAAATGCTCGGGCAATTGCTTCGAACTTTTCCGCAGCAACCGCGAATTTTTTCCCCTTTAATGCCGCGGACGCCTCCTTCTCCAGTTCTTTGAGGGGACGATCTACCTTAGCGAGACTTAGTATTGCCTTTAGCACGAGTTGCTCCCCGAAATCGTTCTTCTTGCGAAATTTTTCATAACATTCGCCCGCACGAATGAGGAGGAGCGCCGCCATATCATTAAACTCTTCCGGGTCTGCCTTCAAGAAATGGTTAGCAGCACTCTCGTAGTTTTCCGCCGCATCTTTAAATACCCGCCTCTGGAATGCGAGTCTCGCGAGTAGGAGGTTGATGCGAGCGATCTCCTCAGGGAGGTCGAGCTCCTTGAACCTTTGGAGGATATTTTCTAACCGGTTTAATAAATCGACAAAAGACGACTCCCGCACAGCGTGGTTGACATAGTGAACCGCCCGATCTACAATTTCCCAATATTCACCAATTTCGAACAGGATATTTACGGCGTTGTCCCACTTCTCAAGCGAGAGGGCAAATTCTCCGGCTTTAAACCCCATTTCGGCATCTGTCAGTAACTTTTTAGCCAACTCCAGCTGTTCCTGGTCAATCTCATCTTGTGGCATATGGTTTCACGTTCAACGATGTTATTGAGTTGAGATAATGATGGGAAAAACGCTAGTCCTCTTCATCAGGAGCAGCGGTTTCATTTGAATTTTCGTCCCCAGGTTCTATTCCGTCCGCCCCGGATTGCTTTGGTTTCGCTGTGAGTTGTGATGGAGATTTAACCGTGGGCTTGGGGGTAGCACTTGCGGGTTTTACGGATGGTTTGGCAGATGGTGTGGGTGTAGGTGTTGGTTTTGTGGGGGTTTGTGGGGCAGATTTCGGTGCGGGTTTTGCTGCCAATTTAGCTGGTGCTTCTATATCTGTTAACGAAGATTCACAGACGGGGCATGTATCCCACCCCTTTCTCACGGTGTAACCACATTTGGGGCAAGCGGGGAGTGCCTCCTCCTTCCACTCAGGGATGTCAATGGTATGCCCTTTCTCGCGGTCCTTTTCGAGCTCGTCCTCGCTCCAGTACTCGAGGTTCGGGAGGCCCCGCTTCTTGGCGTCCTCCGCAAGGTCCTCCTCAGTCCACGTAGCCATACCTGCGGTGGGATCTCCCCGCGTTTGGGTTTCTTTCGCTAAGTCTTCCTCGGTCCACACGGGCAAGTTGGAGGCAGGGGGGGCTCCAGGAGCGGTAGGCATAAGGCCTGGTGCGCCGGTTCCTCCGGAAGGCCGGCCGGCGGTCATTTGTTCTGCCTGTTGTAAATTCGTTCCGGGTGTACGAACGTGAGGGCTATCAAAGCATGAAGAGGAGAGCTTGAGGAACGCCTCAAAGGCATCGGAATAGGCTAGCTTTTCATTATGGACGAGTACGAGAGAAAAAGCGCTCATCGGGACAACGGTCGCGCAGACTGCTGCGCCGGAGCTAATCCGTTTCGTATCCAATGAGGAAGTAAGCTTTTCTACGGCTTTGCAGAGCGCTTCATCCTGCATGAAGTAATCACAAATAGGTTCCCCGTGACGTTGATACTGGGAATCGTACCGAGTCACATTATTTTTGGAAGACGTGCTGTCAAGTGACTCCTTCAGGATGAGGATATATGCCATATTTTGGCTGAGGGGGCCCTTCTGATTTGGATCAAGCTTGAATCCCCCGAGGTCTATTTCCCCAATGAGAGGGGCGAAGAGGGGTTTATCTTTCGCGACTTTAGCGTATAACACGCAGCGATTGACAATACACGCAATCTCCGCACAAAATACCATAGATTCTTCAACGATTTCGAATTCCATTTTTCCCTTCTTGTC
>Ga0299912_10003226_pt1 | contig 13354 bp, 10 predicted proteins | sample RVTome_2_FD_207667 | JGI IMG/M metagenome (GOLD analysis project Ga0299912, IMG submission 207667) | Soil microbial communities from uranium-contaminated site in the Upper Colorado River Basin, Wyoming, United States - RVT95D214 (version 2) ...
CCAGCCGCTACGAAAGTGCCGAGTGCCAGGACAGTTGTGACGAATCGTTGCATCGAGGGCTCCGGGCCAACGTGGTGCACGCCCCGCGACGGGGAACCGGCATTGGGCGCGCGACAGGTTCTTGCTAAGGTATGTCCCGTCAGACTAGCCCAACGCGCGCGGACTGACACTCATGAAACCGCTCATGCCAGTACAACAGCTACAAGGAATACCAAGACTGGCAGACGGAGATGCGCAAGACCTTCAGCATCGCGCCGCGTGCGCGAGGCGTGACGCGCATGGGCGCGGCCGGTGCGGGCGTGGCGCTCGATCCTGGCGTTACTTTCATGGCGGCCCCGATGCTGTCCACCATGCCGGCGCCGCTACCCGCCGAGAGCAGGTAGCGCAGCTCTTCAGCCCCTCCCACTCATGCTGGCTCGATTGTGATACAGGTGCGGGGAGTGACGGATTCCGGGCGCATTCGCTGGAAGCGGCCGTGACCGATGGCGCTTGCGCCTGGCGGTGTCGGGGCCTGAGGAGCACATTGTCAACTCACTGCCCATACAGTGCCCCGTGTCGGAGCGTCCCCACACGCCCCCCGCGTGAAATTTCGGCCCCGCCGTTGCCTTCAGAGCGCGTCGCATGTCATAAGAGTGCCCCGCAAAATCCGCTACCGGCGCGTGCCGGGCTACGACATGCTCGAATACGTGTGCGAGAACTACCGCGAATATGTGGATGAGAATGGCGTAACGAGAATGCGGCTGCAGCCGCAGTGAGGTGTCAGCCTGCGGCGCGTACGCGGGGTGGCAGATCGAAGACGTGGGGGTGAGCGTGGTGACTGGAGCAAAGGGATTTTTGGCGGCATGTCTTCTGGCAGCCAGCACGGTGGTCAGCACCATGGCCTGGGGTGCGAATGACCTCGCGCTGCCGGCCGGTGCACGCGTGGGCATCGTCGTGATGATGCCGACGGATATAACGCACTATCACGTGGGCAAGTCGCCCTCGGCGAGTTTCATGCGCACGTATCGGGTGATGTGGCCGGCGTCCGAAGTCGTGGACGATCCGCTTGCGGCGCAGTTGCAGAGCGCGGGCTTCGAGCCGGTGTTCCTCGACCCGAGCGAGCAGCTGCGGCGCCAGCGCCAGGCGTGGATCGTCTCCTCGGTGCAGGCCACGAAACTGACGAAGGCCGCCATGGAGGAGCTCGAGCGCATCACCATGGCGGAGAACCTGCAGGCACTCATCATCGTGGCGCCCGGCTCGAACAACAATCCGGAATCCGTGCAGGGCAACCGGCTGCGCAAGCTACCGGCCTATGTGCAGGGCTGGGGCTTCTCCACCAGCGATGACAGCGGCGGCACAACGAAGCCCGTCGTGTTCAACCTCACGCAGATGCTGCTCTTCGGCAGGTCGGGCGACGATGTGGGGATGGAATTCCGCGAGTGGGGCGGCGGCTTCGTGTACGAGTGGACGAACTTCGAGCCGGGCGCGGACCTCAAGACGCTGCCGCAGAGCGAGATCGACAAGTTCCGGCCCGTGATCGCCGACGTGCTGCTGCGGCAGATGGCGCGGCTGATGCCGCACATCAAGGTGGCTGGCTAGAGCCCGTGCGGCACTTCGCGCCGGCGCGCCTGCGGCCGCCCCCTGCCTGCGCCGGCTGCCACAGGACGAACGCGGCTTCTCTTGGGGCCCGCAGACCGGCCATCGTTGTCGTACTCCCGGTTGAATGAAGGTAGCATCGGGCGGCCATCGCGCTGTGAGGGGGCTGAGCGTGTTTACCTTGCCGGAACCACGGACATCGTCGTCCGTGACTCGCCGCTGCTTCATCGCAGTTCTGGCGCTCGCTCTGGTTGCGGCAATGGCACCTTCCGGCGGCGCGCTCGCGGCCGAAAAGAATGACGATGGTGGCGAGCGGATCATCGTCAGCGGGGCGTCCGGTGGGCTCGCGGGCGAAGTCATCCAGGCGTTGCTCGGCCGCGGCGTGAAGCCCGCGGACCTCGTTCTCGTCACGCGCGCCCCGGAGAAGTTGTCTTCCTACGCGGCCAGCGGCGCCGACGTGCGCGAAGGCGACTTCAATAAGCCGGAGACACTCGAGCGCGCCTTTGCGGGTGGCAGGCAACTGCTGCTCATCAGCACAAGCGGCGGTGGGGATCGCGTGGCCCAGCACACCGCCGCCATCGGCGCCGCGCGCAAGGCGGGCATACGCCACATCGTCTACACGTCGTTCATCAACGCCACGAACGACAACCCGGCAGCGGTCGCCCGGGACCATCGCCTCACGGAAGATGCGCTCGTCGGGAGCGGCGTCGCGTACACCATTCTGCGCAACCAGCTCTACATGGACGGGCTCGTTGCGGAGGCGTCGCAGGCGATCGCAACGGGCGACCTGTACACGAACTCGGGCAAGGGCAAGTGGGCACCGGTCGCGCGGCGCGATTGCGCGGCGGCTGCGGCGGTGGTGCTGACGACGTCGGGGCACGATCGCAAGACGTACAACATTACCGGCCCCGATCTCATCAACCGGCAGGAGCTCGCGAAGCTCGTGGCAGAGGTTACGGGCAAGCGGGTGCGCGTCATCGAGGTCGACGACGCAACGTTCATCCAGCGCGCCGTGCACAGCGGCGTTGCGGAGCCCGCGGCGAAGGTGAGCGCGAGCTTTGGCACGGCGATGCGCGAGAACGCGCTCAACATCAAGAACGAGGCCCTGCAGATTCTGCTGGGCCGCAAGCCGCAGTCGCTGCGCGAGTTTCTGACGGAGAACAAGGCACGGTTGCTGGCGACGCCGGCGGCTCGTTGACGAACCAGCGGTTACACGGGCCGCGATGACACGAATCTCAAGGGGGCGCACATGCGCGACTTCGACGAAAAAAGCATCACCGCGGCGGTCATCGACCGGCTGTCCAACTGCGAGGATCCGCGCTTCCGGCACGTGATGACGTCGCTCGTGCACCACCTGCACGACTTCGTGCGCGACGTGCGGCTCACCGAAGCCGAATGGATCACGGCGATTCAGTTCCTGACCGACGTCGGCAAGACCTGCACCGACCAGCGTCAGGAATTCATCTTGCTGTCGGACACGCTCGGTATTTCCGTGCTCGTGATCTCGATCAATCATCCGGCGGAAGAAGGCTCCGCCGAATCCACCGTGCTCGGGCCGTACTACTGGGAGGGCGCGCCGGACATGCCTCTGGGCAGCAATCTCGCCGAAGGCGTGAAGGGCGAGCCGGCGTTCTATTCGGGCCGCGTGCTCGGCGCGAACGGCAAGCCGCTCGCCAACGCGCTGCTCGACGTCTGGTCGGGCGACGGCGAAGGCAATTACGACATGCAGATGCCCGGCGATGTGGGCATGAAGGCGCGCGGCAAGATCCGCACGGATGGCGAGGGACGTTACTGGTTCCGCTCCATCAGGCCCACGTTCTATCCGGTGCCCACCGACGGGCCGGTCGGGCGCATGCTGCGCAAGATGGGGCGGCATCCGTACCGGCCCGGCCACATCCACATGATCGTCTCGGCTCCCGGCTACGAGCCGGTGACCACGCATCTGTTCGTTGCAGACAGCGAATACCTCGACTCCGATGCCGTCTTCGGCATGAAGGAGTCGCTGGTGGCGAAGTTCAACCGGCACGCCGCGGGCACGGCGCCCACGGGCGAGTCGGTGCCGACCCCTTTCTACACGGTGGAATACGACTTCCGCTTGCGTCCCACGCGGAAGTCGGCGGCCTAGAGGGCCGCCAGCCGCGCAAGCTTTTCGGTCGAGCAGACACCTCTCATGGAATCCGCGTTGTCGCCCGGGGACGTGCTGGCGTTGTATCCGCCGCACGCCGACACCATTCCCACATTGCTGGCCTCGCGCGCGTCGGTGGTGCCGGAGAAATTCGCGCTGGAGTTCGAGTCGCGCAAATGGACCTACGCCGCGCTCGATGAGGTGAGCACGTTGCTCGCGCAGGCGGCTGTGCAGCGAGGCGTGAACAAGGGCGATCGCATCGCCGTCGTCTCCGTGAATACGGATCTGAGCGTCATCGTGTTTCTCGCGGCGGCGAAGCTCGGGGCGCTGTTCGTGCCGCTCAATCCGGCCGCCACCGACGATGACCTTCATTACATGCTCGGCCATTCGGGCGCGAGCGTGGTGGTGTGCCAGCCGGAGCAGGTGGAGCGGGTTCGGTCTGTCGTCGAGCGCCTCGATGAGGCGGCGAGCTCGGCGGGCGTTGTGAGCTCCGAGGCACGCGCCGCGGCGGGGTGCATTCCGCGCGCCACGCGTGTCATCGACATGAATGAGCTGGGGCTCCCGGCCAACGACGTCTCAACGTTGCGCGAATCGGTACGGCGGCTCGTGGCGCGGCGGGGCGATGTGGCGTTGCCTGACGTGGGGCCGGATGACCCGGCGATCGTCATCTATACGTCGGGCACCACGGGTTTTCCGAAGGGCGTCGTACACACCCAAAGCAACTACGTGCTTGCCGGCGAAGCGTTCGTTGCCCGGCTTCACCTGCAGCCATCGGAGCGATGCCTCGCACTGCTACCGTTCTATCACGTCAATGCGCTGTTCTATTCGCTGGGCGGAGCGCTCGCCGCTGGCGGCACCCTGATCACGGCACGCGCCTTCAGCGCCTCGCGCTTCTGGAAGCTGGCTGCGCAAACACGCGCGACCCAGTTCAATTTCCTGGCGGCAGTCGGCACCATTCTCATGAAGCGGGCGCGGTCGGAGTTCGACAGCGGCCACTGCATACGCAAAATGTATGGCGCGCCGATGTCCGAGGAGATGCTTCGCGTCTTCACGGGCGAGTTCAACGTGCCGTGGATGATCGAAGGGTATGGCATGACGGAGATTCCCGGCGCCGCGTGCAACCCGTTCCTGGGGCCCCACAAGCTCGGGAGCATTGGCGTGGCGGCCGTGCACCCGCGGTTCGGCGCGGACTTCTCGCAGCTTCGTGTTGTCGATGACAGCGGGGCCGACGTGCCGGTGGGCGACACTGGCGAGCTCGTCGTCAAGACGCCCATTGCGTTCAAGGAATATCTCAACGACGCGGAGCAGACGGCTGCGTCGTTTCGCGACGGATGGTTCCTCACGGGCGATCTGGCGAAACGGGACGCCGAAGGCTATTTCTATTTCGTCGCGCGCAAGAAGGACATCATCCGGCGGCGGGGCGAGAACATCTCGGGCGCCGAGCTGGATCGCGTGGTGTCGGGCCACCCGGGCGTGCTCGAAGCCGCGGCGATTGGCGTGCCCTCGGAGCTGGGCGAAGAGGATATCCTCATCGCAGTCGTGGCCAAGCCCGCCGTGCAGCTCGAGGTTTCGCAGATTCTCGACTGGTGCCGCGCCCACCTGTCGCCCATGAAGGTGCCGCGCTACGTTCTCTTCGTGGAGTCTCTGCCGCACACACCATCACATCGTGTGGCCAAGCACCGCCTCAAGGCGCAAGCGGACCTGCTGGCCCGCGCGGTCGACACTCAACGCGGCTAGCCGCGCCCGCGCAGCTCCAGCCGGAAGTCCGGCTTTTCGACGACCAGGTGTGACACCGGGCGCTGAACCAGCTCGCGCAGCAGGGTGAGCAGGGGCCTGGTGTCGGGGTTGTAGTGATGGGGGAAGGGCGGGGCCGCGAGCATCGCATCCACCTGTTCGGCAGGCATCACGGCGCGCAGCAGGAGCTCCTCGTCGGGCATCTTCGGGCCGAGCCTGCGACGCAGCTCGGCTAGCGTGGGCGGCGGCGGCTCCGCCATCAGCTCGCGGGCGCGCGGGCGCGCGAGAATCTTGTCCTTGACGTTCGGATCGAGCGTGCCGGTGGGACGGCCGAAGCTGCCGATGACGTAGCGGATGACCTGGTCCGGCACGTTGCCATAGCGCTCCGTGCCCACCACGTTGAACAGCGCCTGCGTGCACACGATCTGCGGAAACGGCGTGACCATGATCGGGTAGCCGAGCTCCGCGCGGACGCGCTCGGATTCCTCGATGACCTCGGGCAGGCGATGCTGCAACCTGAGCTCTTCGAGCTGGCGCCGTGTGGTGGTGATTGCGCCGCCGGGCAACTGGTGGCGCAGGAATGCGGCGTCGTATTCCTGCGGTGTGCCGAAAGGCAGCCCTTCCGCATGTGCGAGGCGCGTGAAGTAGTCCGCGACCAGGCCCAGGCCGCGTTCGTCGATGTCGACGGTGTGACCCAGCTCCCTCAGGTTCGCTGCCACGCGCACACCGGAAGGCAGCGACGTGCCGTTTGCAAGCGGGCCGGCGGCCACGTGCAGGACGTCGATGCCGAGCTCGGCAGCGGTCATGTAGGTGAGCGGCGCAAGGCCGATGGTGCAGTGTGAGTGAAGCTCCAGCGGTTTGCCGGCGAGCCGCGCTCGAACAGCGGGGATGAGCGTGCGCGCCCGTTCAGGCGTGAGCAGGCCGGTGGGGTCTTTGATGTACAGGCGGCTCACGTGCGGCGAGGCCGCCAGCACGCCGGCGAGATCTGAATAGAACGCGTCGTCATGCACGGCGCTGATGGTGTACGTGAGCCCCGCCAGCACCTCGCCGCCCTCGGCCGCGATCATCTGTGCGCCATCCAGCAGCGCCGCGCCATCGTGCATCGGGTCGATCAGCGCGAAGCGGCTCACCCCGTTCTCAACGAGCCGTCGATAGACGAGTCGCATGAATTCGCGGTCCGACGTCTCCCACGAGATGAAGCGGAAACCTGTGGTGATGAACTGCAGCGGCGTGTTCGGCGCCGCCGCGCGCATGGCGCGAATCAGCTCCCACGGGTTCTCCTTGTTGACCCGCACGGATACGCCCATGTGCGTGCTCGAGTTGAAGTCGAGCGCGTGATAGCCCACGCGGTCCATCACAGGTGCGATCTGCAGGATGTGCGCGGCCGACAGGCCGGTGGCTCCCCAGATGCTCTGGTTGCCATCGCGAAGCGAAACGTCGACGAGCTTCAAATGCGCCATGGTCAGTTCCTATAGGCGTGGCACATTGGGCTGTCAATAACGGTCGCCGTGTTTCGCCGGGCTGGACCGGGCCGCGCGCGGCGCGCTTACATTCGTGGCAAGCCGTGACGCGAGGGCGGGCGGCAGCGGTCGCGCGGAGGGGATTGGCGATGGTGGAGCAGGTGGATGGAGTGCTGGTGAGCGGCGCTGGCCCCGTGGGCCTGTTCACCGCGCTCAAGCTTGCGCGCGCCGGCATCCGCGTCGTCGTGGTGGACCGCGAGCCGGCTATCCGCGAAGAGCCGCGCGCCGTGGTCCATCACTCGCCCGTGGTCGAGCGGCTCGCCGCGCTCGGACTGCTCGAAGACCTGCAGGAGATCGGCGTGCTCAAGCAGGCCTATCACTACTGGAACATCGAGCACACCTTGCTGGGCCACATCAGCTTCGAGGTGCTGCGTCCCGAAGACACCGCGTATCCGTTCAATCTCCATCTGGGCCAGCCGGCGCTGGCCGCGGTGATATTGCGGCACCTGTTGCGCGTGCCCGGCGCCGAAGTGCGTTGGAACACGCGCCTCGCTGAAGTCTCGCAATCCGAAGACGCGGTGACGGCGACGCTCGAAACGCCCGACGGAAACAAGCAGGTCCGCGCCCGCTGGCTCATCGGCGCGGACGGCGGCCACAGCGGCGTGCGCCGCGCGCTCGACCTGAAACTCGAGGGCGTCACGTACCCCGAGTGGTTCGTCGCCACCAACGTCTCGTTCGATTTTACGGACCACGGCTATGGCCAGTCGAACGCGGTGTTCGACCCCGAGCACTGGGCCATCATTGCGAAGATCGACCAGACCGGACTCTGGCGCTGCACGTACCGCGAAGACGGCGCGCTCACCGAAGCCGAAGTGCGCGAGCTCGTGCCTGAGCGCTACGCGCTGTTCGCGCCGGGCCTCGCCGACACGAAGCCCGTTGCCGTCGCTCCCTACCGCGTGCACGACCGCTGCGCCGAAACTTTTCGCGCGGGCCGCGTGCTGCTCGCCGGCGACGCCGCCCATCTCGTCAACCCCATCGGCGGCCTCGGCCTCACCGGTGGCCTGCTCGACGCGTTTCCCCTGAGCGACGCGCTCATCGCAGTCATCGAAGGCCGCCAGGGCGACGACATTCTCGACGCCTGGGCCCGCGAACGCCACCGCGTGTTCCTCGAAGTCACCGCGCCCACGGCAAAAGAGAACCGCCGACGCGTCAGCGAGCGTGACCCCGAAAAGAAACGCGCCGACGCCGCCCGCCTGCACAATCTCACTAACGACAAGGAAGCCGCCCGACAGGCTCTGCTGGGCGTCTTCGAGCTGGTGGGGAACCACGCGAAGGTCTAGCGTTGGCCGCGCATCGCGCATGAACATGAGGAATGACCGCTGAAACAGCGAGCAATCCCTCGTACGGGTGACGAGCGCCGCGGACACAGACAGAGGCTTGACGGTCCTCGATCGCGCTCATATGCTGTATGCATATAGCATATGAAACGCACACAAGCCGCCGGACAATCTGCAGCTCTGCGCCGCGCAAGCACCCATCAGTGGGTGCTGAAGCCGCAAGACCTGGCTGTCGCTCTCAAGCTCGTGACGTTGCAAGGCGCGCGCGTCTCCTACGCCGCGCTTGCAAAGCAGTTGCGTCTCTCGCCGTTCGAGGTGCATGCCGCGGTTCAGCGACTCATGGTGGCACGCCTGGCCGTCGAGCGAGATGGCGCCGTGCGGCCGAACATGGCCGCCATTCGCACATTCATCGTGAACGGTGCGCCGTACGCCTATCCTCCCGTGCGCGGTGCAGCCACGATTGGTTTTCCAACCGCGCACGCGGCGGCCCCTCTCAAAGGCCGAGTGCAGGCTTCCAAAGAGTCGACGCCCGTGTGGCCGCATCCCGACGGACCCTCGCGGGGTGAGGCCATTCTTCCCCTTTATGAAAAGCTGCCGCTCGCCGCTGCCGATGATCCCGGGTTTTATGAACTGCTCGCGCTGTTCGACGCTTTGCGAATCGGACAGGCGCGAGAGCGCGAGATGGCACGGCGGCTGCTCGAGGAGCGACTGCAGTGATCGATGATTCGCGTTTGGAGAATCCAAATCTCGCAATGCTCGAGATTGCCGTGCAGGCCCTCGGGGACCTGGTCGATTCACTCGTCTTCATCGGTGGTTGCGCCACCGGCCTGCTCGTGACGACGGTGCGCGCTCAGCAAATCCGTGCAACGGAGGATGTCGATGTCGTCGCCAGAGTTGCCACGATCAGCGGTTATCACGACGTCGAGACACGGCTCGCCGCGCGCGGGTTCAAGCATGACACCTCACCAGAGGCGCCGATCTGTCGTTGGGTTGGTGCTGGGGTCACCCTCGATCTCATGCCATCTGAACCAGGAGTCTTGAGCTTCCACAATCGCTGGTATCCACTGGCAATCGATTCCGCGCGGCCAGTTCACCTCCCGAGCGGTCGCGTAATTGCAGTTATCGCCGCTCCAGTATTCATCGCAACCAAGCTGGAGGCATTTCGGGATCGCGGGCGCAGTGATTTTCTGGCGAGTCACGATCTCGAAGACATCGTGACGGTAGTTGACGGGCGCCCCACGTTGCGCGATGAGCTTCATGCCGCGCCAGACGAGCTGCGCAAGTATCTTGCGCAGCAGTTCCAGGCACTCACTGCATCGACGGAGTTCCTGGATGCACTTGCGGGACATCTCCCAGGGGATTCCGCAAGCCAGGCGCGTCTTCCGGAGCTGATTCGTCGATTGCGCGAATTGGCAAGGTGAGCGGCGCCGGCAGCTTGGCTGCATAGTGCGTCAGGGCAACGCCGGTGCGCAGGTACCCCACGCGGTTGTCAGTGCACTTGCCTTGGGCGCCAAGCATTCGCAGCGGGCCGAGCGAAGCGCTACCTGAGCCGCGAAGGTCGCGACCGGCTCAGGTCTTCACACCTCGCCATGCCACGAGAACCCGTCCCGCCCGATGAGCGCGCTGGCGGCTGCCGGCCCCCATGAGCCGGCCGTGTAGGGCTTGGGCGCCTCGTCGCCCTGCAGCCAGCCCTCGCGGATCGGGTCGATCCACGCCCACGCCGCATCGAGCTCGTCGCGCCGCATGAAGAGCGTGAGGTTGCCCTTCGCCACGTCGGTGATGAGGCGCTCGTACGCATCCAGCGATTTTTCCTTGAACGTGTCGGAGAAGTGCAGCCCGAGGTTCACCGGCCTCAGCCGCATGCTCTCCCCCGGCGCCTTGGCGAGGATGCTGAGTGTGATGCCCTCGTCGGGCTGCAACCGGATGGTGAGCTGGTTCGGGCTCGGTTCGCGGCCGCTCTCGAAGATGAAGTGCGGCACCTGCTCGAACGTGACGACGATCTCCGCCATCTGCTCCTGCAGCCGCTTGCCGGTGCGCAGGTAGAACGGCACCCCGGCCCAGCGCCACGTCTCGATCTGCGCCTTGAGCGCCACGAACGTTTCCGTGCGGCTGTCTGCCGGCACGCCCGGCTCTTCGAGATAGCCGCCCACCGGCTTGCCCGCGATGGCGCCCGCGCGATACTGGCCGCGCACAGTCTTCGTCTGCACGTCTCCACCCACGATGGGCCGCAAGGCGCGCAGCACTTTCAGTTTCTCGTCTCGCACGGCATCCGGCTGGCTGCTGGCGGGCGGCTCCATGGCGATGATGCACAGGAGCTGCAGCAGGTGGTTCTGCATCATGTCACGCAGGGCGCCGGTCTGGTCGTAGAAATCCCCTCGACCTTCAGCACCCACCTGTTCCGCCACCGTGATCTGCACGTGGCTGATGCGCCCCCGCCGCCACAACGGCTCGAACAGCGCGTTGCCGAAGCGCAGGGCGATGAGATTCTGGACCGCTTCCTTGCCCAGATAGTGATCGATGCGATAGATCTGCTTTTCGTCGAAGATCGACCCCACCAGGGCGTTGATGCGCTCGGCCGAGGCGCGATCCTGCCCCAGCGGTTTTTCCAGCACCACGCGCGACTTCGGCGTGACGAGCTGTGCCGCCGCGAGGTTCGCGCACACCGCCGTGAACAGGCTCGGCGCCATGGACAGGAACATGACGCGCACGTTGTCGGCGCGCCCCTGAAGCTCCCTGGCGAGCTTCTCGAAGTCGGACGCCACCGTGGCGTCGACACGCAGGTAAGTGACGAGGCCACAGAAGAAATCCCACCGCTGCGGCGTGAGCTCGCCGGCGTTGAGGTATTTCTCCAGGCTCGCGCGTACCTCGTCGAGGTATTGCTCGCGAGTCAGATCGGAGCGCGCGAGGCCGATAATCTTGGAGCCCGGCGGAATCTGCCCCGCCGTCGCGCGCCGATACAGCGCCCGCACGAGCTTTCTCATGGCCAGGTCGCCTGTCGCACCAAACAGGACCATGTCGAACGGCTCGAGCTTCGGGTTGTTTGTCATGCCGATATCATAGAGGCTTGCATGTCATCGTAGGCGCCAACAGGCTCACGCCCAGGGATAATTTTCATGACTCGCACCGCCGCCGCCCCCCTGAATTCACGCGTCCGGGAAGTCACGGAGCGCATCCGGGAGCGCAGCCGCGCAGCGCGTGCGGGCTATCTCGCGCGCGCCCGTGCCGCGCGCGATGCGACGACAACGCGCTCGCATTTGTCTTGTACGAACCTCGCGCATGGCTTCGCCGCGTCCAGCACGCAGGACAAGGCCGCACTCAGGCAACTGCAGTTCCCGAACCTGGCCATCGTCACGTCGTATAACGACATGCTCTCGGCTCATCAACCGTTCGAACGCTTCCCCGGGCTCATGCGCGTGGCGGCGCGCGAAGCCGGCGCCACCGCGCAGGTGGCGGGAGGCGTGCCGGCGATGTGCGATGGCGTGACGCAAGGGCAGGCCGGCATGGAGCTGTCGCTGTTCAGCCGCGACGTCATCGCCATGTCCACGGCCATCGCGCTGTCGCACAACATGTTCGACGCCACGCTGTGCCTGGGCGTGTGCGACAAGATCGTGCCCGGGCTGCTCATCGGCGCACTTGCGTTTGGCCACCTGCCCACGCTGTTCGTGCCGGGCGGGCCCATGCCCTCGGGCGTTGCGAACCAGGACAAGGCGCGCATCCGCAAGCTGTATGCGCAAGGCAAGGTGGGGCGCGCGGAGTTGCTGGAGTCGGAGTGCGGCAGCTATCACTCCGCCGGCACCTGCACGTTTTACGGCACGGCCAACAGCAACCAGATGCTGATGGAAGTGATGGGGCTGCACTTGCCAGGCAGCGCGTTCGTGCCGCCGAACACGCCTCTGCGGGATGCGCTGACGGCCGCCGCAACCAGGCGTGCCGCGCGCATCACCGCGCTGGGCAATGAATACCTGCCGCTGTCGCAAGTGGTGGACGAGCGTTGCATCGTCAACGCCATCGTCGGCCTGCATGCCACGGGCGGCTCCACGAACCACACGCTGCACATCGTGGCCATCGCGCAGGCGGCGGGGCTCCTGGTCAACTGGGATGACTTCAGCGATCTTTCCGAGGTGGTGCCGCTGCTCACGCGCATCTATCCCAATGGCGGCGCGGATGTGAACCACTTCCACGCGGCCGGCGGAATGGGTTTTCTCATCCGCGAGCTGCTGGGCGCCGGGCTGCTGCACGAAGACGTGGTTACCGTGAGTGGCAAGGGGCTCGCGGCCTACGCGCAGGAGCCGTTCTTCTCATCCGACGGGCTCGCATGGCGTGATGCGCCGGCCGTCAGCGGCGACGCATCGGTGCTTCGCCCCGCGAGCGATCCGTTCAGCGCCGATGGCGGCCTGAAAGTCGTGCGCGGCAATCTCGGGCGGGCGGTCGTGAAGGTGTCGTCGGTGAAGAGTGAATGCCGCGTCATCGAAGCGCCGGCCGCGGTGTTCGACGATCAGGACGACGTCATCAAGGCGTTCGAGGCCGGCTCACTCACCCGCGACGTGGTGGTGGTGGTGCGCCATCAGGGGCCGCGCGCGAACGGAATGCCGGAGCTGCACAAACTCACCCCCGCGCTCGCGTCGCTTCAGGACAAAGGGTTCAAGGTTGCTCTGATCACGGACGGCCGTATGTCCGGCGCCTCGGGTGCCGTGCCCGCCGCCATCCACATCACTCCGGAATGCGTGAGCGGTGGCCCGTTGGCGAAGGTGCGCGACGGCGATGTCATCCGCCTCGACTGCAACACCGGCGTGCTCGAAGCGCAGGTTCCAGCTGAAACGTGGAGCGCCCGGGAGCACGCCACCGCGGACCTGCGCCCCAACGACTTTGGCATGGGTCGTGAGCTGTTCAGAATCTTCCGCGCGAATGCCGCGGGGGCAGAGCAGGGTGGTGGATTGCAGATCGGCGGCGACTAGAACCTCAGCACTGAGGACTGGACCGGTTCACGGTTGAGCGCGGGGCTCGCTGTGAGTCGGGAGCGCGGGCTGGCAGTTAGTCGCACGGTCAAGCGGCTACGCGGGGCGCATGGGGGGCGTTCGCATTGGATTGCGGATTGGGCTTCTGCGATAGAAGGCCGCCGCCCG
>Ga0299912_10003227_pt1 | contig 13352 bp, 11 predicted proteins | sample RVTome_2_FD_207667 | JGI IMG/M metagenome (GOLD analysis project Ga0299912, IMG submission 207667) | Soil microbial communities from uranium-contaminated site in the Upper Colorado River Basin, Wyoming, United States - RVT95D214 (version 2) ...
TGGTTGATCGAGGATTGTACGTTTCAGCGGACGGCGGGGCGACGTGGAAAGCAGCGAGGTGAGGCAGGTCGCGTGTTCCGTGTTGCGTGATGGGACACACTATGCTCCGCGTCATTCGTTTGATTTGACAGGAAAAAGCCTATGTTAGCAGCACATCTTGTGCCTGGCTACTTTGCAGCAGTAGCATCGCAACCCCAATGGGGATCCGAATGGGGTAGAAGACGGCGAGCCGTGCTATGGATAGCGGCGCTTGGCAGCACAGTCGCCCCAGACCTGGATGTTGTTTATAATGTGTTCTTGCGCGGTTTCTTCAATCATAACGTGCTCTGGACACACAGCCTGTTTGTGCACTTGAGCATTGCATTGTGCTGGTGGCTGTTGCACCGCATTGGACGCTGGCCTTATCTGCAAACACTCGTCGGGCTTGTGGCCGTGGGCGGATTATCGCACCTGGTTTTAGATGTGGTCGCGCACAGTACGCCACTGCTCTATCCTTTCTCGTTGATGATGTTTGGAATCCCTCCGGCGCGCATTGTCGAAGGCGGCGTTTGGGCCTATATGACCAACCCACTCTTTCTATTGGAGCCTCTGTTCCTGACTCTGGCTGCTGCCCATTGGACGCTCAGCCGAAAACCCACACCGCGAGTCAGGACGTTGACGCTCATCGTGCTCACGAGTGGCTTGGTATCGTTCACTGTGATGTTCTTGCTGTTGCTCCCAATGTTGCAGATCGCAGCGGCAGGCTCGTAAAAGGGTGCATCCGCACACCTTACGCAACACACGATCCGCAATCTAAAATCAGCAATCCAAAATCAGCAATACCAAAGGAGGTCACGTGACACAGCTCGCATTCTTCAAGGGTCAAATCGTGCCGATCGAGGACGCTAAAATCAGCATCATGACCCACGCCTTCAACTATGGCACCGGCTGCTTTGAAGGCATCCGGGCATATTGGAACGAGAACGAGGAACAGCTTTACATTTTCAAGTTGGTCGAGCACTATGAACGCTTCCTCCGCTCGAGCCGCATCCTGTTGATGAATCTGCCCTTTTCCGCCGAGCGCCTGGCCGAAATCACCGTCGAGCTGGTGCGCAAGGAAGGCTACCGTGAAGACACCTACATCCGCCCGCTGGCCTTCAAGTCCGACGAGATCATCGGCGTGCGGCTGCATAACCTGCACGACGAGACGGCCATCTTTGCCACGCCGTTCGGGCGCTACCTCGAAAGCGAGGAGGGCGCGCGCGTGGGCGTGTCGTCGTGGCGGCGGATTGACGACAACAGCGTGCCGGCCCGCGCTAAAATTACCGGCGCGTATATCAACTCGGCGCTTGCCAAGACCGAGGCTGTGCTCAATGGCTTTGACGAGGCCATCGTCCTGACCGAGGACGGCCACGTGTCCGAAGGCAGCGCGGAAAATCTCTTTATCGTGCGCGATCGCGCGCTGATCACGCCGCCCGTGACCGACAACATCCTCGAAGGCATCACGCGCAAGGTCATTATCGAGCTGGCCCGCCAGGAGTTGGGCCTGGAGGTGATAGAACGCAGCATTGACCGCACGGAATTGTACGTGGCCGACGAGGTCTTCTTTTGCGGGACCGGCGTGCAAGTGGTGGCCGTGGCGCAGGTTGACCGTCGCGCCATCGGCACAGGACAGATCGGCCCAGTCGTCAAGGCGCTGCGCGACCTGTATTTCCAGGTAGTGCGCGGCCAGGCATCCAAATATCGCGCTTGGTGCACGCCGGTGTACGCCGTCTGACGCAATCCGACAAGTAAGGTATAATGGCGCAGAAATCAGAGGTCATAGTCGGAAGTCGGAGGTCGGAAGTCAGATCAATCCTCTGCGGTCTGACCTCCGACATCCAACATCCGCCTTTCGACCTCTAACGTTTTGGAGAATCTCTAAATGGAGTGGAGCATTGATCGCCGCCTGGGAAACCGGCTCGCCATCTTTTTCATCGTCTGGCTGGTGCTCCTGGACGCGTTCCTGGTGTGGATTGCCACCCAACTGCCAATCTCGATCATCACGTTCGTCGTGGCGCTCATCACTCTCGTCACACTGCCGATCATTGCGTTCCTGGTTTACTGGCTCATCGGCCTGAACCGCTCCGCATACTTGATGGATCGCAACACGCTGACCATCCGATGGGGCACAGTGCAACAGATTATCCCCATGGCATCCATCCGCCAACTGCTACACGGCTCGGAAATCACGGAACACGTGCACCGCTTCCAGGGTGGGCGCTGGCCTGGCCACTGGGTGGGCCAAGGCGAAGTGAAAGGGATCGGGCCGATGCTCTTTTACGCCGCTGGTGGATTCGACCAACAACTGGTCATCGTCACGCCGGGGGTGGCGTATGCCATCACGCCGGCAGACATGGCTGGCTTTGTGGAAGCCTTTGACCAGCGCCAAAAGATGGGGCCGACTCAGGAAGTGATCCAAGGCTCGATCCGACCCGAGGTATTCGATTGGCCGCTGTGGACCGATTGGCTGGCGATGGGGCTGGTGGGTATAGCGGGCCTGGCCTGCCTGCTGCTGTTTGGCTATGCCTGCTGGCGGTTCCCGGAGCTGGCCCCGCGCGTGGCGCTGCACTTTGACGCGCTCGGCACGCCTGACCGCTTTGCGCCTCGTAGCCAGGTGTTCCTGTTGCCCACTATCGGCTTGCTGTCGCTTGGCGCGAATGTCGTCATCGGCCTGCCGATGTACCTGCGTGACCGCGTGGGCGCATACCTGGTGTGGAGCGGTGCGCTCGTCGTCCAGGTGTTAGCGTGGATTGCCGCACTCGGCATTCTGGCGTAGGGGCGACCTTCGTGGTCACCCAGGGCAAGCACAAGACTTGCCCCGACCCGAAACTGATTTGCCCTTTATCTCTATTCTGTGGTAAACTTTTCCTATCCTGAAGATGGACTCGACCTATGACTAAACGCAGTGAAGCCTCTACAGCCGAGAGCAAATCCAATCCGGCCCGGCAAGATTCCGGAAAACACAAGGCGCTCGAAACGACCCTCGCCGGTTTGTCCAAGCGATTCGGCGAAGGCGCGATCATGCGGATGGGTGAAGCCACCCACCTGCAAGTCGAAGTCGTTCCGACCGGCTCCATCGCGCTCGACCTGGCGCTGGGCGTGGGCGGCATCCCGCGTGGACGCATCACCGAAATCTATGGCCCCGAATCCGCCGGCAAGACGACCTTGTGCCAGCACATCATCGCCGAAGCGCAGCGCCTGGGCGGCACGTGCGCCTTCATTGACATGGAGCACGCGCTCGATCCCGGCTATGCCCGGTGTTGCGGCGTGAACATTGACGACCTGTACATCGCCCAGCCCGACACGGGCGAGCAAGCCTTAGAGATCGCCGAAGCCCTCATCCGCTCCGGCGCGCTGGACGTGCTGGTGGTGGACTCGGTCGCCGCGCTCGTCCCGCGTGCCGAGATCGAAGGCGAGATGGGCGACGCGCACATGGGCTTGCAGGCGCGGCTGATGAGCCAGGCGCTGCGCAAGTTGTCCGGCGCGATCAAGCAGTCCAACACGGCCATGATCTTTACCAACCAACTGCGGATGAAGATCGGCGTCATGTTCGGCAATCCGGAGACGACCACGGGCGGGAACGCATTAAAGTTCTACGCGTCGGTGCGGCTGGACATCCGCCGGATACAGAGCATCAAAGACGAAGGGCAAGTCATGGGCAATCGCACCAAAGTGCGCGTGACGAAGAACAAGGTCGCGCCTCCATTCCGCGAGGCCGAGTTCGACATCATGTACAACGAAGGCATCAGCAAAGCGGGCGACGTGCTGGACATTGCCTCCGAGTTGGAAATCGTGACCAAGCGCGGCGCGTTCTTTTCGTTCGGAGACACACGGCTGGGTCAAGGACGCGAGAACGCCAAAGAATTCTTGAAGGGGAATCCCGATCTCTTGGCACAAATCGAAGCGCAAATCCGCGCCAATGCGGCAGCAGCCGCTGGGCGCACCAAGCTAGGCAGCAGCGGGGCGGTCGAAGCGGCCGCCCAGGAAGAAGACAGCGAAGCAGAAAAGTGATTCTAACACGCCCGGCCACGTCTTGAGATGTCGCCGGGCGACCGCCATACAGCACAGAGTTGATCGAAGCTACAGCCGGCTGCTCGCCGCCGCACACTCATTATTTATTCTTTTATTGAGCGGCGCCGAGAGCCGATATAGGATGACAAATCGTTGGGTGCATTTCCGGGCGTGTAGCCCGGAGATTGAGACGATGGGCAGAGAGTTGTTCCCGCAGCGTTTCGCAAGTGTTCCAATCGGTTTAGGTTTCGGGTGGGAAGCAAGAAACCACCGTCGGCCATTCATATCACGGGCGCGCAGTTGGAGCCTGTGAGATGCAAACGGCTACCTGAACGCTAAGGGCGCACCTGAGTCGTATCGCAACGATCAAGTTTCCGGCGCGCGCCGCCGGAGCGATCAATCTACTGGCTGGCAGCTTGGAGCTGTGGCGGTTACACGTCACAGCTCTTTTTTGTCCACAAATCTGCGCTAATAATAATTAACAGCAATTCGCGTAACATTTGTACCCGCCTGCGCGCCATCTGGCCTGTGGCCGGGACATGGCGTGGCGGGCAGTGCCAGAGTTCACGGAAAAAGAGAGCACAATGGCCGGGACTATTACGGCGCTCACGGTCCAGCAAAAGAACAAGGATCGCGTCAATGTTTATCTGGATGGGCGCTTTGCCTTTGGGCTGGCGGCCATCGAAGCTGCCCGGCTGCGGCGTGGGCAGACGCTTTCAGATGACGAGATCGCGGCGCTGCAAAATCGTGACGAAGCTCAAAAGGCGCACGAAAGCGCGTTGCGCTACCTGGATTACCGCCCTCGCAGCGTGGACGAAATCCGCCGCCATTTGAAGGGCAAAGACGTCGCGCCGGAAGTGTCGGACGAGGTCGTCGAGCGGCTCACGAGCGTGGGGCTGTTGGACGACCAGGCGTTTGCGCGTTACTGGCTGGAAAATCGCAGCGACTTTTCTCCGCGCGGGGAGCGCGCCCTGCGCCTGGAATTGCGGCAAAAAGGCGTCCCCGGCGACATCATTGCCGAGGTCTTGTCCGAGGGCCACAACGAAGACGAGGCCGCCTATCGCGCGGCCATGGCTCAAGCGCGCAAAGTCCGCACGACCGATTCGGTCGAGTTCCGGCGCAAGATGGAAGCGCACTTGGCGCGGCGCGGGTTCTCTTATGACACAGCGCGTGAAGCCGTCGCTCGCGCGTGGAGTGAATTACAACCATCTGAAGAAAATGAGGAATCTGGTGAAAGTGAGGGCTAGACGAGTATGGGACAGTTGTTAATAACCATCATCATAGCACTGGTCGCCGCCGCATTGGGGGCCACGGCGGGATATTTTTTCAAGCAATATCAGGCTGAGCAAGCGGCCAAAGTCATGCGCGTCGAGCAGACACGTGTCATCGAGGCAGCGCAGACCAAAGCCAAAGAAACGGTGCTGACCGCCAGAGACGAGGCGCTCAAGCTCCACGACGAAGTCGAAGCCGAAGCCAAGCGCCATCGTATCGAGTGGCAGCGTGAAGAGGAGCGCGTAGCCAAGCGGCGCGAAGAGTACGAGCAAAAGCTCGAACGCCTGGAGCAGCGCGAACGCAGGATCAACCAGCGCCAGAGCGATCTGGACAAGCGCGTCAACAGCCTGGAAAAGATCGAGCAGCAGCGCATGGCAGAGCTTTCGCGCGTGGCTGAAATGTCCCGTGAAGACGCCAAAAAGCTGCTGGTGGAAAGTGTGGAAACAGAGGCGCGTGAAGACATGGCGCGCAAGATCCGCCAGGTGGAAGCGGAAGCCAAAGAGGAAGCCGAAAAACGGGCGCGAGAGATCATCACGCTCGCCGTGCAGCGCGTCGCTTCCGATCAGGTGTCCGAGATTGCCGTATCCACCGTGGCGCTGCCCACCGACGAAATGAAGGGCCGCATCATCGGGCGCGCCGGACGCAATATCCGCGCCATCGAAAAGGCCACCGGCGTAGACATTGTGGTGGACGACACGCCGGAAGCCGTGACGATCTCCTCCTTCGACCCGGTGCGGCGCGAGGTGGCGCGTGTGGCGCTCTCCAAGCTCATCCTGGACGGGCGCATCCACCCGGGGCGCATCGAAAAGCTGGTCGACGACGCGCGCGCCGAAGTGAACCAAACCATCAAGGAAGAAGGCGAGCGCGCGGTGTTGGAAGCCGGCGTGCCGGGTCTGCACCCCGAGATCATCAAGCTGCTGGGAAGACTAAAATTCAGAACCAGCTACGGCCAGAACCAGCACGCGCACTCTATCGAAACCGCACGGCTGGCGGGCATTCTGGCTGCCGAGTTGGGCGCGGATGTCAAAACAGCCAAGATGGGCGGTCTGTTGCACGACCTGGGCAAAGCGATTGACCGCGAGGTCGAGGGGACACACGCCCAGCTTGGTGCGGACATGGCCAAGCGGTACGGCGTGCCGGAAAAAGTGGTCAACATCATCCGCAGCCATCACCACGAAGAAGACCAGACTTCGCTGGAGGCCATCATCGTCGAATCCGCCGACGCCATCTCTGGCGCGCGGCCCGGCGCGCGGCGCGAATCGCTGGAGACGTACCTCAAGCGTGTCAAGGACCTGGAAGACATCGCCAACTCATTCCAGGGCGTGGCGCAGAGCTTTGCCATCCAGGCCGGGCGCGAAGTCCGCATCGTCGTCAGGCCGGAAGAGATTGACGACCTGGCCTCCATTCGACTGTCGAAGGACATTGCCAAAAAAGTCGAAGAGACGATGCAGTATCCCGGCCAGATTCGCGTCACCGTCATCCGCGAAACGCGCGCCGTCGAATACGCCAAGTAACAGGTCGCAAGGCAACCGATATTCAGGCCTCGCGTTGTCCATAAAGAAAACCCCCGGCTTCCTGAGAAGTCGAGGGTTTTTTTGCTTGCGGTCAAACCCGATCGGCAACCTGCTTCTTGCTACTCGGCCTGTTATCTGCGACTTGCGCGACCTGCGTCAGGGCAAGTACGACCTCGGGTTCAGCAGCACGCCATTGTAGCGAATCTCAAAGTGCGTGTGCGGCCCGGACGAGTTGCCGGTGGAGCCGACCGCGCCGATGAACTGACCGCGCGCCACACTTTGCCCGGCGACCACATTGAACCGGCTCAAGTGAGCATAGTAAGTGGCATAGCCGTTCGCATGGTCAACCACGATCAGGTTGCCATAGCCAATGGTCGTCCAGCCGGCAAAACTGACAAAGCCGCCATCGGCTGCGTACACTGGTGTGCCGGTGGCTGCGCCGATGTCTACCGCGCGGTGGCCCCACCAGTACCCCTGCGTGATCGAGCCTAACACCGGCCACTGGAAGCGCCCCGTGCCTCGCGCGCCTTGCGGCACCGAACCGACATATGACGTGACAACTTTGGGCACAAAGGGCTTTTCACCATCCGCGACGATGAGCCTCATGCCCGGCTCGATGTGATAATCCGGCGGCTGCAAGTTATTGAACGACACGCCGGTGATGGACTCGACCTTGGCCTTGTACTTCTTGGCGATACTCTCCAGTGTATCGCCTTTGGCGACCGTGTGATACACGCCATCAATCGGCAGGATGACGACCTCCTGGCCAATCTTCAAATAGTCTGGCGTGTCTTCCACCGCCGAATTCGACCACATGATCGTTTCTGGCTGAATGTCGTACATGATGGCGATGCCCTCCACCGTATCGCCAGGCTGCACCGTATAGGTGATGACCGAGCGGCGCAAACGGTTGGGGACTTGGGTCAGCGGCATCGCAGCGCGCGTGATGCTATCCACATCGGTGGTGCGCCACAGTTGACCGCGCATAGACAGCACTTGGTTAGAGCGAAGGCCAAGTGAAGAGGCCGGTGTCGGCGTGATGCGGTTCAAAGCAGACCGCGCCAGACGCGATGCGTCTGGCGCGACTAACGTCAAGCCGCTCAAGAAGACCGCACCGGCGGCCAACGCCAACACAATCAAGTGTCCAGTGAGGCGTGCGACCAGTGCGTGTGCATTATCTGTTGTGGTCTGCCAGGTCACACTGAGCAACCAGAAAGTCGCTCTCGCCAGACGACTATCCAGGCGTTCCTCCATCTCCAGTCCAAGTTGGACCTGATCCACCGATAATATTCGCATGAAAGATACCTATGGGAGATTGCTGAACGGATTTGGCAAATCGCCGTTGAGGCGCGTCTCAAAGTGCAGGTGTGGCCCTGTGGAGCGGCCCGTGGAGCCAACAGCACCAATCGTGGCACCTTGCACAATTTTTTGACCACAGCGAACATAGACCTGGCTGAGGTGCGCATAGAATGTCTGCCAGCCATTGCCGTGATCGAGGACAATCAGATTGCCATAGCCCCACGAGTTGGAGCCGGCCCACATCACCGTGCCCGCGTCGGCGGCGTATACGGGATCACCCAAATTGCCGGCCAAGTCAATGCCACGGTGCCACCAGGCGTATGGATTCCCCCCGATACGGTGCGAGTTGGTGGGCCAGACAAACTTGCCGGTGCCTAACGGCGTGGCCGACACGTTCAGGCATTGCCCGGCATTCGTCCAGCCGTTGACTGAACTCCCAGTAGCAGGCTTTGTCGTGGCGGGCAACTGCCAGACAACCATCTCACGCTTCCCGCCCGGCACCACTAGCGTCTGACCAACCGGTACAGCTTGACCTGCCACCAAGTTATTCCACGTGGCAGAGACGATAGCCTCTGCTGTGACTTTGTATTTCTTGGCAATACTGTCCAATGTGTCATCCTTCTGAACAGTGTGCAACACGCCATCCACAGGCGGCACGGCGATCTCCATCCCCACACTGAGCAAGTCGGGATTGTCTTTCAGTTCGGCGTTCGCCCACAGGATAGACTCGGGCTGCAAGCTGAACTGTTGAGCGATGCCAAACATGGTGTCGCCCGCCTGAACCGTGTAGCTGATAACGCCCTTGCGGGGACGATAGATGTATGGCGTCAAAGGCGAAGCCTGCCGGACTATTTGCGTCTCGTCCCCCCTCATCCGCGAACCGCCGCGCATGGAAAAAAAGCTCTCGACTCGGTTGCCCAGATTGACCGCCGGTGTCGGCGTCGGCAAAGCTAATTGAGCCTGCGCTTTTGGAGGAAGCTGCACGCCACTCAAGACGACCGCCAAGACCATCAGTCCACCCACCACAAGATGTGCGCCAAAGCGGACCATGATCGCCTGCGCGCCGTCGGTGGTCGCCCGCCACGTGCGAGTTATTGTCCAGACAAAAAAACGTGTCACGACCGATTCAAGAGAACCAGTCCTGACCTTCCACCCGGCTTGTATTTGAGATGAATCTATGGCTGTCATGGTTTGTGAGGGCCAAATCCTAGAGATGATTACGCCTCGCTTGATCAAGCTCTTGAAATCAAGCTAAATTATACACGTTAAGCAAATGGCGGTCAAGCCAGAATAGCCTTGTGACCACCAGATATATGGCGATGAATGTTCCCGACCCCCAGATATGGGCATTGCGTTTGCCATCTCGCAAAATCAGTGGCCCGCCGTAGGAATCGGCTTTCCATAACCATCACCGACGACAATTGAGTGTCTCTTGAGATGACTGCCAATCAAGACATTTCTCGCAGCGAATCCAAAAGCTCGGCATTGGAGCGCGTGCGCTTCATCGCATTGATGAGCGAATCCATCGCCTCGGGCATGTTGTCATCGCCCCGGCTTTGCGGTCCGGAGGACATCATGTGGGACAGCATCCGCCGCATCGTCCAAACCTTGTTGAGGACCGGTTGCTCGATGAGCAGTTCTTCGCGGCGGGTGCTCGACCGCTCAATGTCAAAGGCCGGGAAGATGCGCCGCTCTTGAAGTTTGCGGTTCAGGTGCAACTCCATGTTGCCCGTGCCCTTGAACTCTTCGTAAATCATGTCATCCATGCGTGAGCCGGTATCCACCAGGCACGTCGCAATAACCGTCAGGCTGCCGCCTTCCTCAATGTTACGCGCGGCGCCAAAGAAACGCTTGGGCGGATACAACGCGCTGGGGTCCAACCCGCCTGAAAGTGTCCGCCCGCTGGGAGCGACGACCAGGTTATAAGCGCGCGAAAGCCGGGTGATCGAGTCCATCAAGATGACGACGTGTCGGTCACTCTCCACCAGCCGCTTGGCGCGTTCCAACGCCATCTCGGCCACCCGGGTCTGATTCTGCACCGTATCGTCAAATGTGCTCGAGATCACTTCGGCATCCACTGACCGGTCCATGTCGGTGACTTCTTCCGGGCGCTCGCCGATGAGCACAACCATCAAGTGGACTTGAGGATAATTCGAGGAGATGGCATTGGCAATATGCTTGAGGACCGTCGTCTTGCCGGCCTTGGGTGGCGAGACAATCAACCCGCGTTGTCCACGCCCGATGGGCGCGACCAAGTCCAGCAGGCGGGTGGTCAGGTTAAGCGGGTCAGTTTCCAGGTTGTATCGGCTATCCGGAAAAATGGGTGTGAGCTTTTCAAAGATGGGCCGGGCCTTGGCCTGTTCCGGATCCAAGCCGTTGACGGCTTCCACGCGCAGCAGCCCAAAGTATTTTTCGTTCTCCTTGGGCGGACGTACCTGGCCCACCACCATATCGCCTGTCCGCAACCCAAAGCGGCGAATTTGCGACTGGCTGACATAGACATCTTCCGAGCCAGGCAGATAATGGTCGGCGCGCAAGAAGCCGATGCCGTCCTCGACGATGTCCAATACGCCACCGCCAAAGGAATAGCCTTGCTGTTCGGCCTTGGCGCGCAGCAAGCGCAAGATCAGGTCTTCTTTCTTGAGCCGGCTGTAGCCCGAAATCTCCATAGATTTGGCCAGCTCGCGCAATTCGCCGAGCGTTTTGGTTTCCAGTTCTGCAAAGTCCACAGGGGCCTCCCTTAAAAGTGCGCCGCAACCGAGTCAACGGCAGACGATCAGGCAAATAGGATGACGAATGATTTCTAAAGATGCGCCACACCGAGGGCACATCGTAGCCAATTCGCTATAAGGAAATTGTTACCGCCACTTAGAGGTCTGGAAAAAAGGTAGGGGAACAACGTGGTACCACTTGCTCCACGCTCTACCTGAGCGGAGAGCAACGTTATTATAGCATCCTCTTTGCCGCGCGTCAAACGTCAATTATTCTCACAAACGCGCGATCCAAACCGCATAGTAGAAGGCGATGACCGCGGCCCACAACAAGCTATCAATCCGGTCAAACATGCCGCCGTGACCGGGAATGAGTCGTCCGCTATCTTTGGCGCCTGCGTAGCGCTTGAGCATGGACTCGCCCAGGTCGCCCAACGGCGACAACAACGAGACCAGTGCGCCCAACGCCAACCCATCCCCGATCGTCATGACCGTCATCTGCCCCAGCGCGCCTGCGATTAGACGAAGCAGCATCGCCACACCGGCGCCGCCTAATGTGCCGAGGACAACGCCGCCCACAAAACCGGCCCAGGTCTTGGAGGGACTCACCAGCGGCGACATTTTTTGCCGCCCCCAGGCGCGTCCGGCAAAGTAGGCGCCCGTGTCCGCCAGCCAGGTCGAAGACAGCGCCAGGGCAGTCCACCACAAACCCTCACCATGACTAAAGTTCAGCCAAGTTTCCCCCGGCGCGAGGCCCACAGAGCGCACAAGGACAAAATGAGCGCCCATCCAACCCAGGTACAGGCTGCCCGCTAACGTCCAGGCCCAGCCGGCCACACTGTCAATATGCCCGCGCTCAAAGCGCACAAGCGCCCACACCAACGTGCCGAGCAGGGCCACGGTCAAAGCAAAACGGAACAACCGCGCCTGGGGAAAACTGACGTCCAAAACAAACAGCCAAGTGACGACGACAACGAACACTCGCGACGGGCCTTCGCCGTCACGCTTTAGCAGGTTGGCGTACTCGAGACCTGCCAACATCAACACAAACAAGACCAGGCCCAGGAACCACGCACCGCCCAGGTACGTCAATCCAAGAACGACTGGGATGAGGACTGCTGCGCTCAGCAAACGATTGCGAAACATGGGGGATGGATTAACATTGCGGAGACAAGCGACCCAGGTCTACCCAACCTTGCTTCTCCAATTCGGATCTCCACGGCCCGCTCTAGATTCAACGGCTCGTGGTCTTGACCTGTTCGGTCGTCATTCCAAAGCGACGTTCGCGGCGGGCATATTCATCCAGCGCCTTGCGCAATTCTTCCTTGTCAAAATCGGGCCACAAGATGGGTGTAAAGTACCATTCGGCATAAGCGCCTTGCCACAGCATAAAGTTGCTGATGCGAGACTCGTTTCCCGTGCGGATGATCATGTCCGGGTCGGGCTGACCGGCAGTGGACAGGTAACGCGCAAAGAGATTCTCGTCAACATCTTCCGGGCGGACACCGTCCGCGATGATGCGCTTGACAGCGTCCAGAATCTCGGCCTTGCCGCCATAGTTGAACGCGACATTCAAGGTGATGCGCTCGTTGTTCTGGGTCAATTCGATCGCATTACGCACTTTGGTCTGGAGGTGATCTGCAATGCCTTCCAACCGACCCAAATGCCGCAGCCTCACACCGTTCTTGTGCATCTCGGCCAACTCGCGATCAATGACCTGCTCCAGGATGTCCATCAGCCCGTGCACTTCTTCCTGAGGACGGCGCCAATTTTCAGTGGAAAAGGCCCAGATCGTCAGCGTCTTGATGCCGAACTCGGCGCAAGCCCTGAGAATACGGCGCAGGTTTTCCGTGCCGGCGCGATGGCCCGCCAGGCGCGGCAAGTTGCGCGCTTTGGCCCAGCGGCCATTGCCATCCATGATGATGGCGATGTGGGTGGGAATATGACTCACAGTTGGATTAGATGGCATACAGACAGATCGCGAGTCCAGGCAGTCGCCCCTACACCTCAGCGATCTCTTTTTCCTTGCGCGCGCCGGACTCGTCCACTTTCTTGATATAGCGGTCGGTCAGGTCTTGGAGGTCTTCTCGTCCGCGTTCGGCTTCGTCTTCGGTGACCAGCTTTTCCTTCTCAAAGTCTCGCACGTCGTTCATCGCTTCACGCCGGATATTACGAATGGACACATGCGCCTCTTCCACTCGCTTGTGGACGATTTTGCCCAGCTCAACGCGGCGCTCTTGGGTGAGCCGAGGAATGGCCAGGCGGATGAGCTTGCCGTCATTGTTCGGCGTCAATCCCAATTCGCTGGCCAGGATGCCACGCTCCATATCCTTGAGCGAAGAAGGATCGTAAGGTCGAATGGTAAGCAGTTGCGGCTCCGGCGCAGAGATGGTCGCCAATTGCTCCAACGGCGTCGGCGTGCCATAGTAATTGACCATCACCCGCTCGACCAGCGCCGGTGTGGCGCGGCCCGTGCGGATGGTCCGCAGGTCGGCCTCCAGCGCTTCGAGGGTTTTCTTCATCT